>Ga0105240_10004097_pt1 | contig 22383 bp, 23 predicted proteins | sample KBSC54metaG_FD_80426 | JGI IMG/M metagenome (GOLD analysis project Ga0105240, IMG submission 80426) | Corn rhizosphere microbial communities from Kellogg Biological Station, Michigan, USA - KBS C5-4 metaG | ecosystem: Host-associated > Plants > Roots > Rhizosphere > Soil | place: Michigan, USA... | reverse complement strand
GGGGCATCTCCGGCCTGCTCATCGCCGCGATTTTGGCCGCCGCCATGTCCAACTTGAGCGCCGCGCTGAACTCGCTCTCCTCCAGCTCCATCGTGGATTTCTATCTGCGCCGCCGCCCGCAAACCCCGGAAAACCGGCGCCTGGCACTCTCCCGCGCCTCCACATTTGTCTGGGCCCTGGTGCTGTTCGGGCTGGCTATCCTTTCCCAGCACGGGGGGCGCGTGGTGGAGGTCGGGCTCTCCATTGCGTCCGTGGCTTATGGCGCGATGCTGGGTATCTTCCTGCTCGGCCTGCTCACCAAACGCGCCAATGAGCGCGGCGCCATGATCGGTATGGCCTGCGGCTTCGCCGTCGAGCTGTGGATCTGGCTCGGCACCAAGGTTCCCTGGACCTGGTACGTCGTCATTGGAACAACCGTCACCTTCACAATCGGATATATTGCCAGCAGCCTGATCGGGGAACCTGCGCCTGAATCGGTCATTGAGACCAGCCGCCCCGGTGCGTAGCGATGTCTAGAAAGGCCAAACGTAGCCCCGCAGGGGCGTCATAGCAAAGCCCAGGACGGAAGTCCGGGGTGATGGTAGCAACAACAAAGCCGAGTCCCGTAGGGACGGCACCTGAACTCCTGATGCGCACGGGCTTCAGTCCGCGCGAAATCCGGAATAAATGCCTCAAACCATCGCCAAAAACACGTGCACTCCTGAACTGGCGCGCGATCTCAACGTCAGCCACGCCGCCGCCATCGTGGTCGGCACCATCATCGGCAGCGGCATTTTCCTGGTCCCCAAGGAAATGATGCAGGCGGTAGGCTCGGCCCACCTCGTCTATCTCGCCTGGATCGTGGGCGGCCTGCTCTCGTTTTTCGGCGCCCTCAGCTACTCCGAACTCGCCGCCATGAAGCCGCAGGCCGGCGGCGAATACGTTTACATGCGCGACGGCTACGGCCCGCTGGGCGGATTTCTCTACGCCTGGACCTATTTTGTTCTCGCCAAACCCGGCTCCATGGCCACCATCGCCATCGGCCTGGTTCGAATCCTCGGCACCTTCAGCTTCCTTGCCATTCTTCCCCAGCCGCTCATGACCCGCCCTATTCTCATCACCTGGGGACACCTGGTTGCCATCGCCGCCGTCGTGTTCATCTCCTTCATCAACTACATCGGAGTTAAAAAGGCCGGCGAATTCCAGCTGTTTTTCACCCTGCTGAAAGTGGCCATCATTTTGGCAATCGTGGGCGTGGGCTTTGCCTATGCCCATGGCGGCATGGCCAATTTCGCCACTCGGTACCTGGGCGCGCGCGGCGGTTTTGCGGGATTCATGGTGGCTCTTATCGCCGCGCTTTGGGCCTATGACGGCTGGAACCTGGTGACCACCGTGGCCGGCGAAATCAAACAACCGCAGCGCAGCCTGCCGATTGCGCTGATTCTCGGCGTGGCCACCGTGGCCGTGCTCTATATGTTGGTGAACGCCGCGGTGCAGTACGTCATGCCTGCTTCGGCCATTGCCGCCTCGCCTCGTCCCGCCTCCGATGCCATGCAGTTAGCCATAGGCGCAGCCGGAGCCGCCATCGTTTCCGCCGGCATGGCCATCTCCATGCTGGTCACGCTTAACGGCAGCACCATGACCGGAGCCCGCGTGCCTTTCGCCCTCGCACGCGACCGCTACTTCTTCCAGGGCCTGGCCCGCGTGCACCCGCGCTTTCACACGCCTTCGTCCGCGCTGGTGGTGCAAGCCATCCTGGCTATTATCTTTTTGCTTTTTGCCGGAAGTTTTCAGGAATTGTTCTCGGTGACGCTCTTTGGCGAATGGCTGTTCTACATGCTGGTCACCAGCACCGTGTTCATCTTCCGCTGGCGCGAGCCCAATGCCGAGCGCCCCTACAAAACCTGGGGATACCCTGTCGTACCCGCGCTGTTCATCATCGCTTCCGCGGTCCTGCTCTACTACACTTTCAGCGCCAACCTGCGAAATTCGTTTGTCGGCTCGGCTCTTATCCTGGCCGGCATCCCCGTCTTCTACTTCTTTCAGCGCCGCCGCGGGCTAGCCCGACAATAATTTTGTGGCACCATCCCTGTGTTGCTGCCATCTATCCTGCGATTGGTTGACAACTTGAGGCGCTTGTTTGCCAGACAAAAGGCACAGCAACTCATTCGTGCAGGCGTGAAGCGGGGCATTGAGCGTCGAGGTGAGATCAGGCCCTACGTCATGACCCGGCCCATCAGGCTTCAAATCCGGTTTAAAGACTCAATTACGGCTGAGCTGGCTTCCTATTTGCCAGGCGTGCAGCGTCCGGCAGGCGACACGGTCGTCATTTCGGTGCATGATATGACGGAAGCCTCGAAATTGTTGGAAGTCATCTCCAGTATCGGTATCCGCCCTTAAAAACCCACACTACGCTTTCGGCTTACAGGTGCCACGGTTCTCGCCAGCCGTGAACTCCCGCTTACCTGCACCCGACGGTCAATATGCCTTTGGTCATCTTGGGGTTAGCCGTATATAGCACCGTATAATGAGGCCAATCTATCGAGAAAAGAGGCTTAGGCGCTTCAAGGGTGGACCCTGTCATAGCAGCGGCGATCTTTGTCTTCGGGCTGTGCTTCGGCAGCTTTCTGAATGTGTGTATCTACCGCCTGCCCCGCGATAAATCCGTGGTGCGTCCCGGCTCCGCCTGCCCTAAGTGCAACACTCCCATACAGTTCTACGACAACATCCCGGTGCTCAGCTGGCTGCTCCTAGGCCGCCGCTGCCGGCAGTGTCATGCGCCCATTACGGCGCGTTACGCTGCGGTGGAACTGCTCACCGCTGGCGTCTTTGTGGCCTGTTATGCACGGTTTGGGCTCACTTTGGAGGCTTTGAAGTACTGCATTTTCGCGTTTTTGCTCTTGGGATTGATTTTCACCGACGCCGAAACCAAGCTCTTGCCCGACGAAATGACCCTCTCGGGGCTGATTTTGGGCCTTGTTTTCAGCCTTTTTGTGCCGGTGAACGATCTCATGTCCATGCTCCTGCCCAGCATGGTCCATCTGCCCGCGAATCCCAATGTTTCCTGGCGGCTGCTCTCGGCAGCGGACGCGGGGCTGGGCGCAATTGTCGGCGCTTCTTTCATTTATGGCGCCGGCAAGCTCTACTTGGGTTTTCGCGGGGTGGAAGGCATGGGCTTCGGCGACGTGAAGCTGATGGCCATGGTAGGCGCCTTCCTGGGCCTCAGATTAACGGTTTTTACCCTGTTTGCCGCCTCGGTGCTGGGGTCAATGTTTGGCGTGGCCACGGTGCTGGCGGTGTGGATCAAGCGCACGCGGCGGTGGCGGCAGCGGCGCCAATCGGGGAGCGCGGCCCGGCGAAGGGCGTGGCAATCGGCCAAGCTGGTTTACCGCCGCTATGAACTGCCTTTTGGCGTCTTCCTCGGCGCCATGGCCATGCTGGCCTTCTTTTTCGGAAACCAGCTGCTGGGCTGGTATTGGGGACAATTGCTGTGAGAGCGCTGGCCAATCCGATTGTCCTCCACATGCTGATGGGCGTGGTGGCGGCGGCATTCGCTCTGGCCGTGGGCATCATCCTGATCCGCAAGATGCGCCACGAAATCAAGGAGGAATCGGGAACCGAAGCCCTGCGCGCAGACGATGCCCGGTTTCCCCTCGAAACCTACCACGCCGTCATCGAGCGCCTGAAGGAGCAGGAAAAGCAGTTGCGGGAGCTGCGGCGCGCCGAAGGCGAGCGCGCCCGTGCCTCAGAAAACATCAGCGCCGCCCTGCTGGCGAACCTGCCCAGCGGCGTGCTCCTCTTCAATCCCAAGGGCCTGGTGCAGCAGGCGAATCCGGCGGCCCGGAAGATCCTTGGTTACGCCTCGATGTCCGGCCTGCATGCCCGCGATGTGTTCCGCGGCGCGCACCTTCTGAACCGCGGAGGAGAGATGGTTGGCTCTCCTTCGACAGCGATCAGCGCGGTAGAGGCCGCACTGCGCGAGGGCACCTCGTCGCGCCGTCTGGAAACCGAGTACGCCACGCCCGGAGGTGAGGAGCGCGTTTTGGGCCTGACGGTTTCCCCAGTGCGTGCCAGCGACGGCAAGAGCCTGGGCGCGGCCTGCCTGATCAGCGACTTGACCGAAATCAATCGCCTGTCCCGGCAGATGCGCATGCGCGAAAACCTGGCGTCACTGGGCGAGATGTCGGCCGGGATCGCCCACGAATTCAAGAACTCGCTGGCCACCATCTCCGGCTACGCTCAAATGCTGACCAGTGAAGGTCAGATCGAAGTAGTGCATGATTTCGCCCGCAAAATCGAAAGCGAGACCGGCAACCTGGCGCGCGTGGTGACGGACTTCCTGGCCTTTGCCCGCCCCCAGGCGCTGCGCACCGAGCCCGTGCCCGTGCGCGCGGTTGTAGAGAATTGCGCCCGCGATTGCAGCGTGGATTTGCACGCGGAAGATGTGCCCGCGGAACTGGCACTGATGGGCGATCCCACGGCGATGCGGCAGGCTTTTTCCAACCTGCTGCGCAACAGCGCGGAGGCGGCGCGCAACGGCACTCCCGTACGGGTGCAAGTGGCGGTGGAGAGCGACGAGCAGGGTGCGCGGCTGACCATCACCGATAACGGGCGCGGCATTCCCCAGGATCAGCTGGGCAAAATTTTCATTCCCTTCTTCACCACCAAGGCACAGGGCACGGGATTGGGCCTGGCCCTGGTGCACCGCATCGTTACGGAGCACGGCGGCACCATCGCCGTTTCCAGCGGTGAATGGGGAACAACTTTTACGCTGGCATTTCCGGCGCATGCCCTGGCCAGGGCGGCGGCGGCAAGCGCATAGAATACGGGCCAACACTCCCCCGAACAGCAGCAAGCAAATAGCCTGAGTGCGCACGTGCTCGGGAAGGGGAAATCATGAAACGGACGCTTCATTTGGGGACCATCGCGGCGGTGCTGATCCTGCTGGCAGCAGTGGCGGGAGCGCAGTCGCTGGCCGACGTGGCGCGCAAAACACGCAAACAAAACGCCAACAAACCTGCCGTCAAGGTGTTTACCAATGACAACCTGCCCGTGAACGCGAGTATCAGCGTGACCGGACAACCGCCTTCCTCCGATCCGGACAGCGCTAAGCCGGCGGATAATGGCGAAAAGACCGCCAAGGACCAGCAGCCAGGGAATGCGGACGCAAAAACCGTGGCCCAGAAGCGCGATGAGGCGCTGCAGCAATGGAAGAAGCGCTTTGCCGACCAGCAACAGCAAATCTCGCTGCTGGAGCGAGAGATCAGTGTGCTGCAGGGCGAGTACCGGTTGCGTGCGGCGGCCTACTACGCCGACGCCGGCAATTCCCTGCGCAACCAGGCGGACTGGGCCAAGCAGGACCGCGAATATCGCGACAAACTGGACGCCAAGCAGAAGCTACTGGACGAGGCCAAGAAAAAGCTGGGGAGCATGCAGGAAGAGGCGCGCAAGTCAGGCATGCCCAGCTCGGTGGCCGACTGAGGCGGAATGGCTAGCATTCTCCTGGTCGAAGATAAGGACGAGCTCCGCGAAATGCTCACCCACGCGCTGCGCCGCATGGACTATGTTGTCACGCCCGCGGCCCAGGTCGCCGAGGCGCTGGCGGCATTGGAACGGCAGCATTTCTCAGCTGTGCTTACCGACCTGAAGCTGCCTTCCGGCACGGGCATGGATGTGTTGCGTGCGGCCCTGGAGGCCGATGCCGCGCTGCCGGTCATCATGATGACCGCCTACGGCAGTATCCAGGACGCGGTCGCCGCCATGCGCGAAGGTGCTTATGACTTCATCCAGAAGCCGATTGACCTGGCACACCTGAAGCACCTGCTGGCCCGCGCCATCGAGCGCCAGCAACTGCTGCGCGAAAACCTGGTGCTCAAGGAGGAGTACGCGCAGCGCTACGGCTTTCCGCGGATGGTGGGTGAACATCCGGCCATGCTGGCGGCGGCGCGCGAGATGCAACGCATAGCCGCCACTGATACCACCGTGCTGCTGCTAGGAGAAAGCGGCACAGGCAAAGAGTTGTTCGCACGCGCCATTCACCAGCTCAGCCAGCGGAGCAATAAACCGTTCGTCGCGCTGAACTGCGCCGCCATTCCTGAGCCGCTGGTGGAAAACGAGCTTTTCGGCCACGAGCGCGGCGCCTTCACCGGAGCCAACGCGCGCAAGCTGGGCAAATTTGAAATGGCCGAGGGCGGCACTATCTTTCTCGACGAAATTGGCGAGCTGCCGCTGGAAGTGCAGGGCAAACTGCTGCGCGTGCTGGAGCAGCGCACCCTGGAGCGCCTGGGCGGAACCTCCAGCATCGCCGTGGACGTGCGGGTAATCGCCGCCACCAACCGCGCCCTGGAAGCCGCGGCGGAAGCGGGCGAGTTTCGCCGCGACCTTTACTACCGGCTGGCCGTCTTTCCTATCCGCATTCCGGCGCTGCGCGAACGCGGCGGCGATGTGGAACTGCTGGCGGAACATTTTCTGGATCGCTTCCGGCGGGAACTGCGCAAACCGCGCCTGGAGCTGGCTGCCGACGCCCACGGCGCTCTGCGCCGGCATGCATGGCCGGGCAATGTGCGCGAACTGCAAAACGCGATGGAACGCGCCGCCATTCTTAACGACGGGGAAATTCACGCCGCCGATCTAGGTCTTGCCAGCCACAACGACGCCGACCCCACGCAAGCGGAACGCACCCGCATTGAATCCACCCTGCGCGCCTGCAAGTGGAACAAAAACCACGCCGCCCAGAAGCTAGGCATTTCTTATCGCACCCTGCTGAGCAAGATTCATGCGTATGAGTTGGACTGAGGCGCCTTTTGGCTCTTAGTTTTTGGCTTTTAGCTTTGGGCGCCCGAACAACCGGTCCTTCGCTGCGATCAGGACGACACCCGCTAACCCAGGCGCCACAAGAACTGTTATTTTATCAATCGAAAATCGGCAATCTTCAATGTAGCTTGCGGCTCGCATGCTTCCAGTAGAGGTAGCCAGGAATGCCAATGAGTACGATTCCCACACCGGCGAGCGCTTCCATGGGACGTTGCAGCAGCGTGTTGGCGGCCCACAGTCCGGCAATCACGAGATAGAGCGCGGGCAGCCAGGGATAGCCGCTGCATCGGTAGGGACGTGGCATGTCAGGCCGCTTGCGGCGCAACACAAACAGCGCGCCCACACCCGCGACGTAGGAAAGAATCATCATGAACATCACGTAGGTGTAGAGCTGGTCATAACGGCCAGTGAATACCAGGAGCGCGCCCCACAGTCCCTGGCCGATGAGGCTGAAAGCAGGAGTGCGCCAGCGGGGATGGATTTCCGCCATTTTTTGAAAGAAAACGCCGTCGCGCGCCATGGCGTAATAGACCCGTCCCCCGGAAAGAATGCAGCTGGCATTGGCGCCGAAGCAGGAGAGCGCGATCATGGCGGAAAGCCAGACTGCAGCCGCGGGTGAGAACAGGCGCACGGCGGCGGCATGGGCAATAGTTTCCGTGCCGGCGATTTGGCTCATAGGCAGCGCGTAGAGATACACCAGGTTCATGGCCACGTAGAGGACGCCCACGCAGAGCACGCCCAGCACCATGGCCCGGGGCAGATTGCGCTGCGGTTCCCTGACTTCGCCCGCCACCCAGGTGATGTACACCCAGCCGTCATAAGCCCAGAAAACCGCGATCAGCGCCACACCAAAGGCGCCCATCAGGCCGGAGAGGCTGCCGCCCATGAGCAGGCCGGAAGCGCGGGCGCCGGCCGCCACGCCAGTCTGGGTAAAGTGCGACCACGAGCCTTTGCCCACGGCGAAACCCAGCACCACAAAGGCAGCCATGGCCAGAAACTTCAGCCAGGTGGCGATGTTCTGCAGCACGGCGCCGCGGCGCAACCCGGTCACGTTCATCCAGGTAGTGAAGACAATTGAGGCCAGGGCCACCAGGTGAGTGCGGTTGATGGTGAGGCCCAGGCCGCTCCAGACCACGTGCTCAGCCGAAATGGCTGGGATGACTTTGCCCAAATAGACTGCAGAAGCGACGCCCAGTGCGGCGATGGTGCCGCCATTGCTCACGGTGAAAATCATCCAGCCGTAGAGGAAGGCGACCAGGTCGCCGTACGCTTCGCGCATGTAAACGTACTGGCCGCCGGAATCGGGGTACATGGCGCCCAGTTCGGCGAAGGCAAAGCAGGCAAACAGGGAGACCGCGCCACCCAGCACCCATACCAGGATGAAAAGCAGAGGATGCGGCAGAGGGCCGGCAACATCCTTGGCAGTAAGAAAGATGGACGATCCGATGATGCCGCCCAGCAGCAGCAGCACGGAATCGAGCAGGGAGAGGCCGCGAACCAGCGTGGGTTGCTGTGAGTCTGAAGGAAGCCTCGTTTTGGACGGGGTGGCCGTCATCTCTCCTTGGGCGCGTAGTAATAGGCGAAGGCGCCGACCCAGATAGCTATGTACACGGCCATGGTTAAGCCCAGATACACATAGAAACGGAGGGCTCCCGTGGTGAAAAGGAAAACCAGCAGCGAACCTCCAGCGGCTCCCACAACCAATCCCATCCCAGCGCCGCAGAGCGTGGCTCGCGATCGAGTCAGAGCGCCGACCAGCCTGGGCAGTGCGGCACCGAGCAGTATTCCTATCCCAACAATGAACCAGCTCATCAATGGAAGGGCCATCAGCGCGGGAAAGAACGAGTACGCCGCCACAGATGGGCTGCGCACGCCACCAATGGCGAGCGTGGCACCGTAGGAATAAATCAAAGAAGCCACCACAGAGACCAGGATTCCCTTCAGGATGGGGTGGCTGATCCGGACCGCTGCAGCGTGGGCATTCATCCGAACCCCAATTCGTCGGGCGATTCCAGGGGCGTGCCGCAGACGCGGCAGATGACCGCCGAACAGTCACCGCAGGTGAGCGGGTCGGCTACCTCACGGGCACAGTTGGGGCAATAGAGCGGCTGGGGCTGGGCTCCGGGCTTGGGCTCCGGCACCTGAGGCATAGTGGAGGGGCAAAGATACCAGAAAACCGGCGGCTCGGTGTGAACTTGCCCATCAGGGCCGTCAAGCCGGCTAACTGGACGCAGGTCTGCTAGTCCTGTACGAGGTAACCGGCAAAGATTACCAACGTTATCATTCGCTTGCCGGGTAGTTGCCGGACAATAGACAGAAGAGACCTGCAGTGATGAACTCGGTTCTGCACAAGCATAACGTGAGTTACGCGCTGGAAAAGATCGGCGATTTTCTGCGCGGAACCGGCTCAGGAGTCCTGGCCGGATGGCCGGGAACGTCGGCAAAGATCATTGTTGAGGCGCTTCAGGAATTGGAGTGTGAAATGCGCGCCGCCGGCCTTACTCCTGAGGCCACTATCCTTCCCGTCGCGGCATACACGGCCCGGGAACTCCAAAAACATCTGAAACCAGAGCCCAGCGACATTCTCAACCACAATGCGGCGCGGGTTTACTACCGCTGCTTGTGCTCGCTGATCCGAGAATTACGTCAGATCGAAAAGCAGCTCGAGGAAAGAGCTCACAGGGCATCGTAGACTCCCGCCAGTTGCCCTGCTGCCCGTTGCGTGCCAACGTGGCCGATGGTTTGCTCATCTACAATATCCAAGACTGATCACGGATCAACGAGGAATTAAGCAGATGAGCGCAGAAAGAAAGCCTTCGCCCGACGATATTTTGCGCGAAGAGTTCAACCGCTGGGCTGAGGCGGGCCGCGGCGAGGAGATGGAGCGCCATCACCTCGACATCACGGAGAAGACCATCCGGCTGATGGAACTGCGGCCGGGCGAGCGCGTGCTCGACCTGGGTTGCGGCGCGGGTTGGGCCACTCGGCTGCTGGCTCGCCTGGTCTCGGACGGGCCGGAGGGATTCGGGCAAGTGGTGGGCCTGGATGTTTCCGACGAGATGATTCGCCGCGCCCGTGCCGCCTCCCGCGATTTTGACAACATCATGTATGTGTGGGGCTCGGCGCAGCAGATTCCCTGGGAGGAAAACTTTTTTGACAAGGTGCTTTCGGTGGAGTCGTTCTACTACTATGCCGACCAGGAGCGCGCGCTGGCCGAGCTGTTCAGGGTGATGGCGCCGCATGGGCGGCTGTTCATCCTGATCAATCTTTACAAGGACAATCCTTATTCGCTTCGCTGGGTGGATGAGCTGCAAGTGCCGGTACACGCTTTATCGGAAGCCGAGTACGTAGAGATGCTGAAGCGGAACGCGTTTGAGCAGGTGGAGGCGCGACGCATTCCCGACGACACACCTACGCCCGACAATTACAGCGGCAAGTGGTTCAAGAATGCACAAGAACTGCGCGAGTTCAAGCGCCTTGGGGCGCTGCTGCTGATGGCCACCAAGCCGGACGTGCGGGTAGCCGCGCCGGGGTACCAAATTTATTAGTTGCAGTTCCTGGTCCCAGCACCTGGTGGATCTCTCCCCATCCCCTTCAGGATTGCGGCTGAGATCGCACCTCTGACGATCACAGCGGCTAAAGCCGAGCTTGTTGATGGTCTTGATCGGCACGTCTAAAGACGTGCCCTGATACGCGTCCTCCTCGCCACGCCCGCGTCCTCCTCGCCACGTGCGCATCCTCCTCGCGCGCATCCTCCTCGCCACGCGCCTCATTTAACTCGGCACAGCTTCTGACGCTTGGAGTCTTCCTGCTGGGCAAGGGCCTGCAAGCTGGCGGCCTGCCGCTGCAGGCGAGCAAGCTGCAATTCCCACAGGTCAGCGTCCACCTGCAGGGCGTCGCGCACGGTGCTGTCGCGCACAATGCCGGCGTCATTGCGCAGCATGGTGAGCATGGCGCGCAAGCCGGAGTTTTCCTTCGACATCGCGTCCGCCTCCTCCCTATGGCGCTGCGCCATGGCCTGCCATTCCTGCTCGCAGGCGGTGCCAGCGGCGTTGGTCACCGGCGCCGTGGGTTGAGTTTGCGGCGGCCTCGCCCAAAAAGCGGCGGCCAGCAACAGCGGCAATAGAAATCCTGTCAGGAGCTTCACGTGATCCTCCAACGAGACGTAACCAGTTCCCATCCTAGGCACCGAGAGTAGCCTGCATTTCTTCGCAGGTCACGGCGGCGGGGAAGGTGCGCTGGCCTGGTTATTTCGGAGTATGCTAAGGCAAGGTAGAGGTATGCGGGGTCTGCTGCCTATCATGGTCGTGGCGTTGTTGCCGCTGGGAGCGGTTGCGCAGCGGCATGTCGCACCTGCCGCAAGAATGGCCCCGATGCGCGCGCCCATAGCACGCACCTTCATGATGCAGCCTGCTCCCGTACGGGGCGGGTTTCATTTCCGGCCTGCTATGCCCGGGCGCACGATCGTCCCGCAGGGGCATTCGGGAATTCACCGCCATATTGGCTTAACGTTAGGTTTCGGATCCGGACATTTTCCCTTCGGGGTGCCGCCGCAGAACCGCTGCTTTTCTGACGCTTTCTTCGATCCGTTCTTCTGCACGCGGCGGCCCACGCGCTTTTCGTCGTTCTCGGCTTTCGGCTCCGTTGTGCCCTTCGCCTCGTATCCGTATTACAGCATGCCCCTGTATGACGAATCCAACTACAGTGCCCGGAACGACACGGAGCAGTTAGAGCGCGCCAATGCGCAGGCCAGCGACCTAACCAACCAGATCCAGCAGCTCAGGGAAGAACTACAGCAGATACAGGAGACACAGACCTCACGGGCGGCAGCTGCGGCTATGCCTGGGCCGGCGGTAGAGGATGCGAAACAGGAGCCTCCGGTCCCAACCACGCTGGTGTTCCGCGATGGGCACCGCACTGACGTGGAGAATTATGCCATCGTGGACAATACGGTGTGGGTGTTCAACGACCAGCGGCGAAAGAAGATTCCCATCACCGAGTTGGACCTCACCGCCACTCAGCAGGTGAATGAAGACCGCGGTGTGGACTTCGCCGTCCCGCGCTCCAACAGGTAAATCCGCCTCATATCAGGTGTGCTGCCAATTCCACACCGGCACGCCTTTCTCATCGCGCAGGACGTAACTGTCTGTGCCCTTGTCTATCTCACGCGCCAGGATGACGGAGACACCATTGTCGAGGACGGGTGAGCCGGTAATCTCGACCTCATCGCCGGGTTTGAGCTCAATGTCCATGTCCTTGATGAAGCTCTGGGGGCACAAATACACCTGCACGGTATCGGTGCCACTTTTCAGAACCAGATGCATGAGCGCGCCGTGGCCCTGGCCTTCCAGTTTCATTTCCTGAACTGTTCCCTTGATCTTCTTTTCCGCTTTCAGGTCGTACTTGAGAGCGGGAGCCTTGGCCGACGCGTGCTGAGTTTGCGCCACAGCCACACCGCAAAATGCGGCGAAAATCAGGTAAGCCGCCAACTTGACGGGAGAAATAACGTTCGGCCGGTTGCCGCTGAACATACCCCCTCCTTTGGATCGGCAGGAGCCAGGCTCGGGTGCGGATTCGGCCGGGAGGACAGGATCGGCTCCAGCCTTTCCTGAAGGCTTGAAATCCGGCCCACAATATCACTGTTGGGCGGCGGGAGCGAAGGAATTTTGCGGCTATTGCGGCGAGCTGTAGCCCTTTTCCGCCAGGCGCTGCTGCAGTTCCTTGTGCATGCGGTCGCCCAGTTGTTCACCCCAGGCCCGCCCGGCGTCCACGGATTCGCGCTGTATTTCCGGCAGCGTGGTGCTGATCTTCCGTCCGAGTGGGCTTTCGTAAAACGCGATCAACTGGCGGATCTCCTGGTGGGTGAAATGCTTATCGTAGATGGGCAGGATGGCCTTCATCAGCTCGTCGGGGCTGGCCTGGCGCTTGAACTCCAGGCTGAAATCCTGCCAGAACTGGTCGGGAACATCGGGGCGGGCGTGGCGCATGGCGGCGATTTGCGCGTCAATATCCTGGTCAAAAATATCGCGCAGGATCTGACGAGTGCCCACCAATTCCATGAGCTTCTCCGTGTCCTGATGCTTGGCGCTGAGGGCCCCGGCGGCATTGGTATGCGTTACCGGCCGGCCTTGCGCGGCACACAGGGCGGGCAGTGCCAGGCACAGCAGCAGAAGCATGGCTTGCAATCGCATGAAAATTTCCTCAATCGAAGAAGCGGTACTTCAGCATGTGGAAGATGGCGGCCACGCCGTCCTTCCAGCCGATCTTCTTGCCTTCTTCGTAAGTGCGGCCGTGATAGGCAATGGGTACCTCGTAAATACGGCAGCCCAGCCTGGCCACCTTGATAGTGACCTCAGGCTCAAAACCGAAGCGGTCGGAACGCAGGCTTATGGCCTGCAACACTTCGCGGCGAAAGGCCTTATATCCCACTTCCATGTCGCTGAGATTGAGGTTGCACAGCAGATTGCAGAAGAAGGTCAAAAACTGGTTGGCCTGGAAGTGCCAGAAATAGAGCACGCGATGGGGGCCGCCGTGAAACCGGTTGCCAAACACAGCGTCAGCACGCCCGTTGAGGATGGGTTCGAGCAGATGCCGGTAATCGGAAGGATCGTACTCAAGGTCCGCGTCCTGCACCACCACCACGTCACCAGTGGCCTCGGCAAAACCGGTGCGCAGGGCCGCGCCCTTGCCGCGATTGCGGTCGTGGAAGTGCAGCTTGACGCGGCCGCGCGCCTCGCGCTGCAGTTCCTCCAGAACCTCGCGAGTACCGTCGGTAGAGAAATCATCCACGATGATGAGTTCTTTCTCCAGCCCGGCCTCGGCCTGCAACACGGTGCGGACCACCTGCGCAATGGTGGCCTTCTCGTTGTATACCGGCATGACCACGGAAAGAGTGGTGATGGGCTTAAGCCGGTCCCCGATAACGCGGGTTGGCTTCACCAGAGTGCCGGTTTTGCTGGTGGCTTGGGTAATCAAATAAACCCCCAGAAGGAGCATTTCCGGCTCGATCGGGTGCCGGTAACGCGGATGTGGAAATACTAAATAATAAACGGCGGGATAAACCAACAGGAGCCAGAAATAGAGGGAGGCGCCGGGAATTTTTCTGCGCAGGGCTAGTCCCAGTCCCCATAAAGCGAGCACCGAAGAGGCGAGGAAAAGCGAGTTTTTTATCGGCGCCAGGGCGGCGATTTTGGAGGACCGCGGCAAGCCCGCCCAGTAATAGATGAACCGCTTCGCGCTCAAGCGCACGAAGCGAACCGGATCCTGGGCAATGAAGGCCAGCGCCTGCTGCTTGCGTTCGGCGATGTAGGCCACCTCGCCCAGTCGCTGGAATTCCCGCATCTGCAGCACGTTCTGCGTGGGGTGCAGGTACCACATCCAGGTGCCGTCGGCGCCGGGACCATTGCCCAGGCGCAGTTCGGACCCAAAGTTGTCGCGAATAAAAATGAATTTCCCAAACACGCGATAGTTGCGCGTAATCCAGGGCCCCACCAGGATGGCAAAGATGAGCAACGTAAGCACGGTTCCCGGGAGCCAGGACCTGCGCTGCTTGCGCCGCCGATACCATATCCAGGCGAGTGAAACGGGGAAAAACGACAGCAGCGAGGGGTTATTCAGCGCGGCCACGCCCCAAAGCGCCCCCATAGCGGCCCAAAGGCGCCCCCCCTCGGCCTCCTCCAGTTTCAAGGCAAGCAGAAAAATTGCGCCCAGCAGCAGGGCGGAAAGGCTGGTTTCCCAAACCCACTTGGTAGACCAGTACATGGTGAAGGGCAGCACCGCCCACATCCAGGCCGACCACAAGGCCACGGTGTAGCCGAAGGTGCGCTTCCCGATCAGATAAATGGGGATGGCGGTGAGCGCCGACAAAAAGCTGTTAATGGTCAGCAGCACGAAGGCGGAGGCATAGCTGTAAATCCCAAAGACCCGAAAGATGCCGGCGGTCAGGTAAGGATAGAGCGGCGGCTCCCAGGCAGTGGGCCCGGTGGGCGTCTGAAAGGGATTGCTGAAACCGTGACCGGAGGCGATGGCGGCGGCTATGCGTCCCATCTCGTAGCCAAAGTCGAAATGCCCTTCTGTAGTGCGATAGCGGTAGGTATGCAGGACCAGGATGGCGGCCAGGCGCAACAGAAAGCCGGCCGCGACCATCCAGAAAAATGAGTCGCGCCAGTTCGGGCCAACCTGCAGTGGCGAGACCGCCGGCGTAGCGGCCGCTGATTGCGAGGTAAATGTCTTTACCGCCATCGTGGGAAAGTTTAGCTATTGTCTCACGGCCAGGATGCTGGACCTCAACTTGCTCCGGGCGAAGCAGTTCGGCGACAATGCGCGTTATTGGCCTCGACTAACCAGATTTCCCAGCCGCAGCGTCCCGAGCAGATAGCGGGACGCCACTCCTCCTGGGACGCGGGCGTATATCCCGCCGCTCTGCCGCTGCTGATACTTGCGCTGGGGTTTCTAACGCGCTTGTACGCGGCGCGCAGCGCGTTTCTGAACGCCGATGAGGCGCTGATTTATTTCCTCTCCAGCCAGGCCACGCTGGCCGCCACTTATAAGGCGAGCCTGCTCAGCGCGCATCCGCCACTGTTTTACTTTCTGCTCCATTACTGGCGTCTGCTGGGGAGTTCGGAACTGGCGCTGCGCCTGCCCTCGGTGCTGGCGGGGACGGGGTTGTGCTGGCTGGGATACAAGTGGCTGGGCAAAGTCGCGGATGGCGCCACCGCGCTGGTGGGGCTGATGCTTTTCTGCTTCGCGCCATCGCTGGTGGGCCTGGGCGCGGAGGTCCGGCAATACTCGCTGCTGCTCTTCTTCTTTGCCGCCTGCCTTTACCTGCTGGAAACGGCGCTCCAGGAGGACTCGGGCGGCCGAATGCTGCTGTTTTCGCTTTCCTTGTGGCTGGCCGTTCTGACCCAGTACTCGGCCTGGCTGTTTTGCGTAAGCTTGGGCATTTACGCGCTGCTGCGCTTTGCCCGGCGCCTGCCAACCGCGCGCCTGCTGGCGACCTGGGCTGGCGGTCAGGCTGTGGGCGTGGCCATCTACGGCTTTCTCTATCGCACGCAGTTGCCCTGGCTGCTCAAAATGGCCCAAGTCGATAAAGTGTTCCAGGGGAAACAGAGCAGCCTGGCCTCTATTCCCCGGGAAACATTTCGGCTGTTTCATTATTTGTTCAGCCAGCCGGTGGTGGCGGGTGTGGTGCTGCTGCTCTATGCCCTGGGCGTGGCGGCTTTGTGGCGCCGCCCCGACAGCGGCGTTGCTTCGAAGCCCTCAGGACGCCAGCTTGCCCTGCTGCTGCTGTTGCCCTTCCTGCTGAGCTGGGCGGCCGCGCTCGCCCACCTTTATCCCTATGACGGAACGCGCCACAGCATCGTGCTGGCCGTGTTTGTGATTGCCGGCGCCAGCTTCGGCCTGAGTTGCTACGGCAGGCCCGGCTCCTGGAAAAAACCGCTGCTCGCGGCGGCGCTGCTGACCGCCTGCTACGTGTTCGCCTCGCCACTAGGCCCTTACATGAAACCGCGGAACCAGAACCGAGGCCTGATGAACGCGGCGGTGGCTTACGCTCACCAATCTGCACCGCCGGGAGCGGTGTTCCTGGTGGACGACCAGAGCACCTATCTGTTCCGCTACTACTTTTGCCGGGGCCAGGTAGCGCCCTTCAGCCCGGTGCCGTGGAAATTCCGCGATTTTGCCTGTGGCGACTACAGCGTGGCCGGCTCCCGCCAGTGGATGTTTACGCCCGAGCAGCTAGGACCAGATCTGCAGCGCGCCGCGCGAGTTTACCGCTTGCGGTCCGCCGACCCGGTATGGATGTTCCAGGCCGGATGGAATGTGAATAAGCAACCCGAACTGCGCGCCAAATTGCGGGATTTCGGCTGCCCCCAGCCGCGCGGGTTTGGGAGAACATCGTGGTCTGCCGGCTGAATGTGACGAGCTTTCATAGATCCACGGTTACCAAAGTCCAATATCCCTATTGACCGCAGGTGATATGGCGCGTCCGAGCCACCGGACGTATCAAAGATGAGACGACGGCCCCAGGGTTCTCTCATTCTGAAACACTTTTTAGTTCTCTCCGGAAAATACAACATGGAGTCCGGCTCATATTGCGACAACTGCCATTCGGCAAAAGCTGTCGCTTACGACGACCGCGATCACTACATCTATTGCGAATCTTGCCTCAGCAGGGTCCTTGTACTCGGCCGCATTGTCTACTTTGCACAGGTAGAGAAAGGAAACCACCGTTCCTCGGGCGGGAGCCACTCTCCGCCGGTACTGCACACCGGCGTGTTCCGCAGCCTAGTAGACCATGTAGTTGAGTGGCTTAACCGCTGGGAAATTGAGGAGATAAGAAGAATCTACACTCTAAAAACGACGCAAAGAAAACAGGCACCCCGGAAACAAAAGGTCACCTCCTGAGGCTTTTTGAACCTCGCACGACCCACCCAGCCAAGGCTTGCTTCTGGGCTCCTGCAAACATTTTGGCTCCGCGCTGCCGGCCTCCGGATTTTCACCCTACGGGAACAGCAGGACTTGCACGGCTGTGTATACTACTGCGGCAACAGGATGCCAACCTTCATCCGAGGCACAGTGTAGCCGCTATGGGCAGTCTCTCCCCTGCCGTATCCAGCGCCGCACCCGTCTGCAACCTGCCATTCATCATCCCGCTCCATGCCGCCAGTAAACATCCGCGCCGAACGGTGAACAAGGTTAACGGCCAAGCCCGCAAGGGCCGGGTCAGAAGCGGCTCCCGCAACCGCATCTTGATATTCGGAAAACTTCGAGAACTGGCGCTCTACCGGGCGGAGGTGCTGCAGGCTCACGGCTTCTCCGTCGCCATCCCGGAGAACAAGTCGGAAGCCGTAACCGCTATCCACCGCGGCAGCTACGACGTAGTGGTGCTCAGTTACACCCTTTCCAACGACACCGTGGAGGAGATGACGGAATTGGTGCGCCAGTATTGTCCCGACTGCCGCCTGATCACCATTTCCGATACCAGATATCACGACGCGAAGATTGCTCCCGACGCCAACGTGCTGGCGGACGACGGGCCTAAGGCGCTTCTGGAAGCGTTGCGCAACATGCTACGGCGGGGGTAGACGTCCTGCTTGCCCACGCTGCGTGACCGGATTAGACTGAGGTGTTTGGCGGGCAATCCGCGCAAAAAGCGCGTCGTGCGGGCTTCCCGAGGAAAGTTTTTGAAGGGCACCCCAGAGGACCCATGGCCTGGCTGCAGAACAAGTTTGAAAAGAACTTCCTTATCACCAGCGTAGATTACGTTTTCAACTGGGCGCGCAAATCGGCGCTCTGGCCCATGACCTTTGGCTTGGCGTGCTGCGCCATCGAGATGATCGCCTCCTCGACCGCGCGCTTCGATATCGCCCGCTTCGGCTCGGAGGTGTTTCGTCCCAGCCCGCGGCAGAGCGACCTGATGATCGTGGCCGGCACGGTCACGCTCAAAATGGCGCCGGTGGTCAAGCGCATCTACGACCAGATGCCCGATCCCAAGTGGGTCATCTCCATGGGCGCCTGCTCCTCGGTGGGAGGGCCGTTCAACACCTACGCCGTGCTGCAGGGCGTGGACCGCATTGTGCCCACGGACGTGTACGTAATCGGCTGCCCGCCCCGCCCGGAGAACCTCTTCTATGCACTGCTCAAGCTGCAGGACAAGATTGACCGCATGACTCTGGCCAAGCGTCCCACCGAAGTAAGGCTGAATGAGAACATGGTGGAGAATTTCAAGCGCCAGGTGATGATCGCGCAAACCTTGCAGCCGAAGTAGCTACTAGCTACTAGCTCCTAGCTTTTCTCGCTGCCGTTTGAGTTCGCGTTGAACGCGTCAGACGGTTTCAAGCTGCTAAACTGTCATTACGGGTGCAAGCTACTAGCTACGAGCTAATAGCTAGCAGCTGGACTATGCCCTTCACCCGCATTGCCGCCAAATCCGATCTGCCCGAACCCGGTGAAGCCCGCGAATTCACCGTTGGCGAAAAGGTGGTGTGCGTTGCCAACGTGAATGGAACGATTTCCGCCATGGATAATGTTTGCCTGCATCGCGGCGGGCCGCTCGGGCAGGGCGTGATCATGGATGACAAGGTAGTTTGCCCCTGGCATGGCTGGGAGTGGGACCCGCAGACCGGGCAGGCCGGGCACAATGCCGCCTTCCGAGTGGCCGTGTACCCCATCAAGGTGGAAGGCGAGGATGTGCTGATTGAGATGTAGCGAGCCGGCCAACGACCCGCTCGCAGCCACCAACTACCACCCACCGCCTCCGATTCCTGACTCCCGATGTGATAAAACACGCTCATGCCCCACTTCTTGGGCATTGACGGAGGCGGTAGCAAGACCACGTGCCTGCTGGGCGACGAGACCGTTGTGCTGGCTGGCTCCAGCGCCCCAGGCAGCAATCCCATTCGCGTGGGAGAAGCGCGCTCGCGCCAGGCGCTGCATGCAGCCGTGCGCGAGGCCTGCGCTGCCGCCCAGGTTCAGCCTTCGCAAATCGCCCGCACCTGTATTGGCCTGGCGGGAGCGGCCCGGCCGGCGATTGAGAAGCAAGTGCGCGCCGTGCTGACTGAGTTGCTAGGCGGCGAGATAGAAGTGGCCGGCGATATGGCGGTCGCCCTGGAGGCTGCCTTCCGCGGCGGGCCTGGGCTGATTGTGATCGCCGGCACCGGCTCCATTGCTTATGGTCGTAACGAGCGCGGAGAGACATCACGGGCGGGGGGCTGGGGCTTTGCCATTTCCGACGAAGGCTCGGGACACTGGATTGGGCGTGCCGCCGTGGCCGCGGCCATGCGAGCCCACGACCTGGGCGAAAACAGCGTTCTGATCAGCAGCATCATGAACACCTGGCACCTGGGCTCGCGCGATGATGTGGTGCGCGCCGCCAATGCCGTGCCTCCGCCGGATTTCGCCGAGCTGTTTCCCCTGGTGCTGGCGTCGGCAGCCAGCGGCGATTCCAGGGCCAGCGAAATTCTTACCCAGGCGGCCATGGAACTGGCGCAGCTGGCCAGGATTGTGGCAGAGCGGCTGTGGCGCGGGCAGCAGATGTTTCGCGTGGCCATCACGGGAGGCGTGTTTCAGAATTCGCCGCTGGTCCGCCAGGTGTTTGGGAACAGCGTGCGCTCGCTGCATCCCCAGGCTCAGATCGAGTCGAAAGCAGTGGAGCCGGCGGAAGGCGCGCTCTGGCTGGCGAGAAGAAAACTGGTGCTGCCCGGGTAGTTAGTATCTGGTTTTCAGTGCGGGACATCTTCTCCGGATGACTAACGACCAACGGCTCGCGACCCAACGACTAACCACCACCTACTAATTATCCATGTCGAACGATCTCGCAACCCAGATCCACAGCCACTCCGCCGACGAACTGAAGCGCGCCGCCTCTGATGCCGCCCTCAGCGAGGAACTGGCGCTGGCTCTGCTGGAGCGGCGCGACTTGCCGCCGGAGGTGCTAGAAGCACTAAGCAAGAATGCCTCCGCGCTGAAGCTGAGGCGGGTGATGGTCGCGCTGGTCTCCCACCCCAAGACGCCGCGGCACGCGTCGCTGCCCGTCATCCGTCATCTCTATACTTTTGAGCTGATGCAGCTGGCGCTTTCGCCCGCCGTGCTTGCCGACATCAAGAAGCTGGCGGAGGAAACCCTGGTGTCGCGCCTGGAGAAGATCACGCTAGGCGAGCGCACCACGCTGGCGCGGCGGGCTTCGGGACGGGTAGCCGCCGCCCTGCTGCTCGACTCCGAGCCGCGCGTGGTGGAGGCGGCGGTGAGCAACCCATTTCTAACGGAAGTGCTGGTGGTGAAGGCGCTAGTGTCGGAGAAGGCGACCGCGGCACTGGTGGAGCAGGTGTGCAACGACAGCAAGTGGTCATTGCGCCGCGAAGTGCGCATCGCACTGCTGCGCAACCCGCTCACCCCCGCGGAACAGGCGGCGCAGTTTGCGCAAAGCCTGCCTAGCGGCGTGCTGCATGAAATGCTGCAGGATTCGCGTCTGCCCGAGACTGCCCGCGAACGTGTGCAACAGGAGCTACAGGGCCGCGAGCAGGAACAAGGAAAATCGTCCAGCTCGAGCTAAACCCCCGTTTATTGCCATCCTGAGCGCACAGCCCGGTTCGCTTGCGAACCGGGCTGTGGAGTCGAAGGACCCCTGCACTATTCACGTTCCAACGGCTACTTCAGGGAGTTTTCTCGATGCGTTGGAGTCTTATCTTGCGCGAAGCATGGTGAGAGAACTCCCGGGCACAGTTGATAATTGAAAAACGACAGGGGTCCTTCGGCTGCGCCCGCTGATTCGCAAGCGAACCGGCTGCTCCGCTCAGGATGACAGAAGGTGAATTGACTGAGTTCGGTGGCCTACGCGATTTTAATTCGCGGGTTGTTTGCGGAAGTGCTCCAGAATTGCCTGCGCCTGGGTGTGGGTAACGACGGCGGAGAGGGCGGCCACATCAGCGTCCTTCACCGCCTGAAGGCTGCCAAAATGCTGCAGCAGGCGCCGGGTGGTGCTGGCGCCCACGCCGGGAATGTCCAGCAGTTCGGTGGAGCGGTCCCGCATCTGCCGTCGCTTGCGGTGGAAGGTGACCGCGAAGCGGTGGGCTTCATCCCGAATCTGCTGCACCAGGTGGAGCACGGGCGAGTGGTGGTCGAGCGCCACTGGCTCATCTTCCTGGCCGTACACATAAATGATCTCCTCGCGCTTGGCAATGGCCGCCAGCGGCTGGTTGATGATCTGCAGCCCTTCCAGCGCCTCGGCGGCGGCATGCAGTTGTCCGAGGCCGCCGTCAATCAGCACCAGGTCGGGCATCTTCTGCTTTTCTGACTCCACCCGCTTGTAGCGCCGCGTTACCACCTCGCGCATGGAGGCGAAATCGTCCACGCCATCCACGGAGCGGATGATGAACTTGCGGTAATCGGACTTCTTCATGCGCCCGTCTTCCCAGACAACCGTGGAGGCCACGGTCTCGGCGCCCTGGATGTGGGATATATCAAAACACTCAATGCGCTTGGGCAGTTCGGGCAAGGCGAGCACGTCCTGCAGCGCTTCCTGCACGGCGCGCGCCGCCGGCTGCATCACGCGGAAGCGCTGGTCGAACGACTGCTTGGCGTTGTTGCCCGCCAGGTCAATGAGCGAGCGCTTCTCGCCGCGCTGCGGAACCGTGATATGCACCTTTGCGGCTCGAGCTGCGGGACCCGCGTGAGTTTCGGAAATGAGCTCGGCCAGAGTTTCCCGATCTTCGAAATCCACTGGCACGTAGATGGTGCGCGGCACATAAGGCGCATCAATATACAGCTGCTTAATCAGCGCCGAGAAGAACTCGCCTGGATTGAATCCTGCGACCTTCGCCGCGCGCTCCGCGCCATCTTCACCATTGTCGGTAGAGATCACGTCCATCTCAGCGCTTTCTTCAGAAGCAACATCTCTGCCTGGGCTCGACGGTTCCTGCGAGGGATCAGCCGACGCCAGCACCGGTACCTGCTCCCAGAAGAATTCCCGGCGATCGAGCACGCGCCCTCCACGCATGTGGAACAAATTGATAGCCAGCATGCCATCGTAGTGGTAACCGAAAACGTCGGCGTCGTCACTCTCGGTGGAAGCAATGCGCTGTTTCTCCCGCAATT
>Ga0105240_10004095_pt1 | contig 22390 bp, 20 predicted proteins | sample KBSC54metaG_FD_80426 | JGI IMG/M metagenome (GOLD analysis project Ga0105240, IMG submission 80426) | Corn rhizosphere microbial communities from Kellogg Biological Station, Michigan, USA - KBS C5-4 metaG | ecosystem: Host-associated > Plants > Roots > Rhizosphere > Soil | place: Michigan, USA... | reverse complement strand
TTCGCCCAACTCATCAAAGTGTATGGCGCGCCCAGCGAAGGCGAAGGCCGTTACAGCCCCGCCGAAGTCACCAGCACGGAGGTGGTCCCAGTCATGGGCCGCCCCGATCCTAGCCGCATCTGTACGTCGATTGTAGAGCGTCAGAACCTCACCATCCGTATGCAGATGCGCCGCCTCACGCGGCTAACTAACGCTTTCAGTAAGAAGTGGGACAACCTTTGGTCCGCTTACTGCCTGCACTTCGCTTACTACAACTTTTGCCGGATTCACCGGACGCTTCGCGTCACTCCTGCGATGGAATCTGGACTCACTGATCACGTTTGGGAACTGGCCGAGCTTTTGGGATAAAATCGGCTTGTGCGCGTCGGAACACTGATGATTGCCTTTATCGCGCTAGGCTTTCTGGAAGCGCAGCCTAGTCCCAGAGACCTGTCCAAGTATGACGCTCTAGCTTTTGGTGTGCCGGTGGCGATCCACTATTATTCCGACAATACGACAGAGTACGTGAGGGTACGAGAATTTTTATGGGACCACTGGAAGCACGAAAGAAAGGGCACCGTAAGAGTACGCACGCAGTGGATTGAGGGAATCTCTGACACGACTTACTTTGTTGAACCCGACGAGAATGGAAGATGGGTGATAGTGGTGTCTAGCGGCGGAAGCGAGCGTTCATGTGATCGCATCGAACGAGTAGAGCAGGGTCGCCGGGTGCCCGTCATTCCCATCGCGGACGACGAACCAAGGAATCCGGATAAATATTTAGTTCACCCAAAATGTTGGGCGGACAAACCCTACGCAATACTTTGGTAGTCCGGCCCAATCAACGCACATTTCAGACACTACCCGTGCGCCAGAGACATGGCTTTGTAACTTATGGAACCGGATTTGCAGCCAGTGCCCAATTAAAGATATCGGCGGCGGATTGGGGGTGCCATAACATCCCATCGAAGGAAAGTTTATGGCCGTCGGAGCGCACAGTGACCAGCCCATCCTGATCGGTACGCAAGATGGCGGCGTGGCGTTGCATCAATCGCGCCAGAACGGCGGGGTGGGGGTGGCCAAAGGAGTTTTCAAAGCCCGCGGAGATGATGGCAAACGACGGAGCCACGGCAGCCAGGAAATCGGGAGAAGTGGAAGTCTTCGAGCCGTGATGTCCCACCTTGAGGACATCGGCGTGCAGCGGCCGGCCGTCGGCGAGCAGCAACTGTTCCATCGGGCTTTCCAGGTCCCCGGTGAGCATGAAAGTCTGCACTCCGTAGCTGATGCGGAGCGCCAGCGAGTCATTGTTGCCGGACTTGGCCGGCGAGAAACCCCGGGGTGGGGAGAGGATTTCCAGGCGGGCGCCGCCGTAATCGAAAGGCGCCGCGGAAGCATTGGGCCGCCGGACCGGAATGCGTAGCTCGGCCGCGCGCCGTAGCAGTTGCGGTGAGGGATTGGCGCCTACCCATAACTCATGAGGACGGAAGTTTTCGAGCAGCGCGGGCAAGCCTCCGCTATGGTCCTCATGCGCGTGGGTGGCGACAACGATGTCGACACGGCGGATGCCACGGCTCCACAAATATGGCGATACCACGTCTTCGCCGGTATCGAGATTAGGGCGGCGCGGCGGCACTGGCGCCGTTCCGTCGGGGGGCGCCGCGCGAGCAGGGCGCGCGAATTGCAGCACTCCTCCGCCATCGATGACCATGCTGCGTCCTTCCGGGAAAACCACCAGCAAGCTGTCGCCCTGCCCCACATCGATGGCAGTGAGTTCGAGCGTATGGGTCGCTACCGGAGTGGTCCAGGGTTGCCACACCACCAGCGAAAACAGGCCGGCGACCAGGCATCCCGCCAAGACTCCGCCGAGCCTGCGCCAGCGCGGGCTGCGCAGCACCGCGGCGAATAGAATCAGAGACGCTGCGAACGCCAGACCCAACCATAGCGGCGGGTTTGAAACCCGCCACGCGGGTTCGAGATGCGCGTGCCAATCGGCGGTGCGGGCGGCGATCCGCAGCAGCCATCCGGCCAGCGCGGCGGGTGCGTGCCAGCCGCTGAAGATAGCCAGGAATCCAACCGGCACTGCGGCTTCGAGCAACGGTACGATGATCACATTAGCGGTGAGGCCGGTGAAAGAAATCCGATGAAAGTAGACCGCCATCGGCAAGGCCAGTCCGATCTGGATCGCCAGCGACACCAAGGCCATCTCATAGACAAAAATCCCGCCGCGCGCGAGACCGGCGAAGGCCGCCGCGCACCAGCCAGCCGGCACACGCAGCCAGGCTTCCACCGTTTCCGCCGCCAGACGCAGTTCCACGCGAAATTGGGCCACGCCGGGCGCCAGGTGCGGGTCGGCTTCGTGGTTTTGAATGTCTCGCAATCCGCGCGCGAAAGGGGCTGTAGTCGCTTCGAGCAGCGGCGCCGCCAGGCCGCCCAGGGCCGCGACGCACAAGAACGACAATTGAAAGCTGGCGTCTCCCATTTCCCCCGGGTCCGACAGCAGGTAAACCAACGCGACGGCCGCCAGGAGATTGAGCACCCGTCCGCGGCGAAAGAAGAAGCGTGCGATCAGATATAAGGTAAAGCCGCCTGCCGCGCGCGCCACCGGGGGCGAGAACCCGGAGACCAACGCATACAACCAAGCCGCCGCCGCGGTCAGGGCCAGCGAGGGGATTTCGCCCAGCGAGCAGATGCGTAGCAGGAACAATAAGACTCCCGCCAGCACGGCCACGTGCGCTCCCGAGATCACCAGCGCGTGAAACGTGCCGGTGCGCCGGAAGTTTTCGGTCCAGATTTTTTGCAGCTGGGAAGATTCGCCGATCAGCATGGCTTCCATCATGCCGGCAGTGTAGACGTCACCATCGCGAGCGGCCGGATACAGCCGCTCGATGCGATCGAGCGCGGCGCCGCGCAGGGCAAAAATCAGCGCCATCGAACGCCACCCGCAGCGCCCCGGCAACACGCGAGCCGCCGAGCCGCGGGTCATGCTGGCGGTCCAGAAAATCTTTTGCCGGGCGAGGTAATCCGCGTAGTCAAACGATCCCGGGTTATTGAAATTGCGCGGCGGCCGGATGCGAGCCGTGATCTCCACCCGCTGGCCGTACTCGAGACGCTGCGGCACGCGCTCGTCGTCGAGCGGCAGACTCACGCGTGCGCGCGCTCCCGGGTCGAGCTCCAGGGTGAACTGCTGGCGGCCGGGTGAAAGCACCGACGGCTCGACCACGCAGCCCGCCAGCAGCAGTGTCTCGCGCGATCCGGCATCGATAGTGGGCCGGGGGCCCGGGCGGTGCCAGGCGTCGGCAAAAACTCCCGCGAAAACCAGCGCGAGAATCACACACCAGCGCCGCAGCCGGCGGGTTGCGACCAGCGTCAGCAAGAGGAACACCGCACCGGGCCAAGCTGCTTCGAAACTGGAGAAGGCGAGACCGCGGCCCAGCAGAATACCCGACAACACAGCGGCCAAAGGCAGGATGAGGGGATCGCGCATAGTTGGGAAGCCGGCGCCCGCCGTCGCCAGTTAGTCCGCTGGGACTTAGATAGTTCTCCGCAAAAATCAAATATTCCCTGCCAATCACCAGGAAGATCCCGGGGGATGTCTTTCTGGATCTGGACGATCCCGAACTCTGGCGAGCTCCTTGGGCGCTGGCTTTCGCGTACTGTTGAGCCGTATGAAACGCGAAGAACTCGCCCGCAAGCTGGCCCGGCAAAGCCGTGTTTCCGGCGCCCAGGCCCGCGACCAGATAGACGAAATGGTCCGCAAAATCCTGAAAGCGCTCCGCGAAGGGAAGCCGGTGAAACTTCCCGGCGTGGGCCGGCTAATATCGATACCGGCCGAGCGCAAGGGTGGCAAGTCCAACGCCGCTTCGTCGCGCCGCGCACGCCCACAATGACGGAGCGCGAGACGCTCGCCGAGATCGTCCGGAAAGCGCTCGACGCAGGCCAGACGGTCGAGATCGACGGATTGGGAACCTTCCAGGCGTCGGCCGAAGGGTATGAGTTTCTGCCGCAAACGTGTCCCCAGGTTTTCGTCGCGTACGTGGCCGAGGATCTGGCGCCGGCGCGGCGGCTGAGCGAGTCGCTGCGAGCCGAGGGATGCGCTCCCTGGCTGGACAAAGACAAGCTCCTGCCGGGGCAGAACTGGCCGCGCGCGATCGAACGCGGTATCGAAGTTTCCGACGCCTTCGTGGCCTGCTTTTCACGGCGCTCGGCTTTGAAGCGCGGACAGTTCCAAAGCGAGCTGCGCTACGCGCTCGATCGCGCACGCCAGCGGCCCCTAGTCGACACTTTGGAAGCGGTGTTCGTCATCCCGGTGCGTTTTGAAGAGTGCGCGGTGCCGCGGCGCATCTCTGACCAGGTGCAGTATGTGGATCTGTTCCCGGACTGGGAGAAAGGCGTGCGCCGCCTAGTCAAAGCGATTCAGCGCACCGCGCGCGATCGGCCCTTGTGGGCGCTAAGTTGACACCCTGGGAAGAGCCGCCTACTTCAGGTTCAGGATCTGAAACAGATTGCTGTAGTCGTCGGTCCAGGAACGGAACCCCTTCGTAGGGGTGAGCTGATAGGAATAGGCATCCTTGAAAAATTCGCCGCTGTACATCGCGAGATCAGAGGTTATCAGCACCCAGGTCGACGAGGAGAAGTAGCTGGCCTGGTCGCCTTCATCTTCTACGGTCCACGCCTGCCGGCCGACCGCCTGAGCGCCGCCCTCGCACACCGGCTTCAGATCCAGATAGCGGTTGGAAATGTGCAGCGCCAGAACGCCGGCGGGCTTCAGATGGCGGAAATACAATTGAATGGCTTCGCGCGTGAGCAGGTGCACGGGGATGGCATCGCTTGAAAATGCGTCCACTGCAAGAATGTCGTAATTCTGTGGCCCTTGGTTCGCAAGCTGGCGCTCGAGCGTCAGGCGCGCGTCTCCCATGAGAATGGCTTTATCGGCGGGCGAGTGCGGGTAGAAGGTGAACAAGGTTTGCGCAATACGCTCGACCAGCGGATTGATTTCGTAGATGCGGAAGTAGTCCCCCTTGCGGCCGTAGTTCGAAAGCACGCCGGAGCCGAGTCCGATAATCCCGGCGCGGATTGGGCCCCGTGCCTGCAACGCGCTCATGGCGCGCCCGACGCCGGAACGCTTACCGTAATAGGAAGTGGTCACATAGCGCAGCACCGGATCGAGCAACTGCGAGCCGTGATTGATGGTCCCGTGCAGGAGTGTCCGCTCCTGGTAATCTTCGGTGGGCAGATCGTCGCGCACTTCGAGCGGCCCGTAGAAATTGCGGGCCTGCAGCACCAGGTTCTTAGCGAGCCGGTTTTCCTGCCGGATGAAGTATCCCGCCAGCACGGCAACGGCGATCAGGATCACGGCTCGCAGCGGCCAGACGCCCAGCTTGGGAAGCCCTAAAATCCACACCGCAATCATCGCCAGAACGCCGCAGGAGATCAGTCCAAGCGGAAGCTCCCAATAGATATTGAACACGCGGGGGGCAACCAACGCGACGAAGATACCGCCCAAGGCGCCGCCCAGCGACACCATCAAGTAGAACAGCGTCAAATGCCGCGGCGCAGGACGGCGGCGCGCGAGTTCGCCGTGACAGAACATGCAGCAAATGAACAGGCCGACGGCGAATCCCGGAATCGCGTACTTAATATTGAAATTGCCTTCATCCGCGTAGATCATATACGCCATCCCCGCCAGCGCCGGAGCCAGCAGGGGAATGAATAACCAGCGCTGATAGATGCGGTCGCTTTCAAACGCGAAGATGAAGGTGAGCAGATAGATCGCGAGCGGCAGAACCCACAGGAGCGGGATGGGCGCGACATTCTGGCTCATGTGATTGGTAACTGAAACCAGCAGCACCGAAGCGCAGGTGGCCAGCAGCACCCAGAACAAGAGCTGCCAGGGACTGGGGCGTCCGCCGATGCCGCCGGCGCCCGCGTCGCTCGCCGCGCCTGCTTCCAGGCTGGCCGTACCGGCGCTTGCCGCCCTGCTAACCCACGCCGCGAAGGCGCACAGCAGTGCGAACACAATGTACGCTCCGCTCCATGTGAAGGCCTGCTGGCGCGAAGCCAACCGCGGCTCCACCAGAAAAGGGAAACTCACCAGGGCCAGCATGGAGCCAAAGTTGGACAGGGCAAACAGCCGGTAGGGCACTTTGGAACCAGTCCGGCGCACAAACCAAGCCTGCAATAGAGGGCTGGTCGAAGACAGCAGAAAATAGGGCAGGCCGATGGTCGCGGTGAGCAGCAGCAGGATGCGAGCCGTAGGGTCGCCGACTTGGGTGGGACGCCACGCCGGCGACGGCAGAATCGGCAGCAGCGCGCAGCTCGCGAGCAGCAGAGCCACATGCACCAGCATCTGTGCGCGCGGCTTCAGAAAACGGATGGAGATGTGCGCATAGGCGTACCCGGCGAGCAGCAGGAGCTGGAAGAACAGCATGCTGGCGCTCCACACGGCGGCTGAGCCGCCAAACCACGGCAGAATCATCTTGGCGATGAGCGGCTGCACTTGAAACAGCAGGAAGGCGCTCAGGAAAATGGTGACGGCGTAGAGGATCATTGAATCAAAGGCTCTATTTGATGATGCTTATGATATTGCTGAAATCGTCGGTCCACCCTTGAAAGCCGGGCTTCGGCGACAACGTTTGGATTACGCTGTTGCTGTCGCCCGCAAAGAATGTAGTGTCGAAGAACTTTTCATCGGGGGAGAGAACCGCCCAGGTAGTGCCGGTGTAGTAGGGCTGATCGATGCCGTCGTCTTCGACGACGCGGCCGTGCCAGCCGAGGTCCATCATGCCTTGGGCCACCACCGGCTTCAGGTCCAGATAGCGGTTGGAGATGTGCACGGCCAGCACGCCGTCGGGCTTGAGATGCCGCAAATACAGGTGAAAGGCTTCGCGCGTCAGCAGATGCATGGGGACGGCGTCGCTCGAGAACGCGTCCATCGCTAGGAAATCGAGATTCTCGCTGGGCATTTGTTCCAGGACCAAGCGGGCATCCCCCATGAAAACTTGCACTTGCGCGGGGCACCCTTTGAGAAAGCCGAACTGATGGGATGCGACGTCGGGCACCAGCGAGTTGATCTCGTAGTAATGCAGGACATCGCCGGCATTGGCGAGAGTCGCGGTCACGCCCGCGCCGAGCCCCAGAATCCCCAGCCGCAGTGCGCCGCGCTGTTTCCGCAGCCCGCGGATAGCGCGATTGATACCGCTGGTATATCCGAAATACGACGTGGTGACGCGCCCCTTAGTGTCTTCGAGCAACTGAGCGCCGTGGTCAATGGTGCCGTGCACCAGGACACGCTCGGCGGGGACTCCGTAGAGGTCGGCAGGATCGTCGCGCACGTGCATTACGCCGTAGAAATTGCGTACCGAGCGGACGTATAGACGGTCCTTCTTAAAAGCTGTGTAACCCAAATAGATGGCGAAGGCGATTGTCGCGAGGGCGAGAGCGGATCGAATCCACACAGCCCGCGGTTGGCCGGAGGGACGCTTCCACAACACGCAGGTGACCAGCGCGGCGCAGCCTATCAAGGCGACTGGCAGTTCCAGATAATCGCGGAACACGCGCGGCGACAGGAAAGCCACGAAGAACCCGCCGAGCGCTCCGCCGATTGAGATCATCAGGTAGAACTGCGTAAGGTAGCGCGGATGCGGCCGGCGGCGCGACAACTCGCCATGGCACACCATGCAGCACACAAACAGAGCGCCGCAGAGTGCCGGAATCAAGCGCTTGATGGGAACATTTCTTTCGTAAAGCGAGATGCCCCAGGTGAAAATGCCCAGCGCGGCGGCCAACAGGGGCAGGAACAGCCAGCGCGGATACAGGCGGTCGTTTTCAAAACATAGAATGAAGCTGAGCAGGTACAGGCTCAAGGGCGCCACCCACAGCAACGGGATTGGGGCTACGTTCTGCGTAAGATGACTGGTGACTGCCAGGAGCATGATCGAAGCACATGCTGCCAGGCCGATCCATAGGAACTTCTCCGGCACGCTGGGGGAAGATGCATCGCAAGGCGCCGGCTGGCGGGCGGGATCGCTACCATTTCTACTCTGCCAGGCCGCTAATCCACATACGGCGGCAAATGCCACGAATCCCCAGGACCACGCTATCGCCTGGCGGTGTAAGGCCATGCGGGGCTCGATTAAGGTCGGGTAGCTGAGCAGCGCCAGCATGGAACCGAAGTTGGAGAGCGCGAACAAGCGGTAGGGCATGGCGCCCCGGCGCGCGCGCACATACCAGGCTTGCAGCAATGGGCTGGTGGCGGAGAGCAGCGTGTAGGGCAAGCCCACCGTGGCCGCCAGCAATAATAAAATGCGCCCGGTGGGATCGGCCGAGCCAATGGCTTTAAATACCGGCGAAGGAATGATGGGCAGGGTCGCCAGACTGGCTATGAGGAGCACCCCGTGAACCCAATACTGTTGTTTGGGCTTCAGATAGCGAATGACCAGGAAAGCGTAAAAGTACCCAGCCAGCAGCACCAGCTGAAAGAACAGCAGCGCTGCGCTCCACACCGCCGCCGATCCGCCAAACCACGGCAAGATGAATTTGGCGATGAGCGGCTGGACTTGAAACAGCAGGAATGCGCTCAGAAAGATGGTGACTGCGTAAACCAGCATGGAACGGCTTAGGATAGCGTAAAAGCGGTGGGCTGCGAATGAAAGGACGTTAACGACTTGGCTATCGAATAGCGGGTGGGTTTACGGATTGCCAACAGCCTAGTTCGCCGATTTAACGATGCCCGCCGGCATGTCCGCCACTGCCCCCGTGGAATCCACCACCGTGAAATCCACCACCGTGAAATCCACCGCCATGAAAACCGCCGCTACCGCCGTGCAAACCACCGAACCGGCCAGAATTGAAGCCTCTTCCACCAAAATGGGAAGCGTGTCCCGGGAAGCGAGACCCAGGGCCGTGTGGCGGGCGATAGCCTGGCCCGAAATGATGATGAGGGAAGCCGCCGAAGTACCCAAATGCTGGGGCTCCGAAAACGAACCACGGAGAATAGTATCCCCAGCCAAATGGACTGTAGAAAATTCCATCGCCCGGGATGAACGTATAGGCGTCAAATCCGGGGGCCCAATACCAGCCAGCGTCCGCCCAGACGCCAGGGGACCAACCGCCGCCACCCGCATACTTTTTAGCCGCATCGAGGTTGGCCTCCGCCAAGTAAGATGAACGCAGGCTGGCCCATCTATAGAAATCATCCTGATGCGCTTTGGCATCGAATTTCCGCGCCTTAATCGCGCTTGCGTTGAGCGTGAGCTCGCGACCGCCTTTTAGCTCAATCTGCCGGCCGTTGAATTGAACCTTGGCCTTCCCATCGAATACGCGGATCTGGCCATGGTCCGCATCAATGTCGTACAATCCGATCTTCAATAATTGGGTGCTGGCGCCATTTACGTTGACGCGAATGTTGTTTTCAGGATGGATATCGTCCACCTCGACGAGTGCGCGGCCTTTGTCGAGCAGCAACACGGTATTCGCCAGATCCGGAGATATCATATCCACCGCGCTATTCTTGCCGATTCTGAGCATAACGCCGGGCGTGAGAAGGACCTCCACTCTGCCATCTTGGGTTGAAAGTGCTTGACCGGCCAGCAGACGCGCCGATCCCGCCGAGTTCTCTCCGAGAACACGCCCGGCGAGTGACGCTTGTCCTTCGACGTAATTTATGGTTCCAGGTTGCGGAGGTACTGCGCCCCAAACCGGGATGCATATCAGCGCAGCCAGGAGGAAGCCCATTCGAGCTTGCAGTCTTGACCGCTTCATAGTATTCCTAAGCCTTCACCTTTAAGATGCGGCTAAATACCGGCGGGTTGCTAGCTTCCGCATGGTATCCCTGCGCGGGTGCGACTGGTATCGGGCCGCCCTATACTTCGTAATCGACGGCGGCGCGGCTCTCGCGCAGCGGGCCAATAATAGGCTTGATGGCCAGGTGCTTGGGATGCTGTTGATAGGCATCGAGCGCGGCGCGATCTGTGAATTCAGAACAGAGAGCGATATCCCAGGGGCCGCTGTCGGTGCCGATGTCAACGCCGATTTCGTACTTCAGCATTCCCGGCACGGCATCGCGGCAGGACTCGAGCGCGGACTTCATCTTCTGAATGTTTTCCCGTTTGGCGGCGCCTTCGCCTTTCAATTTCCACATCACAAGGTGCTTGAGCATAGGTTCCGTTTCACTCTACCTTATCGCCTGCGCGCTGGCGGATCGCGGCGAGCGCGGCGGAGGCGCCGGAAATAACCTCGCCGGGAGAGGCCGCTATCGGCTTGCCTCCGCGCTTGAGAATCCGGCCGTCGACCACCACCGTATCGACGTCGGCTTCCTCGGTGGCTTCGATCAGGAGATGCGAGGGATCGGTAAAGACGCCCATATCGGGGTTGCGCGTCGAAACCAGGATCAGGTCGGCGCGCTTGCCAGGCTGGAGCGTGCCAATACGCGCGTCGAGGCCAAGCGACCGGGCGCCGTCGATGGTGCCGACTTCAAGGGCGCGCTTCGCGGTCATCTTATATTCGCTTTTGGCCCGCGCGTTTTCAGTATTGCGCAGAAGTTTGAGCACGCCGAAGAGGTTGGCGTTGCCAGTGAGGTCCACGGTATCGATGGAGATGCCCAGCGGAACGCCCGCATCCATAAACTCGCCGGCCCTGGGGATGCCATAGCCGACACGCAACTCCGAGCCCGGCGAGACGCTGACACTCGCTCCGGCGTCGGCCACCATGCGAATTTCCGTGGGCGTCGCCCACACGGCGTGAATCAACTGAACATCCTGGCCGAGAAAACCGGCTTTGCCAAGAGCTTCGATCTGGCCAATGGCGGGCTCGGTGGAACTGACATGCACCGAAATTGGAATCCTCAGGTGGCGAGCAGCCTCGAATTCCTGGCGGGAGATGGCCGGCGATGTCCCGAGGCCGCGCCACGCGAGACCCAGCGCGATCAATCCGCCGCCCGAATGCGCGGGCCAGGCGGCGTGAAGTTTTTCGAGGTCCGCCAGATTGACGTTCTCCGCGGCGGTGAGGCCAGGGTACGATCCGTAGGACCAGCGCGCACGCAATCCGGACTCACGCAAGGCGCGGAGGTCCTGTTCGGCATAAGCCAAACCGCGGACGTTGTGACACCAGTCATGCACGGTAGTGATGCCCGCATTGATGGCTTCGAGCGCGGCCAAGCGTGTGCCCTGGTACATATCTTCGGGCGTCATGACTTTGCCGTAGCGGTCGCGGCGGTCGAAATATCCCTCGCCGCGTTGATCGCCCGCGAAGCTGCGCAGCAGGGTGTTCCACATGTGCCAGTGGGTATCGACCAAGCCCGGCAGAGCGATCATCCCGCGGCCGTCGATCACTTCGGCGGCGGGAGCTTTTAGATTTTTACCGACGGCTACGATCTCACCGTTACGGACATGGATCGATCCGCCAGGGACCTCGCCGAGGCTGCGATCCATGGTGAGGACGTAAGCATCACGAATGAGAAAGTCGCGGCGGGCGGGGAGTGCCGCGGTGCGAGCCGGCTGCGCCTTGGTAAGCAAGGCGGCCGCGCTAAAAGCCGCGGAAGTTTTCAGAAATGTGCGTCGGTTCATGATGTGAAAGGCAGGTAGCCGCTTTGCGGGTCCTGGTTTGCCGTTATCAAATCGCGAAGTTCCTGCGCGGTTGGGCTCTCTTGTCCGGGCCACACGAGCCGAACTTTAGGCATGAAAATGATGGAAGCGCCGAAGCCGGTCTCGCGATCGAAGGTGACCTTGATTTGCCGGGTGTTCACCCATCGGCTGCCGGTGACTCCAATGACGTGCCGCCAGGGAACCCGGACTTCACGAAAATAGTTGGAAATCACTAGGCCGTCCGCGTCCACAGCAACTTTCTTGAGGCGGCCGTAATACCAATAGATGCTCCCACACGCGAGCACTTGCAGCGGAAAAAATAGAGGCCAGATGGCACGGCCTCCCATATAGAGCCCGAATGTCAGTACCGCAAAAACCATGACCGGAACAATAAATTTCGAGATGAAGGTTTGCGCCGATGAGAGGACGCGCGGCATCTACAGCTTCTCTTTGAACATGCGGTTGACCACGGCCGGGTCGGCTTGGCCGCGGCTGGCCTTCATCACCTGGCCGACCAGGAAGCCGATGACCTGCTGCTTGCCGCCTTTATATTGCTCTACCTGTTTGGGGTTCGCGGCGATCACTTCGTCGATGATCTTGCCGAGGGCGCCTTCGTCGCTAATCGACTCCAAACCTTCGCGACGCACGATGACGTCAGGGGTTTCGTTCGCCACCGCCATTTTCGGGAAAATATCTTTAGCGAGCTTGCCGTTGATCTTGCCTTGCGTGATCAGGGCGATCAGCTGGCCCAGGTGATCGGCCGAAATCGGCGAGTCCTCGATTTCCCTGCCCTGATGCTTGAGCAGCGCCGCAAGATCGCCCATCACCCAATTCGCGGCTGCGCGCGCATCGCCGCTTGCGGCTACCACTTTCTCGAAGTATTCGCTCATGGGGCGGGTCGCGGTGAGAACTCCGGCGTCGTATTCGCGCAGCCCGTAGTCCTCAATGAAGCGTTTGCGGCGGGAAGCGGGCAGCTCCGGCATGCGCGCGCGGACGCTATCCTTCCAGGCATCGCTGATGCGCAGCGGGACCAAATCCGGCTCCGGAAAATACCGGTAATCGTGCGCATGCTCCTTGCTGCGCATGCTGATGGTTTCGTCGGTGTCCGGATTATACAGTCGCGTCTCCTGCACCACCCGGCCGCCACTCTCGATCAACGCCACCTGGCGCGCGATTTCATGATCCAGCGCCAGCTTCAGAAACTTGAAGGAATTCAAATTCTTAACTTCGGCCTTAGTGCCGAACTTCTCGGCGCCGCGCAGGCGCACGCTGACGTTGGCATCGCAGCGCAGGTGGCCCTTTTCCATATCGCAGGTCGATACATTCAGATACTGCATCACCTGCTTGATCTCGGTGAGATACGCGTAGGCTTCGCTCGACGACCGCATGTCGGGTTCGCTGACAATCTCGATAAGCGGCGTGCCGCTGCGGTTTAGGTCCACATAGGTATAGCGATCGGAGTCCTTGAAGCCGTCGTGGATGCTCTTGCCGGCATCGTCTTCCATGTGAACGCGGGTCACGCCAATGCGCTTGACCACCCCGCCGGCGTCGTCCGCGATGACATCGACAAAGCCGTGCTCGGCAAGCGGCTGGTCGTATTGCGAGATCTGGTAGCCCTTAGGCAGGTCCGGATAAAAATAGTTCTTGCGCGCGAAGATCGACTTGGGATTGACAGTACAGTTCAGCGCAAGTGACGCTTCGATGGCGAGTTCGACGGCATGACGGTTGAGAACCGGCAACGCGCCGGGCAGACCCAGGCACACCGGACACACATTGCTATTCGGCGCGGCGCCGAAACTGGTGGCACAGCCGCAGAAAATCTTGGTGTGAGTAGCGAGTTGAACGTGTACTTCGAGACCGATCACGGCCTCGTACTTGGCGATTAGCTCAGGCATAGCCAGCGTTTCCAGGCTGGAGGACATATCCAAATTATAAGGTCGTGCGGGCTCCGCCGAGCGCGAGTTACTGCCCCAGGAACTTTTCAATCTTCTGCAGTGTGCCCTCGGCGTATTGCAGATTGTTGCGGGCGCCTTGCACATCCCCGCTCTGCAGCGAAGCGCGCGCCTCCTGCAATACATAGTCCAGGCGTATGGATGCGGCTTTGATGTCGCCCCGCAGACCCAAGCCTTGCCGCTCGACTCCCTGTTCGATGGAACGGACGCCGGCTTGCGCAGCGGCGGCGCGCACTGCTACCCGGTTGATCTTATCGCGCAGCTCTTTCAATTCCGGAGACGGTGCGGCCGTGGTAATGGGAGGCGGCGGAGGGGCAGGCGCCGCTTGCGCCGGCGGAGCCAGCGGGGCGGGTATCGGCTGAGGTGCTGGCTGAGCGGCCGCCGTTTGCACCGGAGTCGGAACGCGCGCGGGAGTTGCCGCCTGAGGGATCGGCCGCACGGGCTGAACCGGCGCCGGCGTTGGCTCGGAAGTCGCCTGGGTCGCTGGCGCAGTGGACGGAGATGCTAGCGGAGCTGTTGCTGGAGTTTCTGCCGGAGCGGTTTGCGCTACAGTATTCGGACTCGCTGCCGAAGGCGAAATCGGCGTCGCAACCGCTGGGGCGTCGTTCTGGGAAGTGGGGGCGATGCCTTGCGCGCCCGCGGCTCCGCCGCGCATCAGCTTGGGACCTTCGATGACCGCAGCCACCAGCACCGCTAGCGTGACCACCGATCCCAGCGCCATATACAAACCCCGGCGACTGCGCGGCGCTTCGGCTTGGACCATCCAGGGGGCTGGCGCAGGTGGCGCCGGATCAGTTCGCGGCCCGCTTGGCGGCAACGACGGCGGCAACGGAGGCGGCATCACGGTTGCCGCCGGCAGTACCACCGGCGTCATAGTACGTGTCGGCGAGATCGCCGCCGGGAAAGCACTGGCCAGCGCGGCGCGAAAAGCCTCGGCCGATTGAAAGCGCGCGGCCGGCTCCTTCTCGATAGCCATCAGAATAATGTCACTTAGCCCCGACGGAATACCGGGGATCACTTCGATCGGCGCCATGGGCGATTGCTGCAAATGCGCCGACATGATCTGAAAGTCGCTGTCGCCGAGGAACGGACGGCGGCCGGTGACCATTTCGTACATGGTGATGCCGAGAGAATACAAGTCCGAACGCCCATCGGGATCGCTCCCCTTGATCTGCTCGGGCGACATGTAGAACAACGATCCGACGGTCGATCCGGTCTGCGTCAGCCGCTTGTCGGCCTGCACGCGCGCGATACCGAAATCCATCAGTTTGATGTGGCCGTCGGCGGCCAGCATGATATTGGCAGGCTTGATATCGCGGTGGATCACGCCGTGGGCGTGGGCATAGGCCAGCGCGTCGAGCACCTGCGAGGCATACGCCGCCGCGGCGCTCGGCGGCAGCGGACCGCGTTGCAGAACCTGCGCCAGCGAGGTTCCGTCGACAAACTCCATCACCATCACCAACTGGTTGCCGGCGCGAAAGGCGGTGTGGAGCTTGGCGATATTGGGATGATCCAGGGTCGCCTGCACTTTAATTTCATTCAGGAAGCGGTCCGCCAGGCCAGGATCGCCTTCGAGGTTCGGCAACAGAACCTTCATGGCTTCGATGCGGTCCGAGAGAACATTGCGGACCTTATATACCTGGCCCATGCCGCCGGCGCCCAGGATCTGGACGATTTCGTAGTCGCCGATGCGCTCCCCGATATTCATGCCTTGCCCTCCTCCGAAATTCGCTTGCTCTCATCAAATGATATACGCGCGAAAGCTCAAAAAATAGGCGGGGCGCACTCGGGCCGGAGACGGCCCTCCTCAGTCTCCCATTTTTATCCGGAAATGACCGCTTTTCCCGTCCGTTTGCGCACTATGTTTTAGGGAGATCGCTCGAATGCGTCATGCCCTTGACACGGTACGTTAGGCCCTCCATACTGTTTTCAATACCGTGGAGGAAGTGCAGGCGTCGGAGTCTAGTTTTCCGCGGTGGGGCACGCGACGATCTGGTGATGATGCCTGCGGCCCTTATTTATTTATAGTTGGAGGAACCCTGATGAAATTTGTTTCCCTTGCCTCGCTTAGCCTTCTCGCGATGGTGGGTCTGGCGCAGACCCCGGCTCCCAAGCCGGCAGCCGCGCCGAAACCTGCGGCAGCCAAGCCCGCGGCAGCTACCGCTAAGCCGGCGGCGGCCTCGCCGGTCGACTCGGTGATCCAGTCCGTCAAAGCGGGGCTGTCCGAAACCCTGATCATCCGCACGCTGAAAAGAGATAATAAGCCGCTCGATCTAACCCCGGCCGACCTGGTAAAGCTGAAGAACGCGGGTGTCTCGGAAAATATCATTAGTGTGATGCTGGACCCGACGAGCGCTCCCGCTCCCGCGGCTGCCGCGGCTCCGGCCCCAGCCGTTGCTGCTCCGCCTCCGCCGCCCGAGCCCGCTCCGGTAGCAGTTTCGGCGCCCCCTCCGGCAGCGCCTACCGCGGCTCAGCTCCAGGCCCAGAAGAAGCGTGTGATCGTCGACGAATTCGACTATTCGACCGTGAAGACCCAGGTGCAAGCGGTCTTCAACACCCAGCAAGATATCGGGAAGGGAATCCGGGCCATGCTGGTCAAACGAATTGCGGACGCCAATAACCTGGTGGTAGTGGAACGCGCCAAGATGGACAACCTGATTAAGGAGCAGGACTTCAACGCCAGCAACCGGGTCAAGCAAGGAGCGGGCGCTCGCGTAGGCCGCATTTCCGGAGCGGACGCGCTGCTATCGGGCGACATTATCATCTTCGGGCGCGATGACAAGAAGCGCAGCGTAAAAGGCGGCGGTCTTTTCGGCAGCGTCATCGGTGGCATCGCGGCCAGCAAGAATGAGGACAAAGCCGTGGTGGCCATTGACTACCGGCTGATCGACGCCGAGACCTCCGAGGTGATCGCCACCGGAGAAGCGCGCGGTGAATCAGTTCGCAAAGGAAACGCCCTAGGGGCGATCGGCGGAGCGCTCGGCAAAGGCGTCGCCGGGGTTCAAGTGGACATGACCAGTTCCAATTTCGCGCAAACGATTATCGGTGAGGCCACTCAGGATTGCGTCAACAAGCTGGCGGATATTCTCAAGGAACAATCGGCCAACATGAAAAAGACAGTGCGCGAAGTCGAGACCTCGGTAGCCGACGTCAGCGGAAATACGCTGGTGATCGCCGCGGGAGGCAACGACGGCGTCAACGTTGGCGAGACCTTTGAGATCCTTCAGGTGGTTCGCGAAGTGAAGGACCCCACCACCAAGGAAGTGCTCGACCGCATCACCAATAAAGTAGGTGAAATGACGGTTACCAGCGTGCGCGACAAGATCGCCACCGGTACCTATGTAGGCTCGCCGGCGAAAGTGGGCTTCCTGGCTCGCAAGAAAATTTAGCAAAAATTCGGAGGCCACCATGAAATTCAGACTGTTACCAGTGCTGCTCGCCTGCGCCGCGTTGGTCCCGGCGCAGACCAAGAAAGCGATGTCGATTGAGGACTTCGATTACTCCACCGTCATGACCTCGGTGCAGGCGGTTTTCGGCACGCAGATGAACATCGGCCAGGGCATCCAGGCCATGCTTGTCAAGCGCGTCGCGGAGGGCGGCAAGTTTACCATTGTCGAGCGCCGCAAGGTCGGAAATATCATGAAGGAGCAGGATTTTTCGGCCAGCAATCGCGTAAAACAGGGGACCGGCGCGCGCGTGGGTCAAATTCGTGGCGCTGACCTGACCCTCATGGGCGATATCGTGGTGTTCGGCCGGGATGACCGCAAAAAGAGCGCGGGTGTGGGCGCGTTTACTCCCGGAGGCGGCGGCGCGATCGGCGGATACAAAGGAGAGGCCAAGGCAGTGGTGGTTCTCGACTACCGCATCGTCGACGCCGAGACCAGCGAGGTGGTGGGGTCGGGCGAAGCGCGCGGCGAATCCAAGCGTACCAGCAAAGGTTTTGGCGCGGCTATGTTTGCCGGTGGCGTGCTGGCCGGCGGCGGCGTGAACATGACCAGCTCCAACTTCGCCGAAACCATCATCGGCGAGGCCACCATGGATGCGGTGAATAAGCTGGCCGAAAACATCAACTCGGCCAACCTGAATGGCGGCGCTGAAGGGCGCGAGCTTGATTTGGACGCGCGCGTGGCCGATGTCAGCGGGAACAGCATCACCATCAATGCCGGTACGGCCGCCGGATTGCGCGCCGGACAGACCTTCACGGTGTATCACAAGGGCAAGGAAATCAAGGACCCGGCCACCGGTGAAGTGCTGGACGTGCAGACTACCCCGTTGGGGACGCTCACAATCACCACGGTGCGCGATCGTATCTCGACCGGCAACTATGCGGGCTCGGGCACGCCGTTAGTTGGCGACATAGTCAGGAAGTAGATCATGAAACCTGTGGTGCTCGTGCTAGTGGGCGTGCTCGGTGCACAAGCCCAAATCCCCGGGCCTCGCTGGTATCGCAGCGCGACCGGCATGCTGGGCAGGCCCGCGGCCAGCGCCGATGCGCACGAGATCGAACGCATGGGGCGCTACCTGACTTTCGGCGTGCCGTATTGCACAGGGTTAGCGGCGGCTCAGTACGCGGCGAACCAGGCGATGGCGCGCAACATGTCGAGCTACCTTACTTCAGTCAGCACCACGGCCGCGGATCCGCAAGCGCGCGTCGTAGCCCTCCGCGTCGCGGCCGCGTTCTCGTCGTTTCCTTGCGCCTATCCCGGAAAGCAGTTGCCGGTAGTGGTTCCGCCACCACCGAAGCCCGGCGATCCGCCCTTTACGCTGGTGTCCCCCGATTTGGGCAAGGTGCCGGATGCCGAGCAGGAGACTGCGGCGGATCTGGCGGTCCGCTATGACACCGATGTGGCACGCTCGGCTGCCGCATGGACCAACGCTGAGAAGTTACGTTTGAGCCTGGTCCAAAGAGGGATGACGCTCAACGCGCAGACCCAGAGCGCGGTCCTCCGGCTCCAGCCGCTTTACGATGATGCGGCCACGGCGCTAAAGGCGCATAATTGGGACGAAGCGCTGTCGAATCTCCAGGCCGCCGAAGCCACCACGCAAAAGGTCGAAGCGACCGTAGGACACTAATCGCGCCTCAGGAGGAACTCGCAATGAGCCCTCGATGTTTCTGTGGGATGAGCGGTCTAGCAGTAGCGGCAGCGCTGCTCCTAGCGACCATCCCGGTACAAGGTCAAGCAGCCGCGAAAGCAGCCAAGCCCTGGACCCCGCCGCGCACTCCCGACGGGCATCCTGATTTCCAGGGCTATTGGACCAACGCCACCTTCACCCCGCTTGAGCGTCCTGCCCAATTCGCCGGAAAAGAGTTTTTCACCGAAGCCGAAGCCGCCGAGTTCGACCGCCAGCGGCTCCAGCGCGAAAACAGCCAGTCGAAGGAAGACATTCACTACGACAATGCCCTCTGGCAAACCGAAACCTGGGGCCGTGTCGAGAACCGCCGTACCTCTTTGGTATACGACCCGCCCGATGGCAAGCTGCCGCCGTTGAGTCCCGAAGGCAAAGTGCAGGCGGCAGCCAAAGCCGAAGCCGCCCGCCGCCGCGCCTCCGCCGACAGCGCCCAAGACCGCAGCCTGGCCGAGCGCTGCATCACCTGGGGCAATGAAGGGCCGCCCATGCTAGGCTCCACCTACAACGCCAACTTGCAGATCCTGCAAACGTCCAACCTGGTTGTGATCGGCCATGAAATCGGCCACGCCAACCGCATGATCCCGCTAGACGGCCGTCCCCACCTCGCTCCAAATATTCACCAATTAGGCGGCGACTCGCGGGGCCACTGGGAAGGCAACACGCTAGTAGTCGACAGCACGAATTTCAACGACCAGACCAATTTCAGAGGCCCTCCCTCCACCGCCAGACAGGACATTTTCTCCGACCAGAACCTGCATGTAGTAGAACGCTTTACCCGCACGGACGCCGACACCATCACCTACCGCTTCACCGTGACCGATCCCACGGTCTGGACCAAACCCTGGTCCGGCGAGCTGCTCATGAAGCGGACGAAGGGTCCCATCTACGAATATGCCTGCCACGAAGGCAACTACGGCTTGGTAAACATCCTAGCCGGTGCCCGCGCCGCTGAAAAAGCCGCCGCGAAATCTGCGACTCAAGGCTCGCGATAGCCTCGCAGCAGCATGAGTGGTCCCCAATGCGACGCAAATTAATTCCGCTATTGGCCGTCTGCGCCATCACCGCCCTAGCTGAATCGAATGCCGACGAAGCGGCGATCCGCCAGCGCTTAGCTACCTACACCGCAGCGCGCAATCATGGCGACGCCCACGCAGAAGCTCTCTGCTACACCGAAGACGGCGACTTTCGAGGCTCTGGGCCGCCTAGCCGAGGGCGGGCGGAAATCGAAAAAGCTCTTGCGGTGTCAGTCTCCGGTTACGCGTTCTCATTAACCGTCGAAAGCGTGAGGTTTCTGGATTCTAACGTGGCCATCGCCGACACCCACGTAGTCGCCGGCCCGCCCGAACATAAGATCGATATGCTGGGCTCCTACGTCATGGTTAAGCGGACTGGCACCTGGTTGATCGGAGCCGCACGAATCGCGCGGAACCAGGTGCGGAGTCCCGGGTCGGCACTTCCAAAGAAATGACGGTCCTCCCGAATCTGCTACTATTTGGTCATATGATCATGCTCTCGCCCGCCGGTGGTTTTACCGCTCGATGAATCCACGAGGATTTGCACCCCGCCGGCCGAGGATACGCGAAAACGTCAACGAAGCTATCCGTGCGCGTGAAGTGCGCGCGGTGTTCCCTGACGGCAGCGTTGAAGTCATGCCCACCATGGCTGCGGTGCGCCGCGCCCAGGAACTGGGTCTCGATCTCATCCTGATCGCCCCCACCGCCGAGCCGCCTGTCGCCAAAGCGATGGACTACGGCCAGTGGCAGTACGAAAACAAAAAGAAGCAGCACGAAGCCAAACGCAAACAGCACATCATTCAGGTGAAGGAGCTGAAGTTCCGCCCCAACACCGATGACCACGATTACGATTTTAAGAAGAATCACGCCATCCGTTTCCTGCAGGAAGGTAATCGTGTGAAAGCCATTGTGCAATTCCGCGGACGCGAAATCGCGCACACCGATCTAGGACGCAAGCTGCTGATCCGCTTCGCCGCTGACTTGACGCAATACGGCGCTGTCGAAGGCCAGCCGCGCCTGGAAGGCCGCAACGCCCACGTCATGATCAGCCCTGTGAAGGTGGTTCCTCCGGCCAAGGAAAAGCCGGAGAAACCGAAAACGCCGGACTCGCACGGCAGTGCGGAGCAGCCGCAGTCGTAAGGTCAGCGTGGGTTAGCGATTGCGATCGTAATCTCGGTCGCGATCCCGATCCGAATCGTGATGATGATCCCGGTCGCGGCGATGATCGCGGTCGTTGCGATAGCCTTGGTTGTAGCGATAATAATCCCGGCCATACCGGTAATTGCGGCCATACCCGTACCCTGTAGTTGCGCAACCGCTCATCAGCAAGGTCCCGGCCAGCAGGCCTAAACCAATCCAACGTTTCATGGCTTACCCCTTTAACGATCACTCTTCGCCGGACTAACGCCAGCGCCCATCGCGCCACACATAACGCTCGCCGCGATGTTCCCAGCGCCCGTCTTCCCAATGACGTCTGCCGCGCGGAGGACGTTCCCAACGACCGCCAATCCATACATAATCACCACCGCGGTAACCCCAGTACCCGTTGATCCAGACATAGCCCGGCCCGGGAGCGGGACCGTAAGTCTCAACGCGGAGAGGAGGAGGCGCCGTCCTGGCGTAGATCCCCACATATCCGGGGCCGCCACAGGCAGCCGTCGAGAGTGCCGCCGCCAGCGCGCCGACCAGCATCCAGTTTTTGGGAAGTCCAGACTTCATAAACCCTCCTGCTATTTAGAGGGCTCGGCCAGGCAGCGCGTTGCGGGCTTAAGGTGAATTAATGTGAAACGTTTTCAAGAGCCGCGGCATCGCTCGGGAGCAGCACGCGTTCCGCCATGGCGCGCTTCAATTCCGTGATGCCGTCGCCGGTAACGCTGGAGATCTTGAAGAAAGGCATTCCACGCTTGCGCGCGAGCCGTTGCAGCGCCGCCACGCGCTTGGGATCCTGCGCCGCGTCCATCTTGGTCGCCACCACGATCATCGGCTTCTGCGCCAAATCGTCGGAGAAGCTGGCAAGCTCGGCCAGAATCACTTCGAAATCGTGAACCGGATCGCGTCCGGTGTCGGAAACATCCACCAGATGCGCCAGCAGCCGCGTTCGCTCGACGTGGCGCAGGAACTGGATGCCCAGCCCGTGGCCTTCGTGCGCGCCTTCGATCAGGCCCGGGATATCGGCTACCACAAAGGTACGCTGATCGTCGGTTGAAACCACGCCCAGGTTCGGTACCAGCGTGGTGAACGGATAATCGGCAATCTTGGGCTTGGCGGCGGAGATGCGCGAAATCAGCGTGGATTTTCCAGCGTTGGGGAAGCCCACCAGCCCCACGTCCGCGAGCAACTTGAGTTCGAGCCGCAGCCGGTGTTCTTCGCCGGGCTTGCCGTCTTCGTGCTCAGTAGGAGTCTGATGCGTGGAAGTAGCAAAGCGCGCGTTGCCGCGTCCGCCGCGCCCACCTTTGGCGACGATGAAGCGATCGCCGGCCGTGGTGAAATCGTGTAGCAACGCGCCGGTTTCGGCATCGTAGACTACGGTGCCGACCGGTGTCGCCAACTCAACCGAGTGCCCATTGTGTCCGGTCTTATCGCTGCCCTCGCCGTGGCGCCCGCGCTGCGCCTTGTGTTCAGGATTAAAACGAAAGTGGAGCAGCGTATTGTGATGCTGGGTTGCGACCATCACCACGTCGCCGCCACGCCCGCCATCGCCACCGCTAGGTCCGCCGCGCGGGACGAACTTCTCACG
>Ga0105240_10004094_pt1 | contig 22398 bp, 15 predicted proteins | sample KBSC54metaG_FD_80426 | JGI IMG/M metagenome (GOLD analysis project Ga0105240, IMG submission 80426) | Corn rhizosphere microbial communities from Kellogg Biological Station, Michigan, USA - KBS C5-4 metaG | ecosystem: Host-associated > Plants > Roots > Rhizosphere > Soil | place: Michigan, USA... | reverse complement strand
GCTTGCCCGCGCTCCTCGGCATCGATTCCGGGATAGGCGCCGGTGGTATCCAAAAGCGTCACGATGGGACGGTGGAATTTCTCAGCCAGATGCATGAGGCGCAGTGCCTTACGATAACCTTCGGGCTTCGGCATGCCAAAATTCCGCAAAAGTTTCTGTTTGGTATCGCGGCCTTTCTGGTGGCCGATAATCATCAGCGGACGTCCGTCGAAAATGGCAAAGCCACCGACAATCGCCGCGTCATCGCCGAAACAGCGATCCCCGTGCAACTCTTCAAACTTGGTACATAAACGGGAAATGTAATCGAGCGTATGGGGCCGTTTGGGATGCCGCGCGAGTTGCACACGCTCCCAGGTCGGGTTCGCCGGTTTCGGCGGTTCCGCCATCTCGGGTTGGGGTTGATCAGCCATGGATCATCGCTCTTTCTAGTGTAAGCGCACGAACTTTGCAAAACGACAATAGAGAAAGACACCAAAATGCTTTCACACAACGAAATCATCGTGAAAGACCCGGACATCCTGGGCGGAACCCCAGCGTTTCAAGGGACCCGGGTGCCATTCCAAACGTTTATGGACTACTTGGAAGGCGGAGAAACTTTGGATGAATTCCTCGACGACTTCCCAACAGTAACGCGAGAGACTGCCGTGGCTTCGCTCGAGGAGTGCAGGCTTGGCGAAGGAGAAACACGTCGATAAGCGCTTCGGTTTATCTGCGTCCATTCGCGTTTATTCGCGGCCTCAATTCGCCAAAATTTCCAAACTCTCCGGCCCGCAAATTCGTTCAATCTCGGCCCGGAATTCCTTGTCCGGCCGAACTCGCGTGGTCACATCGAGAATCACCGAGAAATCCCGGGATTTCTCCAATCTCAACCGGACCTCCGCCTCGCCGCGTTTACGCAGGAACAGTTCGCTTAACGCCTGGGCCTTGTCTGAGTCCGCTTTTCCATTCAACCCCACCTTGATGGAAATCAGCGATGGCAGAGCGACCCGGGCGTTTTCAAGCGGAACAACATCACGGGCAGAAACCTTCGTCGCCATCCCCTCTTCCGGCAACGCCAAACCTTTCACCATTACCGCCTTGTCATCGATCAAAAACGGCAGCACGCTCTCGTACTGAGTGGTGAACACCATCACTTCGATAGAGCCCATCAAATCCTCAAGCTGGAAAATCGCCCACGGCTTGCCTTCTTTGTTGCGGCGCCGCTGGATGCCGGTGATGATTCCGCACACCGTTACTTCCGCGCCCTTTTCCAGACCCTCCAGCGTCTCGCCGGTATGCGTCGCCAGGTCACGCACTTTGTCGATGTACTCATTCAATGGATGCCCAGTGACGTAGAATCCGAGCATTTCCTTCTCACCAGAAAGCTTCTCCCTTTCGCTCCAGTCCGGAAGTCTCGGGAGAGGCGGATCGGCATGCTCATCGGTTCCGGCCATCATCGCGAAGAGACCGGTCTGTCCGGAAAGCCTGTCGCGCAACGTCCTTGCGCCCGTTTCCATGGCCGAATCAATCGCCGCGAACAACTGCGACCGTGTGCCGCCAAGTGAATCCATGGCCCCGGCTTTGATCAGGCTCTCTATCATCCGCCGATTTACAGCCGTCAGATCCACACGCTCGCAGAAGTTATATATCGACCGGAAGGCGCCAGCCTCTTCGCGCGCTTTGATGGTCGATTCCACCGCCGAGCCGCCGACGTTCTTGATCGCCGAGAGTCCGAAGCGAATACTATCGTTGTCCGGAGTGAAATCCTTGCCCGACTTGTTCACATCCGGTGGCAAAACCTTGATGCCCATATCGCGGCACTCGTTGATATATTTCACTACTTTCGTCGAGTTGCCCGTTTCTGACGTCAACAGAGCGCTCATAAACTCAAGCGGATAGTGCGCCTTCAGATAACCGGTTACGTAGGCAAGAAATGCATACGCAGCCGAGTGTGACTTGTTGAAGCCGTAGCCGGCGAACTTCGCCATCAGGTCGAAGAGCTTTTCGGCTTTCTTGATGTTGAAACCCTGCTCGCGCGCGCCATTCACAAAACGCTCGCGCTGCTGGTCCATCTCCTCTTTCTTCTTCTTGCCCATCGCGCGCCGCAACAGGTCGGCTTCACCGAGCGAATAGCCGCCTATGCGATTGGCGATCTGCATCACCTGCTCCTGATAGACGATGACGCCGTAGGTCTCCGAGAGGATGTCCTCGAGTTCCTTGAAGTCGTACTTCACCTCCTTGCGGCCGTGCTTGCAATTGATGAAGTCGTCAATCATACCGCCCTCAATCGGGCCGGGGCGATAAAGCGCGTTCAGCGCGCATAAATCTTCGATCCGCGTGGGCTGATACTTGCGAAGAATATCGCGCATGCCCCGCGATTCAAACTGGAAGACGCCGCTGGTAAACCCCTCGGAGAAGATCGCGTAGGCTTTCGGATCGTCGAGCGGCAGGTCTTCCTGAATGACCTTCACACCGTGAAACTTCTCGATCAACCTCAACGCCTCGGCGATAATCGTCAGCGTAGTCAGGCCGAGGAAGTCCATCTTCAACAGGCCCAGTTTTTCCACGCCGGACATGTCGTATTGCGTGACGACTTCGTCGCGGTTCGTGCGATACAGCGGAACCAGTTCCTTCAGGGCGGTCGGCGAAATAACCACGCCCGCCGCGTGTACCGAAGCGTTGCGGGCCATGCCTTCGAGGCGGCAGGCAACGTCGAGAACTTCCTTCAGCCGCGGGTCTTTTTGCTTCGCTTCCTCAAAGCCGGGCTCCATGGCGAAGGCGTCCTTCAACTTGATGTTGAGAACTCCCGGAACGAGTTTCGTCACCCGTTCCACTTCGCCGATCTTCATGTCGAGCACGCGCCCGACGTCCTTGATAGCCGCCCGTGCGCCCATCGTACCGAAGGTGATGATCTGCGCCACCTGCTCGCGTCCGTACTTCTCGGTCACGTAGCGGATCACTTCACCACGGCCGTGCGTACAAAAGTCGATGTCGATATCCGGCATGCTGATGCGTTCCGGATTGAGGAATCTCTCGAACAGCAACCCGTATTCCAGAGGATCGATGTCGGTGATCTCCATCGCGTAGCTGACAAGGCTGCCTGCCGCCGAGCCGCGCCCGGGTCCAACGGGAATGGAACGCTCCTTTGCGTAGCGGATGAAATCCCAGACCACCAGGAAGTAGCCCGAAAACTTCATCGATTGAATTGTCTTGATCTCGCGATCGAGACGTTCGGCGTATTCCTGCAGCGGCCGGCGCAGCTTGTTCTGATCCGCTAACAGCTCCAGGCGGGTGCGCCGTTTCTCGAATCCCTGGCGTGCCACATATTCGAAATACGTATCGATAGTCTGCCCGGGAGGCACGTCGAACTTCGGAAACGGATCGGTAATGGGGTCCAGCTTCAGATGGCAGCGTTGCGCAATTTCCCACGTATTTGAGAGCGACTCCGGAATTTCTCCAAAAAGTTTTTCCATCTCGGCTTTCGTCTTGATGTAGAACTCTTGCGTGGTGAACCGCATCCGGTTGGCATCGCTCATCGTCTTGCCCGTCTGGATGCACAGCATGATTTCGTGGGCGCGCGAATCGTCTTTGCGCAGGTAATGCGCATCGTTCGTCGCCACCAGCGGGATACCGGTTTCCGATGCGAGCCGGCGCACGGCCGGCATCACGATGCGATCCTGATCGAGCTGGTGATCCTGCAATTCCAGATAGAAATTGCCTTTGCCGAACATGTCCTCGTATTCGAACGATATCTTCCGCGCCTCGTCGTACTTATCCGCCATCAACGCTTCGTTCACGTCCCCACGCAAACACGCGGAAAGCGCAATCAGCCCCTTGGAGTGCCGCGCCAGCAGGTCTTTATCGATCCGCGGCTTATAGTAGAAGCCATCCAGATAGCCCGTGGAGACGAGATTGATGAGGTTGCGATACCCTTCGACGTTCTCGCAAAGCAGGACGAGATGGTTATAGCGATCAGTATCGGAGCGTGTCTTGTGCCCCTGTTGCGATACGTAAACTTCGCAACCGATGACGGGCTGCACGCCACGCGCCTTCGCGGCGTTATAAAACTCGACCGCGCCGAACAGGTTGCCGTGGTCGGTCATCGCGATGGCCGGCATTTTCTGCTCCACCACCAGATCCATGAGCTGGCTCACTTCGCAGGCGCCATCAAGCAACGAATAGTCTGTGTGGCAGTGCAAATGGACAAACGGTGTGGAAGACATCGCGGGGTTCGCTATTAGTATAGACGCAGGCGCTGCAGTTCGGCGGCCGTCAAATGCCGCCACTCGCCGGGCTGGAGTCCGTCGACCGATAGCGATCCAATGCGCACGCGCACAAGGCGGAGCGTGGGGTATCCGACGGCGGCCGTCATGCGCCGGACTTGCCTGTTGCGGCCCTCCTTCAGAGTGATTTCCATCCAAGTGGTTGGGATATTTTTTCGAAAGCGGATCGGCGGATTGCGCGGCGGCAATGCTGGCTCCTGCTCGAGCAAACGCGCCTTGGCAGGCCGGGTCCGGTAGTCCTGGATAGTTACTCCTGTCTCCAGACGGCGCAACGCCGCGGCATCGGGGATACCTTCCACTTGAACCCAGTAGGTGCGCGGATGGTCGAATTTTGGATCGGTGAGACGATGTTGCAGCGCGCCGTCGTCCGTAAGGAGCAACAAGCCTTCGCTATCACGGTCGAGCCTTCCGACAGAGTAGATGTTGGGGATTGGGATGAAGTTTTTCAAGGTCGATTCCCCGGTGAACTGACTGAGCACATCGAAGGGTTTGAAGAATAATATATATCGATACGCCACTTGGTGGGGATGTCAGTCCATGGATGCGCGTGCACGCCCGAACTCTCGGGCATTCGACGCTCGAATCTCCGTCCCCATTTGTTCAATCGTCAGTTCACCAGACACGTACCGGTCGAAAATCAACTTCGCAGCGCCGGTCGGCTCGAGGCCTTCCAACCCCACCGACGCTATCGCACGCTCGATACGAGCCCGATGTTCGGCTTGCTCCGGTTTGACAATTGGCGGCATCATCGCGACGGATCTATGCTGCCTCCGTATCTATTATAAGAAGGCCGAAAACATAATAAGGCCGAAAAAACTCGCCGGTCGCCGCCCCAGTCCACCGCCCGGCGGATCTGCCGGTATCCGAAGAGTGGTCATATATAGAGTTGTCGGTTTCCTTCCCTGCCTCATTAGTATAATCTGGTAACCATGGGTTCCCGTCGCCGGAAGCTTTCATCGCGATCGTCGCAGTCCACCCCATCCTCTTCTGACCAATCCCCCGCCGATATCCCGGAGTGGCTTGAGCATGTGCGCGCAAGCGTCGAGGAGAACACGCCGCTAATGCGCACGCTCATCATGCGTTCGATCAACGCTGTGATGAGATTCGAAGAACTATCTGAAGATAGTATCGTCAACGCGACCATTGCTCCAACAGATTTGGGTGTGTTGGTGCGCGCCCTCGCGTCCGGTGAACTTGTCGAGGATCTTCGTTCCGTCGAACCGTTAGCGCCTGCGTTTCTCCGCGGGATTGAGGCAAGAAATCAACTTCTCAACGAGAATGGCGGAACGCTAACGGCCGAAGAAGTCGCTGGGGTTCTCGGAATCTCTCGTCAGGCGGTCGAGAAGCGGCGTAGTTCTGGAAATCTTCTCGGACTCACGACTGGCCGCCACGGCTACCGCTACCCGAGCTGGCAGTTCACCAAATTGGGTGTGATCCCGGGGCTTCAGGATGTACTAAGGGCATTGGCGCCGTATGATCCCTGGATGCAGGCAGCATTCTTTCTCGGTAGCAATCCGCGTCTGAAAGGCAAAAGCCCGCTTGAGACTCTAAAAGCAGGTCAACTGAGCATAGTGCTAAAGGCTGCGGAAGCGTACGGCGAACACGGGGCCGCCTGAAGCGTGGGTTCAGAATTAGGGCCACCGCGCGCGGATTTTGATCGGTGCTCGATAACAGCTATTGGCTTTGACGAACCTTTTTTCCGCACACACTCAATACACAGGGCTCCGATATTCTACGGCAAAACGCGAGCGAACAGGTTTGACGCACCGGATGACTCGTATGGAGTCCTCTACGCGGGCCGCGATCTCCACTGCGCGTTCATCGAGACGTTCGCCAAAGCAGCGGGAACACGCATCGTTACGACCACGGCATTGAGGGAAAAATCGCTTGCGGAGCTAAAGGCCACACGGGCCTTACAGCTGATCGATCTCACCCAATCGGGAACCTTGGTGAGAATAGGAGCAGATGCTCGCTTGTTCTCCGGATCGCACGGCGTCGCCCAATTATGGTCGAAGGCCTTACACGCGCATCCCTGCAAAGGAGATGGCATAGTGTACCCGAGCAGGCTTGACCCGATCCGGCACTCTATTGTCCTTTTTGAAGATCGCGCCCCAAAACTCATCGAGCTCAACCGTCAATCATGGTACGCCCCAGGGAAGCTCCGCACGGCTCTCGCCGGCATCCTTGATCATTACGAAATCCAGTTGATCGAAACGCAGTTCACTGTCCAACGAAAGCCTCCCACGCGCGCGGTGCAGCCTGGAATGTTTCCAGATAAGCAGTGATAATCCGTCCCATCGACGTGCCGCGGTGCAGCAATAGTCACCAGAGAATCAAGACCGCAGTACAATAACCCCGTCCATGAAAATCAGCAGCCACATTCAGTGTGCAGCGCTATCGCTGCCTCTCTTACTGGCCGCTTCTTGCACACGCCACGAGCCCGAACCACGTGCCGCATCCACTTACGTAGATCCGAAATTGTGCGCCGATTGTCACCCATCCTATTGGAAGACCTTCCGCGAGACCGGCATGGCGCGTTCGTTCTTTCGTCCCACGTCCGCCAACATGATCGAAGACTTCACCCGCGGAGCATCCTTCTATCACAAGCCGTCCGACCGCTACTACCAGATGATCCGCCGCGACGGCCGCTACTTCGTCCGCCGCTATCAGAAAGGCCCGGGCGCAGCCGAAATCAACGTCATGGAAGCGGAGATCGACTATGTAATGGGCTCAGGAAACCACGCCCGCAGCTATCTTCACCGCACGGCGGAAAACCGGCTTGTCCAATTGCCCGTCACCTGGTATCCGGAGAACGGCGGGGTCTTCGCCATGAGTCCGGGCTACGATCGCCCTGACCATTTTGATTTCCGCCGCAAGGTGGAGTACAACTGCTTCTTCTGCCACAACAGCTATCCCCAACTGCCCCCGGGGAGTGACCATTCCAGCGCAGACGCCATCTATCCCGCGCGGCTCCCGGAAGGCATCGATTGCCAGCGCTGCCACGGTCCAGGAAGCGCGCATGTGGATGCGGTCACGCATGGGCGCCCGGCAGCCGAAGTGCGAAGCGCGATCCTAAATCCCGCGCACCTCACCACCGAACGGCAGTTAGAAGTCTGCATGCAATGCCATCTGGAGACCACCAGCTTCGATCTACCGGCCGCCATCGAGCGTTACGGCCGCGGCACGTTCTCTTTCCGCCCCGGCGAACCGCTAGCGGACTACATACTACAGTTCGATCACGCGCCGGGATCCGGACGCGAAGATAAATTTGAAATCGTCAGCTCGGCTTACCGCCTGCGGCAGTCCATGTGTTTTCAGAAAAGCGCCGGGGCGCTGATCTGCACGACGTGTCACAACCCGCATCAGGCTCCGCGCGGAGAAGAAGCCGTCGCGCAGTACACCGCCGCCTGCCGAAAGTGTCACGAACAGAAACTGCAATTTCTGATCGCTAGCAGCGCCCATACCAAAGACGCGAACTGCATCACCTGCCATATGCCGAAGCGACGGACCGATGACGTTGTTCACTCGATCGTCACCGATCACCGGATCGTACGCCGCAAGCCCACGCGCGACCTGCTCGCCCCACTCGCGGAGCGTCACGAAATCGGGAGTACCGCGTATCGAGGAGAGGTGGCGCCCTACTATCCGCCGTCCCTGTCGTCTGATCCTCAAGGCGATCTGTATCTGGCTGTCGCGCAGGTAGCGCAGAAAAGTAATCTCGCGCCGGGCATCCCGCGGCTAGAGGCGGCCTTGCACGCGCACACGCCGAGCAGGCCTGAGTTTTACTACGCACTCGCGCAGGGCTACCTCGCGGCCGGCCGTCGCAAAGACGCGATCGCGATGTATCAGACAGCGCTGCAGCACGATGCGAAATTCCTGCCCGCGCTGCGGCGTCTCAGCGCCGCCCTGGTCGAAGCGGGTGAAATCACAAGCGGAATTGCAAGTCTCGAGCAGGCTCGAGCGCTGGACCCGCACGATGCGGCGACGTTGCACGAACTCGGCCTCGCCTACCATGAATCGGGCCGCAATCCCGAGGCTCTGTCCGTGTTAAGAGAGGCAATCAGCCGGGACCCCGACCTGCCGGAAATTTACAACTCGCTCGGCAACATCCTGTTGGAGTCGGGCCAGCCGGACCAGGCTGCCGATGCGCTTCGGGAAGCAGTGCGCCGTCAGCCCGACTTCGCGGTGGCGCACACCGGCCTTGGAAACGTTCTGGCTGCGGGAGGCGATTTGGCGGAAGCCGAACGTCAATATCAAACCGCCATTCGATTGGAGCCCGCGAACTCGCCGGCCCACTATGGCTACGGGGCCGCACTTGCCAGCCAGCGCCAATTTAACGAGGCCGAACGGCAGTTGGAAGAGGCGGTAAGGTTGACGCCTGATTTCGCCGAGGCCCAAACCATCCTCGGAGACTTGTATGCGCGCCGCAACGATTGGGTCAGAGCGACGCAGCGCTATCGCCAAGCGTTGCGCACTCAGCCTCAGTTTGGGCGGGCGCACCTCGGACTGGGAACGGCGTTGCTCGCCACTCGAAATTTGGATGGCGCGCGTACGCATCTGACGCAGGCGGCGCAGGATTCAAACCCCGCTATCCGGCAGGAAGCGGTGGAGATGCTGCAGCAAATACGATCGCGGTAACGAAGCCCCCGCATATGCGCCTGTAGGTATGGAACGTACTGTTCCTACAGATTTCTGAAATGAGGTCGATAGGAATCCTAGTGCCCAAAGTGTATCGCAGGTTTCTATCTGAATGCGGAGTGGCGCGGTGACTCCAGGAATTGGGAATAGCCTAAGGCTCGCGGTTGTCTATGGATTCGGAGTGGCCCTTCTCTTTTCAAATTTTTATACCGTCGGACAATTGGCCAGCTTCCGAAATCAGTTGAGCAGCGTTACAGCCGACTTGGCGGCTGCTAAGACGGAGATAGCCAATCTGAAAAGCACAACCGTATCGTCTACCAAGGCTGCGGGCCGCAGTTTGAACGCGATTCGCGCCGAGTTGAAGGACGCGCGCAGTCAGGCGGAGACCGCCACCGGGCAAGTGAAGGCCGGCGCGATGAGGCGTGCTGAGCAGCTTACATCCGAACTGGCGCGCCGGCTGGTGGATGAACAGGCGAGGAATGAAAGACTGCAAGCGCAGTTGAAGCGGGACATTTCTCACGTGGAAGAGGCCACTCTGAAGGCGGATTCGAAACTCGGCGAGGTGAGTACGGAAGTGGTTGCTGTGAGGTCGGAAGTTGCCGACAACCGCAGACAGTTGGAGAAAACGGTGGCTGACCTCCGGCGCGTGAAAGGCGACTTGGGAGTCCAAAGCGGACAGATCGCCACAAACCAAAAGGAACTGAACGCCTTGAAAGCGCTGGGCGAAAAGAACTACTTCGAGTTCGACATTAAGGGCCGGGAAATATCTACGATCGCCGGTGTCAAGGTCGTACTCAAGAGAACCGACCCAAAAAAGTTCCGGTTCACTCTGGACGTCTATGCGGACGACAAGAGAGTCGAAAAGAAAGACAGACTTGTCAACGAGCCGGTGCAATTCATGGTCACCAAGGTTCGCCAGCCCTACTCATTGGAGGTCAATGAACTCTATGAGATCGTCGTGAACGAAGTCGGAAAAGATCGCATCAAGGGCTATCTCGCCGCCCCTCGATCGACGTCGCCCGCGCTCTAATCGATCGGTTCTTAATCAAGCGGCATGAAGCCCGAGTCCGTCCAACCCTCAGGCATCGGCACAATAGAATAGGTAACCGGCAGATACCAGGAGAGATAATGAATGGCGGCGTGAAGCTTAGTTTCATCGCCGTCGTAATCTTCGAGCGTCAGATTGACCATAAGGCTTCGCGAGGGTGACTGGCGGGGGTCCTCCAATAAGATAGCCTTCGGATCGGGATGCTCGAACCAGTAACGCATGTACCCTGCCAAAGCCTTCCTGGCACGTGTGGGCAGGTAAGTCTCGCTGGGCGCCCCCGTCAATACCTGATGTTGAGTGTAGGAAGGCCTTCTCTCGGCCTCATGCCCTCTCAAGCGCTCGCGCTCGGCTGGATCGCCCTCGAAATCTCCAAACAAACTATATGACAATAGATTTCCATAGTTAAAGACCCATTCCGGGTCGTTTGAACGGCTCGAATCACCAAATATGACAATTCCGAAACCGCTATTCAGCGCGTCATCGATCACGTGACTGACGCAGAAGGGGGTAAGAGGTCCCGGATCTGGAATCGCCAGATGAAAATACGGGAACTGGTCGGGTCCGGGACTCACTTGCGGCTCAAAGGCCATGAGCGTAGCATCGGGAACGGCGGCATAAAATTCTTTGCGCCACGCCTGATCGCGGGATTCCCGAGGTTCGGCGAAAAGTTCCGTCAGACCTTGTGTCTGAGTTAGATTAAATTTTGGCATTGCTTATTCCCCTACTTCGGTGCACCTACGTTAAGCTCATCGGCTTGAATTCGCTGGTTTGTCACCTCAATACTTGCCGGCATGAAATTCAGAACGTATCATCTGACTCTCAGGTATCATCTAATCGTCGAACCTCAGTAACAGAAAAGGAGCCACAGTGAACGACCTAGGAAAGATCATCTCTCAACTCGAACACCAAAGAACTGCGATCGACCGTGCCATCTCGGCGCTGCGGGAGATCGGTGGCGAAGTCCAAACTCAACATGTTACACGAGCCGCGAAGGCGAAGACGGCTGTCAAAAGACACTTGAGTCCGGAAGGCCGCAGGAGAATTGTGGAAGCTACCAAGCGGCGATGGGCAGCGAAGAGAGCCGCCGACGCATTGCAAAGATCTCCGGCAAAGAAAGCGGCGGCAAAGCGTTCTGCCTAACAATCAGGCCAGCCCGGAGGTGGTCTGGACCCAGCGGGGTATGGCGCGGGCGTTAGCAGTAGCCTATTGGACTGTCCCTTCACTGTTCTGTCTGGCGCTTTATTGGTACGGCTTGCTGGTATGGTTTCAGCAGGACGATTTCGTCTGGGTGGGATTGCGCGCCCAGGTACATCACTGGTCCGACCTGTGGCGAGTCATCTTCGCGCCGACTCAACATGGTACGTTCCGGCCGCTCAGTGAGCGCGTCTTCTTTCTGGCTTTCCACGCTCTCTTTGGCCTCGATTCGCTGCCGTATCGAATATGGGTGTTCGTGACTCAGTTTGCGAACCTGGTGCTTATTTCGGCGATTACCCGGCGTGTCACCGGCTCGAGAATGGCTGGATTCTGGGCGCCGATTTTCTGGATCGCAAACACGGCACTGTACACCGTGATGACCTGGACTTGCGAGTACATCCTGGTCCTCTGCGCCACTTCGCTGCTATTAGCGTTTTACCTTCTGCTCCGCTATATCGAGACAGGCGAGCGGCGATTTTATGTCTGGCAGTGGATAGTCTTCCTTCTCGGCTTTGGGGCGATGGAAACCAATATGGTTTACCCGGCCATCGCGGCAAGCTATACCTTCCTTTTTGCTCCCAAGTATTTTCGAAAGACATTGCCGCTATTTGCCGCATCCGCGGGTTACGTGATCTTTCATTTACTGTGGGTGCAGCCACAAGTGACCGGCCCGTACGCTCCTCACATCGATTTCTCCATTCTCAAGACCTTCTACACGTATTGGCAAATGGCTTTTGAACCCGAGAACCTACGCCAGCTGACTCGCATTCCCGAACAAGTTGGCCGCGTCATGGCGATCGCGTTCATGCTGCTAACCACCGGCTTTGCGATGTGGATGGCGCGGCGCCGCCAGTGGTTGCCTCTGTTTTTTCTTGCCTGGTTCGCAATTGTGTTGGCGCCCGTGTTGCCTTTGCGGGAACACATCACCAAGTACTATCTCACGCTGCCCACCATCGGCCTGGCGATGCTTGCCGCCTATGGACTTGCCTACGCCTGGAAGAGACACGGAATTTGGCGAATTGTCGCAGTTACCGCGGCCGCGGGGTTCTTCGCCATCGCCATTCCGGTTGACTGGAGGGCGACGCGGTGGTGGTACGACCGTAGCATCGCCATCCAGAACCTGGTTATGGGTGCGATGCGCGCCCGTGAATTGCATCCCGGAAAAACAATTCTGATCGACGGCGTAGACGACTATTTATTTTGGGGCGCATTCTTCGATTACGGATTTCATGCGGTCGGAGTTTCGGATGTTTTCCTGGTCCCGGGCTCGGAGTCGCAGATTCACAACCTGCCGGCGTCCAGGGTTGAGGAGTTCGTAATGGCTCCTGCGCTAACCTTGCATGGAATTGAGAACGGCCAGCTTGTCGTCTATCGTCCCGGGCCGGAACTTCTGAAGAACATCACTACTGTCTACGGCGCGTCCGTTTGGAGCAAGCTCAAATCAAGCACGCCGCGCCACATTGACATGGCAAACCCGCTCGTGGATTATCTTCTCGGCCCCGGTTGGTCTCCGCGAGACCAGGGGTTTCGTTGGATGACGAAGCAGGCAACCTTGCGATTGGGCGGGCCCGCGGCCGCTTCGGACCGTTTATATGTTACGGGCATCTGTCCCAGCGAGGAGTTATCATCGGGACCTTTGACCATGACGCTGAGTGCTGACGGACGATCTCTGTCACCCGTCCAAGTGACCACGGGAAATACATTCTTCCATTTCGATTTTCCACTGCCGGCGGAGTTGACGGGCAAGGAAAGCATGGAAATTTCAATCGCGGTCGATCACACGAGTCAGCCGGGTAAGCAGAACCCGGGGGGCCTCAGTGTAGCCTTTGGAGTCTTCGACGTTCGAACGCCTGATTGATTTAGATTCAATCCAAAGTAAGAAAGCTCCATTTTTATTCGGCTGTAAAAATTTGAAACAGATGCACCAACTCAAACATCATAGGTTTTCTATTGCTTCGCCCAAACGAAGACATTTCATGCAAACTACACCAGCACTCCGTGCCTTGGCAATCATTGCGTTTCTTCTATCGACTCAGGTGGAATCGAGCGCTCAAAGCTCATTTGAGGGCGAGAGTGATGCGGAAAGCGCCGGTCCAATCATCACTCCGTTCATCTACCCAGGCCCGCCATTGGCTCCGATCCAGAAAGCGCCGGAACAAGGAAATATAAACTGGTCCGGCCTCTTTACGCAGTCTTTCGCCTTCATCGGGGTGGAGGAAGGCTTCCGCTTGCTGACGGAAAATGGCGCGCTTCACAGTCACATGCCGTTTGTCCGCGGCTACACAGACTCCGTCGGCAATCTTCATGGCTGGGCCGACGGAGATCCGTTTCTGGTCAACTACGTTGGGCACCCAATGCAAGGAGCGGTTTCAGGGTTCATTTGGGTTGAAAACGACCGGCGCTACCGTAGCGCCGAGTTCGGCCGCAACCGCCAATACTGGAAGAGCCGATTGCGAGCCGCGGCGTTCGCCTGGGCGTATAGTGAAGCGGAAGAAATCGGTCCCATAAGCGAAGCCAGCATTGGAGCCACACAGGCCCGTTTCCCGCAACAGGGGTTTGCCGACCATGTAGTCACGCCAAGTATCGGCATGGCCTGGATGATTACCGAGGATGCGGTGGACAAGTACATCATTGCCCGGTTGGAAGACCATATTCCGAATCCTTACCTCAGGGCAGTATTGCGTGGTGGATTGAATCCCAGCCGCACATTGGCGAATGCTCTCGGCGGTTATGTTCCTTGGAGCCGCAACACGCGGCCAGACGTGTGGCCAGAGAACTCGCGGTATTACTTTATGAAAGTGAACCACTCGGGGACTACCGCCGTTCCGGACCAAGCAGCCCGTGAGCGCGGCTCTTATCCCGCAGTGGCGCCCTTCGAATTCTCCACCATCACGCTCGTGCAGCAGAATTCCACAGCGGCCGGCGCGTGCATCGGCGGAGGCGCGGACGCTGCGCTTCGCTGGAATTCTCAATTGCAGATCGTTTTTGAACTCGCCGGATGCAAGATGACCGGATTGCAAACGAATATGTCCGGCGACTCCCTCCAATACCTGATGGGTCCGCGCTGGACGCCGACGGCTTCGAGCCGCTGGAGCCCTTATGTGCAATTGCTGGCCGGGGGACAAAAAATTACCCACGAGACCGTGGACCCCGAGAAAAAGGCAGCGGTGGCGCAGGCCCTGCAAGCGGCCGGCAAGACCTTGGACTATCCCGACCATGCACTCTACACTTCCGACCGCGATGGAAATGCATTCGCTTTCAAAGCGGGAGCCGGAGTGGACGTTCGGCTAACCAGCGCGCTCGCGTTCCGGCTGGTCGGTCTCGACTATATGTATTCCCGGCTCGATCGGCTCGACGGAATTGGTTACGGGCAGGGAGTGCAGGTGACCACCGGATTGGTCTTGCGGATGGGAACCTGGTGAACTACGGCTTTCCCGTCCTTTCGATACTTTGAATGAGTCGATCCGCTCCGGCACCGGGTTTACCGGTTCGAGGATCACTCCATACTTGACGCGCCTCCTCAAGCGCTCCCGCCCTGGCGTAGAGGACACCGAGCAACACATGGTCGTCGGGATACTTCGCCGCCAGCGCAGCCAGACGGCTGGACTCTCCTTCGGACAACACGACAAAACGCGCTTCCGATTCGGGCGGCGCGGGCGAGAGGCTCTTGCGGCCGCCGATAGAAGTGGTGACTTGCCACAGATATTCCTTCCCGGGATCGAGTCTCTTCGTGCACCGCCAAGTCGCCGCAGTCAGGTGCCCGCTCTCGACAACAGGGCTGAAGTGCGAATCAAATACGGCAACCTCGTACCAATCCACGGTGGGCAAAGCCCGCCACCGGAATTCCGGTTGGGCCGTAAGAGCCGCGGTTGCTACGGGTGTCTCGAGTTGCAGCACCGGCCGTATCCCGTCACCTCTGAGCAGCCCCCGCGGGCGATTGATCATTCGCGCGATCGCTGGCGGAATGTCGACGCGTCCTGACAGAACGGCCTGATCTCGAAGATCCTGGAGTTCCTTCGGTAGACCACTCTGCCTTATTTGTATACCTGGTGAGGGAGCCGGTCTTTTCAAGACGACGACCGAGCCCACCACCGCGATTACCAACGCAGCAACCGAGGCAATCGCCCGCCACGGCACCCGTTTCGGCGCTGGCGTTGTCGCGCCAAGTACAAAAGCGCGCAGATCTTCCGCTTCGCCCCGGCATTGCGAGCAAGCTTCCAGGTGTGCCCGGGCAATAGGGTCTTCCAACCGGCCCTTCACGAAGGCGTCGAGCTCAGCATCGGAAAGATGAACAGGACGCAGCGAACTCTGGAGAAACCGAAGCCTGTCCGAGATGCCGGAATCAGCTTCGAGTTGTCCGCGGCAATCTGCACATACGGCCAGATGATCGTCCGCCGCCAGCAGATCCTCGGGATTGAGTTTCCGCCGCCGGTAGCTTTCGAGCTCGATCTTGGACAGGTGACGGGTCACGCTAACTTATAACGACGGAGAAAACAACCTCATATTCTCAGGTCTTAGTACTTATTTAATTTTCCCGGTACTCCTGGCTGTCCTCCGGTTCAACCGCTCGCGAGCCGACTTACGCAAATTGATCACGCGCTGGCGGTCGAGCCCGAGCCGCTGTCCAATTCGCTGATCCTCTAAAGGAAGATCGTTCCAGATGCGGACCAACTCGCCGGGAGGCATCTCGAGCATGGCGGCAATCTGGCGAAGACTGGCAACCCCGGTAATCGGCAACAAGACCAGCGCCGCCTCGCCTTGATCGTCCCGCATGCTGAGCAGCAGCGAGATTCGCTGAGCCAGCGGCAATTCGGCAATTTCATTCCAAAGATTGGCGAGCCAGCCGCGCTGGACCAACTGTGCTTCAACGGTGGTGGTTTGGTGGATCAGCCCGTCGATACTCTCGCTTGGCTGGTCAGAAATGCCGCAGTGCCGGGCAACGCGTTCCACCAGGTCGTCGAAAGGAAGAGGAGCCGTGCATTCGTCGAGAATCGCTTCCACCACGCGCTCCGATTCGCGCGAACTCGCCCACACGGCCTTCGCGCCAAGTTGCAGCAGTCTTGGCTGGTGAAGTTGAAACTGTTTGCATCCGCACACCCATTCGCCGCCAGTCATTTCCCACAGAGCAAAACGCGGATGCCTGCTCAACAGGTACCGTAGACGGTTTCGCAGCCGGTATCGCTGTGGATAACACTGGCGGTAATACTCTTTGCAGCCGTGATAGGCCGTAACCGCACTGTAGGCGCTGAAATCACGAATGCTCCCGCGGCTTCCGGACTCCTTCATCTCGCGAAGACGCGTAATCAGATCTGCCAGAACATCATTTTGAACATCTTCATTCGCGGGCGGCCTCACCTTGGAAGAGACGATCCGCTGAACGATGGGTACCGCGCATTCCGAGACAAGCCGCCCCAGCAGACACTCCGACTGCTTCAAATCCGGGCAATCCAGGAACTGCCCCAGCAAGTCGAGCGAGAGCGCGGCCGGGGAGGTCAATATCCGTTACCCACCAAGACAAATCCCGCCCAGTAGAAGGGGTGTTGATGCTCGGGCGTGTGCATGACGCCCAGGGCAGCCTGTTGGAGGGATCGTGCGCGCCCGACGCGGCTACCGGAGTCGAGAACCGGCTTGAGCAACCGGTGAAAGGTCAGCATCAACATCGCGGTGCTGGCCGAATCGACTTTCCATTGACTGACCACGGTAGTGGACGTTCCGGCGGTCAGAAAGGCCCAGCTCATGCCGACAAGCCCCTCGCCGTAGCGCGCCTGTCCACGGGCCGTTTCACACGCCGAGAGCACGGCCATCTCGGCATGAAGATCCATATTCACAATCTCGCGGGCCTCCAGTATGTTCCCGCCGCCGAGTTGAAGGTAGGAATACATGGGATTCTCGCTGTTCAACATTCCGTGTGTGGCAAAATGGAGAACACGATAGCGGGGAGCCTCGGCCTTCCACGTGTCTTTTACCCCACTACCGCCCGAAATGGTCAGAGTATTAGCCGAATCGTAAAGGGTCGTCAATTCGCGAACCTCGCGCGCGGCATAGGGAAGATCCGCCTGTTGAGCACTGGTGACTGCCAGCAATTGTTGACCGCCGGCATCGCTGTGAGATTGGCGCTGATGTTCACGCAAAAAGGTGAGCGATGGCGCGTAGAACACTGCTTGCCGTTCCAGCAAGTGCCGTCCGTCCGCGAGCAGCAGCGCTTGAAAAGGAAGATTCCAGAGAGGGCCATCCGGAGCCACGACCAGCGTCGTCTTAGTCTTCAACGTCTGATCCAAGGGTCCTAGAAGGCGGCGGTAAAGATCCTCTGCCGTCTTGCGATAAGAGAGATCGCGCGACGCCAGTTGCTGCTGGAACTCATTCACTTCGCGGGTCAGCTCCGTGCGATTCCAGCGCAGCGTCCGCGTCGCGAGTTCCGGCCGGCCACTGGCTCCGCGGGTGATTGTGAAGACGTAAATGTTGTCCTCGGAGACGGTGAATTCAATCAGCGCGACGCCGCGATCCGGCAGCAGTTCCGTTGCCTGCGCGAGTGTGATCGGGTCCGCATCGCCGCGTTTCGCCGCGAGTTCCGGATGCGCCGCATAGAGTCTCGTTCGAAATGCCTGCAAGCCGTTTGCGGCTTCTTCCCACGATGCGCGAATAGAGGCTTGCAGTGACGGATCGCGAGTGTCCGCCAGCCGCCGGTTCAAATCGCCGGCATTCGCGGTCAGGCGTTGCTCTTCCAGACGTTCCTTGGCGGTCAGAACGCCCGTTACCTGGGCTTGGCCGCTACGCAAAGCATCGAGCAACTGGCGCGCTTTGGCCTTCTCGGCAACAGCGAGCGCAGCTTCGGAATGCCCGTCTTCCAACAGCAGCCGCAATAATCCGTGATAGGGCGCAATCTTGTCCTCGAGAAAGCGCTGACCCTCCGGTTCACCCGCCCCAATCCGCATGCGCCAGGACTCGATGTTCTCGATCGCCGCCTCAAATGCCTTGCGCGCTTCTTCGCGCCGATTGCGTTTCAATTCGCACAGAGCAGTGGCATTCATCGACTGCCAGAGCAATTCCGGAGAGCCGAACTGATGTCCAATGGCGGTTGCGCGCTCCACTTCGGCGAACGCCTCATCCGTGTTGCCGGCCGCGCTCTCCAAGACAGCCAGGTTCGACAGCACGACGGACAATCCGAAATACGACTGCCCCTGTTCCTGGATATGCAGGCTCTCCTTAAGATCCACAATCGCCAGATCCGGGCGCTTGCGCGAAATTTGGACCGATGCCCGATTGAGCAGGGCAACGGCCTGCGTACGGATATCGTTAATCGACTTGGCCAGGATAATGGCCCGGTCATAAACGGAAATCGCCATCGCAAACTGGCCGCTTTGGTGATAGATCGGGCCGAGATTTGTGAGGGCTATAGCAATACCACGTGAGTCCTTGATCTGCTCGTTGTATTGCAGGCTCTGCTCCAGGTAATTCTTTGCGGCGGAGAAATCCCCCTCGGTAGCCGCGATTGCGCCCAGATTGCCGTTGGCGGAATCCACCACATCGGGAAACGCTTTGGCCACCCGTGCGGCCTCTTCATAGTATTCGGCGGCCCGGCGCAGTTCGCCCATCTTGAAATAGTTTCCGGCGAGATTGTTCAGCCCCGCGCCGATAAAATGTTCATTGTGCAGTTCCCGATAGAGGGCGATACTCTTCTCATCGGCCTCGATTGCGGCGGCAGGCTCCCCCGTTCCGCGGTGCGCCACGCCGATGCCACGCAGCAGTTCCGCCATCATCGGCCGGTCGTTCGCCAGCGTCGCTTGCGTTAAGCCCTTCTCGTAGTTGGCGAGGGCCTCTTTACCTTGATCCAGCCGCCAGTAGCTGAGGCCCAGACCACGGTATGCGGAAGCGAGCGCGGGAGGCGATTTCAGCCTCTGCGCCACCGCGAGAGTAGCGCGAAACTCCCGCAAAGCGTCGGGATGCTGCCGGTGATCGAGCCTGCCTTGCGCGGACTTTCGGCAAACGGCGAACAGCGCCTGATCCACCGCCGCGGGCGACTGATCGAGCAGGCGCGCCACTTCTTCCTCGTTCCCCGCATTTAGAAGCAGATCGGCGAGCGCCGCAGTCACCTCGGAGATCAATGGGATACCAGCCAACAGCAAAAGGAGGAACAGTCGCTTCATTCGGCGTTTTCGGGCTCTTTCCACTAAATCGTCCGTCGAGGCACAAAGAATTAATGCAAATATTTTGGCCGGGTGCTCATATCGCAGGTTCCTCTCCCTCTTCAGCATTGACCAGACAGTAGTGTGACCAAAGTTCTAGTACTGGTACCCGTATCGGAGGAAAAGAGCTTTTATGAGAGAGATTTCACGCCAGCTGCTTGTTTTGCTTTGTTGCGCATCGCCGTCGTTGCTGAGCGCCGCAGACACAATAAAAGTAACGGTGTCTCCGCAGAATCAGGCAGTTGGCGTTGGTTTTACACAGCAGTATACGGCAAGTGTAACCGGCCTCACTGATACTACGGTCACGTGGTCGGTGGCGAATGCCGGAACAGGAAATTCAACCGTCGGTACCATTACCGCAGCTGGGCTGTACAAGGCCCCAGCGACACTGCCAGGTCAGAATCCCGTTACTATCAAAGCCACTGCGTCGAACGGCATGACGGTCGGTTCGGCATACGTGGTGATTGAGTCGCTTGGTCCGACGTTGACCTCCGTTTCCCCCAATCCCCTCCATGTAGGCACGTACCACATTACGGTAAACGGCACCGGCTTTCTGAATGGCGCCCTGATCACGGTTGCAGACATCCAGCTCCCGACCGCGTTCGTCTCCTCCACGCAGTTGACCGGCACTGGATACCAGGGGCCAGCCCAGAATGTGGTCGTCACCGTGAAGAATCCTGGAACGCTGGCGTCGAATCCGCTGACAGTGCCGTTCACGTCTGGCACCGGCGACGGAGGCGGAGCCATCACGGTCTCGCCCGCATCGGCGAGTGTCACTCTGGGAACTACGAAGCAGTTCACCGCAACCGGACAGTCAAGCGTGACGTGGACCGCCTCTGCGGGGACAATCAGCTCGACCGGACTTTTCACAGCGCCCGCGGTGATGCCCGCGTCGAGTGCCGTGACCATCAAGGCCGCAGGATCGAATAACCAGGCCGGTACGGCTACCGTGACATTGGTGAACAGTTCCTCGCCGCCCATAACCGTCTCGCCCGCAACAGTAAACGTCACGCTTGGGACCGTACAACTGTTTACGGCAACGGGACAGACAAGCGTTACATGGACGGCAACCGCCGGCACAATTACCGCGGGCGGACTCTTCACGGCGCCATCGGTGATGCCCGCTTCGACGGCGGTGACCATCAAAGCCACGGGAGCGGGGAGCCAATTCGGCACCGCTACGGTCACGCTGGTGAACATACCGCCGCAGCCCATTACCGTCTCACCGTCTACGGCCAGCGTTGCGCTTAGCGGCACGCAGTTATTTACCGCAACAGGTCAGACGACTGTAGCGTGGTCGGCATCGGCCGGCACAATCAGCGCAACTGGACTTTACACAGCACCCGCGGCGATGCCGGCATCGCCCACGGTAGTGATCAAAGCTACGGGATCGGGCAACCAGTCCGGCACCGCAACCGTCACGCTCACCGGCGTGACGAACCCTCTCGTTAGCGCCAACGCTGCACGGCGCTTTCTTCAACAGGCCGCCTTCGGTCCAACACCAGCCGACGCCGCTCACGTGCAAACAATCGGTTTCCACGCCTGGTTGACCGAGCAGTTCGCCATGGGAAAGATTTCGAACTACAACGGAATCACATCCAGCCAAGGCGGCCTGCCCACACGCTTCCTGGCGAACGCCGTAACCAATCCCGACCAGTTGCGGCAGCGTGTGGCCTTTGCCCTATCCCAGATGACCGTCATCGCGATCAACAAACTTATCTGGAACCAGAACATCATTCCATTTGAGGAACTGCTGTCCACCGACGCGTTCACGAATTACCGCCAGATTCTGGGGGACGTGACGCTGAGCCCTTCGATGGGCGGTTATCTCGACATGGCAAATAACGCCAAGGCCAATCCAGCGCTCGGAACAGTAGCAAACGAGAACTATGCGCGTGAACTCATGCAGCTTTTCTCGATCGGCACCAACATGCTGAATCCCGACGGCTCGCTGCAACTGGTGAACGGAAATCCTGTTCCTACTTACAACCAGACGAACGTCACCGAGTTGGCGCGCGTCTTTACTGGCTGGACGTACACTCCTACATCCGGCGCGCCATATTGGGGCATCAACATCGACGGCTTCACCAATATGACGGTGCCCATGTCTCCCATTGCGGCCTATCACGACGCCGGATCGAAAGCACTGTTGAACGGCTATGTGGCAGCGGCGGGTCTCACACCGCAACAGGATGTGCAGGGGGCGCTCGACAACCTGTTCAGCCATTCGAATGTTGGCCCGTTCGTCTCGAAGCAACTCATTCAGCACCTGGTGAAGAGCAACCCGACGCCTGCTTACGTTTCCCGCGTGGCGGCGATCTTCGCCGACAACGGATTCGGCGCGCGCGGCGATATGCAGGCGGTAATAACGGCAATCCTCCTCGATCCTGAAGCTCGCGCCAATGACAACGGCGGAAACGATCTGGCCACCGACGGCCATCTTCAGGAACCAGCGCTGTACCTCGTCGGACTCGTGAGAGCGCTGAACGGCCAGATGAACGACCAGAACTACTTCGCATCCGATCTGGCGGTGATGGGGCAGGATATCTACGATCCCCCCAGCGTCTTCAACTATTACTCGCCGGGCTACACCATACCGGGCGTCGGACTGAAGGGTCCTGAGTTCCAGATTTACAACACCTTTACCTCCATATACCGCGCCAATCTCATCTCGAACCTGTTCAACAACTATTCCAATCCGGTGCAGACATACGGCCCTGGAACTACGGTAGACCTCACGCCGTTCGTCGCGCTTGCAGGCACGCCGAGCGCGCTGGTCAACGCACTCGACACCGCGCTGACCGGCGGCGTGATGCCTGCCGCGCTGAAGCAGATCGTAGTAACGGCGGTCCAGGCGGACGCCGGCACTAGTCCCCTGCACCAGGTGCAAACTGCGCTGTATTTAATTCTTTCGTCCAACTATTACAACGTCTGGCACTAGGATGCCCGCGACACAAAGGAGATTAAAAACATGTTGATTCGATCCAGACGAGGTTTCTTGCGGGACACGCTCCGTTCGGTCTCCGCGTTGGGCGCGTTGGGCGCCATGTCAAAGTTCGGCGAGATGAGTGCG
>Ga0105240_10004089_pt1 | contig 22437 bp, 17 predicted proteins | sample KBSC54metaG_FD_80426 | JGI IMG/M metagenome (GOLD analysis project Ga0105240, IMG submission 80426) | Corn rhizosphere microbial communities from Kellogg Biological Station, Michigan, USA - KBS C5-4 metaG | ecosystem: Host-associated > Plants > Roots > Rhizosphere > Soil | place: Michigan, USA... | reverse complement strand
TTCTTGGTCAAGTTGCTGATTCGACGGCAGCTTTAATTCGATATTTTTCGTAGGACCGGTGTCACGGGGTCATCATTGGCGAGGGACCGCTAACGAACCGCATGAAAACTGGACTTGACAAGCTAGTCGTGCAGGACCACGTTAAGGAGGGAACTATGAACTTCGAGAGTGCCGTTGTATTTGATGAAGCCGAGGCGGCGGAACTTGTTCATGAAGAAGCTGACTCTGGAACGGGTGGTACCGATCATCTCCGCCAGCGTCTCTTGGCTGATCGTGGGAATTACTGTCTCGGGCTTGCCTTCCTTTCCGAAATTAGCCAGCAGCAAGAGGGCTCGAGCGAGTCTTTTCTCGCTGGAGTTGAAGAGCTGGTCTACGAGATCCTCCTCGATCCGAATGGTCCGCGTCAACGTGTAGGCAAGCAGTAGTTCTGAGAAGGCAGGCTCCTTGTGAAGCATCTCGATTACGGTGGCTTTCTCCAGCCGCATGATCGAGCAATCCGTCAATGTGATTGCCGTCGAGATACGCAACGGTTGTCCGGCCAGACATCCTTCGCCGAAAAAGTCACCTTCGCCCAACATGGCGATAACCGCTTCTTTGCCGCCCTTAGAGAGGACCGATACCTTAATCTTGCCTTTTTGGATGTAGAACAGCGAATGCGCCAGATCGCCTTGGGAGAAAACTACGATATTCTCCTCATAGGGCCAGATTGTCCTCCCTGCGCCAGCCTCGCCGAGGAACTTCTTGATGTGGAATTCCCGGGGGGGGGGCAGCTTCGCTTTTCCCCTTACTGGTGGCATCGGTACCCCTCCCTCAATAATAGCTCCGTGAGCATCAGCTGCTACTGTCCATTAGCAACTCGTTTTGTGTCGATGCCTTGTACCATATGTAGTTTTGACGAGGCCGTCCTTTCTAACGTCAGAGTTCCGATCGGATCCAGAATCCTGATTGGATACGGATCAGCGTCAGAAGCAGCGGAATTCTTATCCGTCTCTCTCGCGGCCGCGATGGTGAAACAGAAGGTCGAACCCGATCCAGGTTCTGATTCCACCCAGATCGCACCACCCATTGCTTCAATGATTTTTTTACAGATTGCAAGACCGATACCTGCGCCGGGAATTTCCGGACCGTGCAGACGTTCCAGGAGGCCGAATACCCGCTCGTGGTACTCCGATGCGATGCCTATGCCATTGTCCCTGACTTTGATGATCCAGTCGTGTCCCATTGGTTCCGCGGTGACGTTAATTTCGACGGGCATTTCGCTGCGGTACTTAATCGCGTTGAGGATTAGATTCTGGAAGACCCTTAAGAGCTGAATTTGGCTGCCCTGTACGGAAGGCAACGGGTTGACGGTTACGATTGCCTGGCTGGTGGTGATTGCATGTCCCAAATTTTGCAAGGCCTCGGCTACGACGTGCTTTAATTCGAATGGTTGCGGGGGCTCGAAACCGCGAAGGGCAAAGTCATGCAAACCTTCCAGTAATGCTGCCATCCGCGCGACGCCGTCCACGATGAACTGGGCCAGCAGTTTCCCACCTGGGTCCAGATCCGTTTTCCTGGTAAGGAGACTCGTGAACATGGAAATGGTTCGGAGAGGCTCCCGGAAATCGTGCGCGACGGCATAAACGCAATCGTCGAGCCTCGCGTTGGATTGGACCAGTTCCCTGGCGTGGCGCTGTTCCTGCTCTCTTGCGGACTTCCTCGTCGAGCTGATCGCTCGACAATTTATGACAATTGCGCCTATGCGAGGTTCATCTAGAAGGTTAGTTATCGCACACTCGACCAAACAGCAGCTCCCGTCCTTTCGGCGAACACGTACCTCGATTTGCAGTGGATTGGATGGCTTGGCGAGCACACTCAGCAGAGCCCTGCACGAATGTTTACGGTCCTCGGGATGAATCAGATCAAACGTTTTTCGTCCGACGACTTCTTCGGGGCGAAATCCGAAAACGCTGGTGGTGGACGCAGAGCTGTAGAGTATCTCGCCGCCCGCACTTACAAGAGAGATGACATCGAAGTTGTTCCCGATTTCATCTGCGATACCTCGCAATCTTGTACACCTCCGTCCGCGGCCCTCGCCGCGAGAATCTGCTTCATGCGGAGATGTGTGACCGATATCCGCTGAAGGGGAATCAACCTTGTACAAGAAACTTCCTCCGGTTGGCCGCTCTTCTCCTCCGATGGAAAACTAGAAGAATGCGACCCACCCGGGGTGACCATTCCCGCCGCTTCCAACTCGCGACTTCGTTTACGATCGAACTCAAATTTACCGCGTATGGCGCCGTTTGTCTGTTCAAAATTGACCATGCGGAGCGTTTTTGCAAGCGACTGGGTTGAACGAATTGGAGGATGCGGTAATCGATCATGCGGCCGCATAGGTGAAGGGCAAGATCCATACCAACGGCGTGGAGAACTACTGAGGCTGTTCAAGCGTGGTAGGAACGCTACGTGAGCGTTTGAGCACTTCCACTTGTTCCGGTATTTGGATAAGCAGGGATTTCGCTTCAACAATCGCAAGATGGACGTTGGGATAGCATGAAGACCGCACCAGACGTACCCGACAACGTCGATACCGTCGCAGGCTCTCAGCAGCCGTGTTCCTGACGGTGGAATTGCAGCGCTAACCTCGCATTATCCGCGCCCCGCTTAGCGCTGCCGATATCGGAGAGGACCGCGTGAAATGCTACCAAATCCCCCTGTCCGCGTGCCGCGTTTAGAAGTGCTGTTCGGCGGGAAAATTCGCGGCAAGTTTCGTTATAGATAGTCACCAGTCTGAGCTTGCGGTCACACAGGGGTAGCATTTTGTCTTGACTCGGAACTTGAGGATTCATTTCAAGTTTATCGGCTGAAAGAGCCATCTTGCGTTCCTAATGTTTTCGCGAGGCTTCCTCTTACCTTGCCGCCGGTGACGGTTGTCTTGATGCCGTTATTCTTTCTAACCAGTGTCCTTGCGGCTATCGAATTCCTGACCGCCGAGTTGTGATCTGTTTTTTGAGTGCAACACCTCGGTGACCATTTGAACCAGCTTCACCGGCACCATTGGCTTTTGAATATAGGCCCAGCCGTAATTGAGCACCAACAAATTTCCATTCGTCCCTCCGGACATCAACATTACATGCATATCCGGCCTGGTCTTCTTTAATAACTCGCCTAAGTCAGGACCCGATATTTTGGGCATATCCACGTCGGAAAGAAGCAGATCGATGGCTCCGTCCGTTTCGTCCGACAGTTTGATGGCATTTGCACCGCTATCGGCTGACATTACCCGGAAGTTCGCATGTTCGAGGATAGCCACGACGACACTGCGAACCCCCTCGTCATTATCAACAACCAAAATGGTTTCGAGCGTACCTTTGAGAGAGCTAAGCATGAATTCACCGGCCGGCAAGGATCGCGCTCTCAAACTCAAGAGAGGTACCTCCGCTGAAGTGCGAGGATGACGGCTCCCCGGCGGAACGGCGTAGTACTAATTAACTATACGCATCTAGGTATTAATAAACTGGTCACTTTTGCACACTAGATGGTTGCATCGTCGTTGCGGGCAGCCGCAGTGGATCTCTCCACCACAATGGTGCCGGGTTCGACGATCAAGCTGGATGGTGCGACCTCAGCTAACTTATTCGTGCAACAGTCAGATCCAGCGGGAAAATTTCGTAGGGCCGTGAGCGGCCAATCGGCGAGGTGGGAACAACTGCTCGCTACTGTTTTTTCAGCCGCTTCTCTTCTTTCCGGACACTGGCACGAGTGCGGGCTAATGTGGTGTGGTCCCGGGAAAGTTCAAAACCGCCGCTCGCGAAGGCGGTGAGCCGCAAAAAAATGCGGGGCGTCAGACTTGCGTATCAGCGACGGCCTGCGAGATGTCACTGCCGTTCTATGTCGCCGCCGGGATTACCAGCTCCTGGCCTACCTTGATATTATTCGGATCGCTCAATTGATCCTTGTTAGCGTCAAAGATCTTCATGTATGCGTTCGCGTTCCCATAAAACTGTTTTGCGATCTTCGAAAGGGTATCACCCGGCTGCACTTTATAGGTCTGTTTCGCAGCGGCGGCAGGAGCAGGCTGCGGCAGACTCGAATCGATCGTGAGATCCGCGGTGATGTCGTCATACGCCGGATTGGCTGCTTTGATCGCGTTCCAAACGGCGTTCTTGGCGGCTTCCGATGGCGCGGCTCCTTGCATGAAAAGCTTATTGTCCTGGACGTGCAGGTGGGCAAGCACTACTCCATTCTCTTTTACCGCCGCCAACGCGCCTGCGTACTTTTGCTTCAGTTCTTCCAAACGGTCCATGGTGTTTTCTCCTCTAGCAATAGATGCCGGCAGGGCGTTACTGCTTCAGGCTTTCTAGCGGACCACCCATACCGGCGAACTCCAGGCGATATTGCCGTCCTCCTGGAGCACTCGGATGTAGTAGCGGTTCTCTCCGGCGAACGGCGAGGGATCGGCATAACTGAAACTCACGGAACTCTTTCCGGCGGGTTCCAGATTGTAGGCGTAGGTCTCGTTGTGAATCAGATCGATGCGGCGAATGGGCCCGGTGCCGATCACGTTGACACTCAAGGTATAGCTGCCGCTCGTCTTCACTTCATCGCCTTGGAGGAATTCTTTTCCGCCCGTTTTCACACGGAAATCAAGGACGATGTTGTCGGTCGCTCCGTAGCTGTGACGCTGGCCAATACTGGCGATAATGCCGTCGCGCGAGGGGTCGGGCGTGAGAATGCAGGAATACGAGATGTGCGTGGACGTGTGGTCGGAGGCGGCTTCAAACCCGAATCGATATCCCTTCTTCAGCGCGTTCCAGATGAAGCCGTCCGGCCGGTAACCGCTGCGATGCAGGTAATCCTTCTCGGCCGTTGGCGCTTTCGGCGCGCCTTCGTGCTCGTAGGAATCGCGGTGCCCTTGATAAATTTCCACCAGTGGCTCGAGTTCGTTGTTGTGGTCCTTCCAGTCGGTCCCCTGATCGGTGGCTGTGGTGTGCCGGAAAGCAAGTGCATTGTATTTTCGGAGGTACGGCAGCACTGCATCGGAGGACCGCACTTTTCCGTCACGCTCTTCGAGTGGAATGGGAAGGATGGGTGCGCCGCGCTTGGGAAAAATGATATTTCGATGGCCGTTCGGATATGGCAGGCTCCGTTCGTAGGCATATATCGTGGTCAGGCGGCCCGGAAGATAAAACAAATCGACTGATTTCTGTATTTTCCACCAGTCGTAATCCGATTGGCCTCCCTGATGGTCGGTGACGGTTGAGAAATCGAGCGCCGCCGCGTCCAGTTCGTAGCGGTAAAGGTCCCACAGCGACCCGTCGCCGACGCCATCTCCTGACAGTGACGTGTGGCGGTGCAAATCTCCGCGTACGATCTTGTATACTTTGCCTTCGATGTGAATTTCGTAGCCGCGAATTGCCGCCACGTCTTTCACTTCGTTCGGATGTGTGGCGAGATCCAAGGCCGGCGTGTCTATGAATGGCTTCATCCGCGCCTCTTGCGATTCCTTGTCCCAGGAGAGCAGATGCGCGACGTGCACAGTCTGATGCTCGGGCCTGCCCTGACCGAAATTGCGCGCGTCGGCGGCCCATGCGGCCCAAAGGCTGCCGTCATTCGCTTTGGCCAGCGTGGCTCGAATCTCATGTGCGCCTTGGGAATCCGGCAGTACCCGGCCGCGCTTCCAATGATCGCCATCGAGCGTCAGCACTACCTCCTCCCATACTCCGCGCGCGCCCCAAACTTCCACCACGCTGTAAGAGTGCGTTAACTGCATCGCAACGATGGTGGGTTGGCCTTGAGAATTGATGCCCAATTGTCCGTACTGCAGAAATACCGGCGTGCCTAGCGGGAAGGCTTCGTCGATGCTTGCGGCCGGCTCCTCGAGCTTGCCTTCCGCTAGGCGCGCCAGTCGAAGACGCCGCGATTCATAGAGCGGATTGCCCTTATCCTTTACGAGGTAGCCATAATCTTTCCCCCAATTCGCTTCGGCTTCATCAAAGGCGATCCAGAGCCGATTCTGCGCGTCGGCCGCTAGTGAAACATGCGCTTGGAAGCGGGGCGACGCAGTGACTGCACGAACGGGTCCTGGCTTGCCTTGGCGGATCGGCCGGACAAATACGTCGTAATTTCCGCGATCGTAGCCGTCCCAACCCACCCAGACCGTGCCATCGGGAGCGGCAGCGAGGGCCGGCTCCCATTCGTTCGCTGCAGACTCACTCACTTTGATTTCCGGGCCCCACGCGCCTTGGCGAAATTGTTTTATGTAGATGCTGGATTGGCCGTTTCGAAATGCCTGCCATGCCACCCAAAGATTACCAGCAGCATCGGAAATCATCTTTGCATTCAGGTCCGGACCTTGCGCCGTAGTGATGCGCTGGATGGTCCCGTTGGCTCGCCAAAATAAATTCCAATACCCGTTCACCTGGCCCGCCCAAACCACGTGCAAAGTTCCCTGGTTGTCGTAGGCGGCCGTTGGCCGGTAGGCATCGCGGGTTTCCTCGCTGGATATTGTCTGGGTGTCGAGCCAGCGGGAGCCGTCGAACTCGCGAATCACCAACGCATCGCGGCCGTTACGATATTCCTGCCAAACGGCGGCTATCCGGCCCGATCGATCCGCGGCGAGGGCGGGGAAGTCCGATTCGCCCGATGCCCCGGCGGTCAAATCGAACTGCGTATGCGTGCGCTCGACTTCAATATTTCCGTCGGCGAACGAGGCGCCTTCCGGTGTGAAAGTATATGACTGATTGTTCGCCCGCAGCCGGTATCTTGCGCCGGGACCCGATTTGAGAATGGCGTAAACGCCATTAGGGAATACCGCGCGCGGACCGGGCCGGGCTGGTGAAAGATCGGTTTGGAAGAAATTTTCGTTCCAAGCCCGCGATCGAAGTTGGTACGAATGGCCCTCGACGCGATCCTGCGGCTCGAAATGATATCCGCTCACCGAAATAACATCGGCGCTGCTCGAATCGGGGTCGATACTGCCGGACCAGTTCTGCGGCGTTTTGTCAGTGACGCCGAAGCGGACAATTACGGTTTCCAGCGACGGATCGTAGGCGGGCGGCAGCGTATCCCGCGGGACTTGAGCGCGTAGAACCAGAAGCACCAAAATGAGAAAGGGCAGGAAAACAAGAGCGGGCTTCTTGGTCATTCCAACGATCTTATCGAATCGCCTCGGGGCCTCCCAGGCTGCTCGGGGGAGTGGGGTGTTTCTGAAAGAGCCCGCGGCGCTCGGTGACAATGCGGAAACCGATGAGCAGGACTATCACGCAGAGTGCAATGGCCAAAATGCGGACGGTCGCATTGGGGAACTGGAAAAATCGATGGCGGCAATCCCGGCAGCGGTAGGGAACCAGCAGAAACACACTGAGCGCCCTATCGACTACACCACTTTGCCGCGAGTGGCGGACGTGATTCCATCCGCACTTTGGACAGCTTTGGGACATCGGCTCCACTGTGAGACGTCAGTGGGCCTTAGAAGTGACAGGGGAAAACCTTAGACGAGGATTTCTTTCACCACGGAGGCGTGCTCCACGCCGGTTAATTTTTGGTCAAGTCCCTGATACTTGTAGGTAAACCGTTCGTGATCGATGCCAAATTGGTGCAGCAGCGTGGCCTGCAGATCGCGCACATGCACCGCGTCTTTCACAATGTTGTAGGAAAACTCATCGGTCTCGCCGTGAACGACTCCGCCTTTGATGCCCGCTCCTGCCATCCATAGGCTGAAGCATCGCGGATGGTGGTCGCGCCCGTAGTCGGTGGCCGTCAACTTGCCCTGCGAGTAGATGGTGCGCCCGAATTCGCCGCCCCAGATCACGAGCGTGTCGTCAAGCATCCCGCGCGCCTTCAGGTCCTGCACGAGCCCCCAGCACCCTTGATCGACGTCGCGGCACTGGCTGGGCAGAACTTCGGGAAGATTTCCATGGACATCCCAACCGCGATGATAGACCTGTACGAATCGAACGCCGCGCTCCACCAAACGGCGCGCCATCAGGCAGCTATTCGCGAAGGTGCCGCCTTTCTTCGCGTCTTCGCCGTAGAGTTTGTAGGTGCTCTCGGATTCCTTCGAAAGATCTGTGAGCTCAGGTACCGACGACTGCATGCGAAAGGCCATTTCATATTGCGCGACGCGCGCCAGCGTTTCGGGATCGCCGACTTTCGCTTCCTGAATCTGATTCATTTGACCTAAGGCGTCGAGCATGCGGCGGCGAATCTTCTCCGGCACGCCATCGGGATTGTTGATGAACAAGACCGGATCGCCGCCGGATCGCAGCTCCACTCCCGAGTATTGCGCGGAGAGAAATCCAGCGCTCCACAGCTTTGCCGAAATCGCCTGGACGTTTGCTTTTGGATGCGAATGGCTTGCGTTGAGCACGACAAATGTTGGCAAATCCTGATCGAGACTGCCGAGGCCATAAGCAATCCATGCTCCAATGCATGGCTTGCCTGCGATCATGAAGCCCGTCTGGATAAACGTCATGGCCGGCTCGTGATTGATTGCTTCCGTATGCATGGAGCGGATGATGGCGATGTCGTCCACCATCTTGGCGGTGTGCGGAAACAGTTCGGAGACCCAAGCGCCGCTCTGCCCGTGCTGCGCGAATTTGAATATCGAAGGCGCGATGGGGAATCGGCTTTGGCCCGACGTCATCGTCGTCAATCGCTGTCCTTTGCGAATTGACTCCGGCAAGTCCTTGTCGAACCAATCCTTCATGCCGGGCTTATAGTCGTAGGTTTCCAGCTGAGGCGGCGCTCCTACCATGTGCAGATAGATGGCGCGTTTGGCCTTTGGTGGGAAATGCGGCAGGCCCGGTAAGCCTCCGTGCGTTTCGAGTGTGGGCGCTCCCAACGCGGTGTTCTTTTCGGCCAGCAAAGTTGCCAGGGCCGCAACGCCAAGCCCTCGAGCGCCGCGCGCAAAGAACTGGCGCCGGGTTTCGTTCAATACTGCCTGGTCGGATGGATGCATCATTTGTTCAATACCTCATCTAGGTTCATTACCTGGTTTGCCACCATTGTGAGCGCGGCGAATTTCACTGGATTGATTTTCGCGTTCGGCTTGGAGTCGCCGACGGAGATCAATTTTTTCGCGTCGTCCGGGTGGGCACCGTAATAGGTCAGGTAGTCGTGATACTCGCTTTCGAGGATTGCGCGCTCCTTCGGCTCAAACGAACGGGCGACCAGGCGGGATGCGATGAAGTCGATTTCGCGATCGATCTTTCCGTGCGATGCGAGTTCGGCGTTCGCCGCAAGACGCCGCGCTGCTTCCACGAACTGGGGATCGTTCATCGTGACTAGCGCTTGTAACGGCGTGTCCGTTCGCTCGCGGCGCACAACGCAACTCTCGCGCGTGGAGGCGTTGAAGAGTTCCATCGACGGCGGCGGGGCGCTGCGCTTCCAGAACGTGTAAAGGCTTCGGCGATACAGCTTATCGCCGCTGTCCGGCTTGTAGAATCGCGTGTTGCTCCCTTCCATCGCCACCGTTTCCCAAACTCCGCTTGGTTGATATGGTTTTACGCTCGGCCCGCCGATAGTTGGCGTCAACAATCCGCTTACCGCCAGTGCGTAATCGCGAACCATTTCGCCATCCATGCGGTAGCGCGGTCCGTGCGCCAGCAGGCGATTATCCGGATCCTTCTTCACTTTCTCGGGAGTGGTTGCGGACGATTGCCGGTAGGCCGCGGACATCACCATCTGTTTGAAGAATCGTTTGATATCCCAACCGGACTCCCGGAAATCGACCGCCAGCCAGTCGAGCAGCTCCGGGTGCGAAGGCGCTTCGCCTTGTGATCCGAAATCCTCCGCGGTCTTCACGATGCCCGTGCCAAATACCTCCTGCCAGTATCGATTCACGGTTACGCGGGACGTTAGCGGGTTTGATGCGTCTACCAGCCACTCGGCCAGTCCGAGCCGGTTGCGTGGCATGGATGGGGACATGGGTGGCAGCGCATAGGGTACGTTCGGCTCTACTTTGTCGCGGGGCTGATCGTACTGGCCGCGATTGAGGATGTAGGCCATCGGCTTTGTGTCGGTCTTCTCTTCCATCACTAGCGATGTTGCGCCGCGCCTTCGAATCGCGCGCCGTTCGTTTGTCAACGAAAGCATGCGCTGGCTCACTTGCCGGTAGCCGGGGTCGCGGAGGGTGAGGTAGTAGAGCTGAAGCGCTTCCCGTTCGGCGCCGGTCAGGCTTACGGTGTCCTTTTGCGTCGCACTTTCGAGTACGGGCCACTTGGAAGCGATGCTTGCTTCGTCCTCTGAAATGGCGCGCGACAGGACGCGGAAATCGGCGATGGCGCCGCCTGCAAAATAACGGCCGCCTTCATTTCCCAGCCGCAGCGGAGCGCTGTTGTGAATGTTGCCCTGTAGCTTTGCCGAATATTCGCCGCTGCCTTGGGTGAAAATTTTCTTTCCATTGACGTAGAGCGCCATTCCGGCCAGTTCGCCGGTTCCGTCGTAGGAGACGGCGACATCGTTCCACGTCGCCGGCTTCAAGTGATCGAGGTGTGGCGCGCGTATCGACAGGTTCTTACCATCGGCGCCGGTGAGGCGGAACGCCACCACCTGACCGCTGATCTCGATGGCCCAGCCGCGATTCTTGTCGCTCTTGTCGGATTGGCTGGCGATGTTGAAGTTATCTTCGTTCAATGGGAAGAAGAATCGCACCGATACCGAGAATGGCTTCGCCGTATCGAAGTAATTGAGGCTGGGCAACTCTTGCGCGGCCTTGGTTCCGAAGTGAAGCGCTTCGTCCGCTCCCCACGTTACGCCTTCCGCCAGTTTCAGTGCCTTCATGCCTTCTTGGGGCGAGAGCACAAGCAACTCCGATTCAGAATCGAGCGGTCTCCGGAGGGTCTGATATTCCTTTGTCGCCAGCCACTTTGTAAAAGAATCATTCGACGCCGCCCGTATCTCTGCCGCCTGTTGCCGGACTGCTTTTTCGTCGGTTTTCAATTGAGTCCAGCGATCACGATCCTCGATCCGGGGAACGACCACAATGGGCGGCGTGTCGGAAATGTTATCGTCCATTGCCTTCTGAGTTGTGTTGCGGAAGAAGGCCGACATGGAATAGAAATCCCGCTGCGCGATGGGGTCGAACTTATGGTCGTGGCACGTCGCACAGCCTACTGTGAGGCCCAGCCAGACGGCGCTTGTTGTATCGACGCGATCTTTCGCATACATAGCTAGAATTTCGTCCTCGATCGAGCCCGCTTCGTTTGTACTCATTCCACAGCGGTGGAACCCGGAGGCGATTTGATTTTCGAGCGTCGCATTTGGCAGCAGATCACCGGCGATCTGCTCGATGGTGAAACGATCGAAGGGCATGTTGCGGTTGAATGCCTGGATCACCCAATCGCGATAGGGCCAGATTTCGCGATAGTTGTCCACGTGGATGCCGTGCGTGTCGCCGTAGCGGGCTGCGTCGAGCCAGTAGCGCGCGCGATGTTCACCGTAATGTGGCGATGCCAGGAGACGGTCTACCACTTTTTCATACGCGTTCGGCGAGGTGTCTTTCACGAACGCGGCGACTTCCTCGGGAGTGGGCGGGAGTCCGGTTAAATCGAGTGTGACGCGGCGGATCAGAGTCTGGCGATCCGCTTCCGGCCCAGGGCTCAATCCTTGTGCTTCGAGCTTCGCCAGTATGAAGCGGTCGATCGGATTGCGTACCCAATTCTCCGTTTTCACCGGCGGTGGCTCGGGACGCACGGGCGCCACGAATGCCCACTGCTCCTTCCACTGCGCTCCTTCCGCGACCCAACGTTTGAGCGTTTCTTTCTGCGCATCAGTCAGGGTTTTGTGCGACATTTCGGGAGGCATGCGCCGGGCCGGATTTGTTTCCGTGATTCGCTGGATGGCCAGACTGGCTTGTGGATCACCGGAGACAATCGGCGCGCCGTTCTTGCGTTGCGAAAAGGCTCCATCGCGTGTGTCCAGACGCATGCCCGCCATCCGCGTGCCTTTATCCGGGCCGTGGCAGGAGAAGCAGTTCGCCGAAAGAATGGGTCGCACTTCCCGTTGAAAATCTACCGGGGCGGCGTGCAAAACTGCGGCCGAAACTAATGCACCAATCGCAAAATATCTCATGCTCCGACTCCCTGCTGCCGTTCTTCCTCGGCCAGTAATGCGATGCTCTTTTTCCAAAATAATTCCAGACCCGCGCGGCATACGTTTTTCGCGATTTCCTTGTCGCCACTTTGAATTGCGCGCGCGATGGCGCCGTGTTCTTTGGCGTCGCTCACCCAATCGGTGTCGCTTCCGGTGAGCCGGATCATCGCGAACGAGAAGAGGGGCAACACGATTTGCAGCAGCGCTTTCTCGAGATAGGGATTGTCCGCCATTCGCCAAAGTGTTTGGTGAAATTCCAGATCCCAGCGGTAATACTGCTCGGCATCGCCATCTTCCGCCGCTTCGAGCATGTGGTCCGCCGCCGCGGTAAGGTCCGATGCCTTCGATGGATTCCAATTTTCCAAGGCCAGGTCGATGGCCAGCGGTTCCCATTCCCTTCGCAGCCGGTAAACCTGGTCGATTTCTTTGCGGGACAGCTTGGTCACCACGCAGCCGCGATTCGGATGACGGATGACAAGACCTTGCTCTTCGAGCGACTTGAGCGCTTCGCGGACGGTTGGTTGGCCCACGCCCAAGTCGCGCGCGATGCGGGTTTCCACGATGCGTTCGCCTGGCTTTATCTTTCCGGTGATCAGTAGTTTGCGGAGGAGAACTTCGACGCGATCGGGCAGGCTTGTGCGGTCGCGGAGGGTACCTGAGAATTCACTGATTTCAGTCAGCATAAAAGATCAACGATGATATTTGATTTGGACGATTTACTTTTATCACACATTCCAGCCATAGATCAATGCAGGAAACCAGTAACCGGGAATTTTTTCGTATACGCTTAGCATTCGGCGGCCGTCAGCGAGTTCCTAGCGTTGCGGGGTCGACGGTCAGCCAGCGCATCTTCAGACCGTGGCGGATGGGCGCGTGTTTGGCGTCCAACTGAAGAATTCCTTCGCCTCGTGGCTTTTCGCGCACTAGAATATCGAGCCGGGCTGTGCGCTTTTTTGTGAAGACCGGGTCGACGTGTTTCGTCTGGCGTAGAATGCCTGGAGCCGGTCCGGCGTCCTGCATGGTGCCGAAGAAATCGAAGGGCGTTTTCCCGTTTTCGAGTGTGTGAAACTCCAGCCCGACAACGTAGTGATCGAAGGGTTGCGCCGAGCGTTCGACGCGAACCAAACGCCCGCGGACGACGGAACCCTCGGGAGCGATTATGCGGGCACCGTCGAAAATAGGCCGCGTCACAATGGCCCGAATGGAGTCGCCGACCGCTGCCTTTTCGGGGTCGATGTCGGCGTCGAGCGCCAGTTCCACTAGCGTTGCCGGGGGCAGCGATGCTCGCGCGGAGTCTGCCGGAGTGGTGGCCGCCACAGCAGCCGGCTCTCCGGGATCGATTACGAGTTTGGACTCCGCCTGAAACTGATGGCATTCGCCGAACGTGATCTGGTTCCGGTATTCCTCGCCATCCAAAGTCACGATGGTCAGATCGGAGGATGTGGCGAGCAAAAAGGGAGAATTCCCGATGGGCACGCGCGCATAACCAATGTTCTCGGCCATGCGGGACAGGCCGAGTTCCGGCGGAATTTCGTCCGCGCGCACTTCGAAGGTCAGCAGGTCCATTGTTTCGGGGTCGACCAGAAACGATCCATGAATTCCAACTTCGGCCTCATCGGGCGCCACGCGGAGCTTGTAGCGGGAGTACTCAACTGGAACTTCGTAGTCGAACCGCGCGGCCTGGCGTCCGCGAAAGTCGACGCTGCCGAGCGGTTTGAAAACAGCGGCTGGAGAGAGGAAGACGTGCCTGACGTGGTCGGCAAAATTACCTGTGCCGATTATGCCGCGCCCCACCAAGTCACGCAAATCGCGGTCGTCGAAGGCGGTTGCGTCCGGCCATGTGTAGCGCTCTTTTCCGCCGATCAGGCCAACGCGGAGCCGAATTGTATCGAGCGGCTGAGGATGGGTCTCCTTGGCTGACCGCCGCGAGCGCGCGACCGTTTCGATACACGTGTAGTCGGGAAGACGCCGGAGGTTCTCTTTCAGATTGACGCGAAAACGCGGCAGCAGATCCGCTTGATCTTGATCCTGCGCGTGAGCGCTCAGACCAGCCAAGACGGAAACAACAGCGGCGACCCCACGCCACTTCATGTTCCAAATTATACGCTTCCGGTAACCGGAAAATCGGGCGAGTCCACGCGGGCCCGCTCCATGATACCGGCGATCTTGTTTACCAGATCCGGATGCGCAGCCGCCATGTCGTGCTCTTCCGCCAAATCCGTTTTCAAGTCGAATAACTCAATCGGATTCCTTCTGGACTTCTGCCGGATGCCCTTCCAATCGCCCAACCGCACCGCCTGCGAGAAGCCCTGCTCGTGAAACTCCCAATAGAAATACGGCCGTGCAGGCAATGCTTTTCCCTTGAGAGCCGGCACTACGGAAATGCCATCCAGACGCATCGGCGCTGTGATACCCGCAATCTCCGCCGCGGTGGGGAGAAAATCCCAGAATGCCCATGGCTCATCGCTCACGCGGCCTACTGGAGTGACGCCGGTCCATCGGGCGATCGACGGAATCCGAATTCCGCCTTCGTACAGATCCCGCTTGATGCCGCGCAGCGGACCGTGACTGTCGAAGAACTCCGGATGATTTCCGCCTTCCTTGTGTGGCCCGTTGTCGCTGGTGAAAATCACCAGTGTGTTGCGATCGAGACCCAGTTCGCGAATCTTGTCGAGGAGGCGGCCGACATCCCGGTCCAGCCGTGTGATGACGGCGGCGAAATTCTTATCCGGCTGCGGCCAGGGTTTGCCGGAATACGGCGCGTCCTCCGGAACCTCCATCCCATTCCCGGTCATTCGGGTCAGCTCGTTATTTGCATGCGGGATGATGTCGGCGAAGTAGAGGAAGAACGGCCGGTCCTTATTCTTCTCCACGAAACTCAATGCATGTTCTAAAAACAAATCCGGCGAATATGTTTTGCGAGACGGACCGAAATTATTTGGTAGAAAGTGCTCGCGGTCGTTGTCCCACAGATGATCCGGATAGTATTCGTGGGCATGCTGCTGATCGAGGTATCCAAAAAACTCATCGAAACCCTGCCGATTCGGAATGCCTTCGTGACCCGCAGTGCCGAGTCCCCATTTGCCGAATAACGCAGTCTTATATCCCGCCCGCTGGAGCAACTTTGCCACAGTTAGATCCTGTGGTTGCAAATCCATTCGCGTATTTCCGCGAATCCGGCAATGGCCGGTGTGCAGTCCGGTCATCAGCGCGCATCGGGATGGGGCGCATACGGTACATCCCGCGTAGGCCTGCGTAAAGCGGATACCTTCCGCCGCGAAACGGTCGATGTTCGGAGTCTGGATCAGCTTCTGGCCGTAGCAACCCAGGTCTCCGTAGCCAAGATCGTCGGCCAGAATAAAAATAATATTGGGCTTGCGGTCAGCCGCCGGTGCCGGTAAAGCCGAAGCTGCCAGACCACCGAGAAATTCCCGGCGATTCATCAGGAGAACAGCTCCGTGACCGCCTTACCCTTTCCGTCCTTGGTGACATAGAACGGGCGCTTCTCTACTTCGTACTCGGTGTCTGGCGCGATTCCAAGGGCCGTGTAGATGGTTGCGTGCAGATCGTCGATCGTCACCGGATTCTCCACAATCTTGCAAGGACGCTCGTCGGCAGTCTTCCCGTACAGAAAGCCCTTCTTCATACCGCCGCCGAACATCACCACGCTCCCGGCCTCAGTGAAATGGCGGTGCATGCCGTAGTGCTGGGGCAGGGTGATCACGTCGGGTTGGGTCACCTGCTGCTTCACTTCCTTGCCGGGCTTTCCCTCGGTCATGAAGTCGCGGCCGAATTCGCTGGCCATCACCACCAGCGTCCGGTCGAGCATTCCGCGCTCTTCCAAATCGAGAATCAACTGAGAGACCGGCCGGTCCACCGACTGCTTCATCGCCATGGCGCGCGTGTGTCCGTTCTCGTGCGTGTCCCAGAACCGAAACGGAATGTATTCCGACGATACTTCGATAAATCGCGCGCCCGCTTCGGCCAGGCGCCGAGCAAGCAGACAGCCCAAGCCGAACTTTCCGGTGTTGTAGACATCGAAGCTCTTCTGCGGCTCGAGCGACAAGTCGAATGCTTTCGCAGCGGGCGATGCGAGTAACCGATGCGCCGATTCCACCGACTTCATCAGCGAATCCTGTTGAAAACTGCTGCCATATTTCAATACCGGATTGCTCGCCTGTAATTTCTTGTAGGCTTCGTACCGACGCGCGAAACGCTCGCCACTGAATCCGGCCGGCGGCCGCACACGCGCGGTAGCGTCGGCGGGATCATCCACCAGAAACGGACCAAACTCAGTGCCGAGAAATCCAGCCGTGTGGAACGCCTTCACCGCATCGCTTTCCGCGCCGAGTTCCAGGTTCTGTCCGATATTGATAAACGGTGGAACATCCGGCATGCGCGGGCCGAGAGACTTCGCGATCATCGCACCCATATGCGGAACGGCGAGAGGCTGGGGCGGCGTGTAGCCTGTGTGCCAATGATACTGATGTTTGGTGTGCAAAATCGCGCCTAAATCGCCGACACGATGCGATCGGACGAGCGTGGCGCGGTCCATAATCTTCGCGATGCGCTCCAGGCCTTCCGAGATCTTGATGTTGTCTACCGAAGTATCGATTGTGTCGAATGTGCTCAGCACCTCGTTGCCACGCAGACCCGGCGCAAACGCCGTCTTGCGCTTCGGATCGAAGGTCTCAGTCTGCGCCATGCCGCCCGCCATGAACAGCAGAATCAAGGTGTCTGCCTTCGCCGGAATTGCGGGAGCGGCCACCAGCCGTGCGGCTCCGCAAGTCAGCGCGGCCAGTGCGCCGCCCAGCGTTCCGCGCATAAATTCCCGCCGTCCCAATCCGCGAAAAAGTTCTTGTTCCACGCTCATGAGATGTATTGAAACTCCGCTGACATCAGTATGGCCCAGAGCAGATCTTCGAGGCCATCCACTCCATTCTGTAGGAACTCGCGCGCAATTTTTCGCTCGGCGTCGCTGGGGTCCCGGCCCAAAGCGTGTTCATAAACGCGCGTGATGATTGCATCGCGACCGGTCAACACCGGAGGCAAAGGCTGTGGCCGCTCGCCCTCCACCCGGACGAGCTGCCTTATGTTGGGAGCCCGGTTGAAAATGAAAGCGCGGAACTGCGGACTGATGTCGCTGGTCGTGGACGATTCATCGGCTACGACCTCTGCCCGGAATCGAGTGTAGCCCTTGCCACGAATATCGTAGACCAACTCGGAGGGCACTCGGGCGGTGATAGCATCCACGGGCGTTCCCTTAATGGGAGGCGTGTACACCGGTGGCGCGTCCGGCGGCTGCGGTGGCAGTTTGGGTTGCGGCGGCTTCGGTGTCACCGTTCCATTCGTAGGCAACTGCACCGCACCGTTCGGTCCAAGGAATTCGGCGCGCATCCATCCCGCCGCCACTTTCGCCGTATCGTAAGAACCCGAGTCCACCAATAGGAGACGCAACTCGTCTGATCCAGTGACGTCGATGTCCACGCTTACCTTGTTGCTGCGAATGATCCCGCTGTCGAACAGATTGTCCGGCACCGATTCCGGTTTCCCCATCATGCGAAGCGCCCCAAGATGCAACATCGACGTCAGCGTCTGACCGTTCACCAGCTCGAGCGTTTGTAATGTGGAAATGTCTCGTTGCCGCTCGGTCACCGCAAGATCGCGCATGGGGCGGCCTAGGGCTCTTGTCAACGGATTGGCTTTCAGTCGCCAATCCCGCGAATACGAGCCCGGCTCCGCCTTCGACGATTCCTTTACGAGCCACTCACCAGTGATCGACGAAATGGCATCCACAAACTCTTCCGGTTCCAGGCGGCGTGCAACGGGCGCGGGCTTCTCGCCGCCGACCGGCAATTGATACGCCCGCGAACTCATGATTTGCTTCAGTAGATATTGCGTATCGTAGCCATGCTCGACGAAATCCCAAGATAACCAGTCGAGCAGATCGCGGTTATATGGCGTCGCGTCCATATCGTCGATCGGTTCCACGATGCCCCAGCCGAAGAGCCGCTTCCATATCCGATTCACGTACGTGCGGGCAAAACGCCCATTTTCCGGCTTGGTGAAGAACTGCGCCACGGCCCATTCGCGATCCTCCAGCGGCGCATTTTCGTCGATGCTGCCCAGTTCCGGATAAAGAAAAGACGGTTTCGATTTCTGGCCAGTAGCGATATCGCAGCGATAGATCTCCAATGGCTCTTTGCTGAAGAAACTGGCCAACCCATACGCCTCTTTCAATTTCCAGTAGCTGATGAAACTGTCGTGGCACGAATTGCATTTCAGATTCACGCCTAAAAATACCTGCGCGCTATTCTGTGCCGCTTGCATCAGGGGTGTCTGACTGGCATTCACGTCACCGCGCCAGTTCACGCCGGTTAGAAAACCGTCGGGAGCATCTTTGCCGCGCGGATTTAAGAGTTCCCGCACGAAGTCGTCGTAAGGCATGTTGTCCTTCAACGCGTTCAGAAGCCACGGCGTGATCGATTTGCGATCGCCGATGTAGGTTACTCCTTCGTCGTTGTGGAGAAGATCGTTCCAGAAGCTGATCCAGTTTTCAGCGTAATTTTGGCGATTCGCCAACAGCGCTTCGATCAACTTGGGGCGCGAATTGTGCTTGAGAAACGCGCTGCGCTGCTCTGGCGAAGGCAACAGTCCCCACAAATCCAGATAAGCGCGCCGCACGAAGACTTCATCCGCTACGACGTTGCCTGGAGCCTGCAAAATGGAGTCGATTCCCTCGCTCTCCGGTTTTCGTAATGCGAGCGGCGGCCGTTTCCCCGTTACCGGCTGGGCCGAGTTCCACACTGCGCCTTCGTCAATCCAGCGCCGCAACGTGTCGATCTCGCCGGCGCTCAGGGGACGCCCGCCCATGGGCATCTGCGGCGGCAATTTTCCAGAAACGCGGGCAATCAGGAGACTCTCGCCGGCTTTCCCGGGGACTACGACTTTCAGCAATTCGGCGCGGGTGTTGAGAGCGCGGTCACCCTTGTGACAGCCCGCACATCGCTCGAGCAAAATGGGATGCACGTCACGGGCGAAATCGACAGGCGCACTCCACCCGGTGGACCATATGAGGGAAAGAGCGGCGATGCTAAACAAGCGTTTTACGATGGCGATTAAAGTTTACTAAACTGAAAGCGCTGCTCTATGATCATCGATAACTACAGCATGGCTGTACCCGTGGTGGCCACCTCGGATGTCGCTGGAACGGTCGGCTACTTCGAGAAGACGCTCGGATTCAAACAGCAGTGGATCTGGGGCGACCCGCCTGTGTACGCCGGGGTAAAAGCGGGCGGCGCTCTGGTATACATCACCAACGATTGCGACACCGCAACGGCGATTCAAGAGCGGCGGCTCAAGCCCGATATTTTTTTGTGGGTGAATGATATCGACAGTGTCTATGCGCAACACCGGGCGAATGGCGCCGATATCGCCGAAGAGCTCACGGCACGCCCCTGGGGCGCAAGGCAGTACGTAGTGCGCGAACCCAACGGATACTATCTGAAAATCGCCGAGTCGCACGAGCCGGAGTAAAGGACCTGCCCCATGTGGAAGAACGATCAAGAGCTCTTTGCGCTCATGCGCGAAAAACTGTTCACCGCGGTTGTGGGTGACGTGATGGACAAGCTTGGGTTTCTGCATCAGTTCCTGCCGCCCTCTCTTCAGCCGCTCCATGCCGATATGGTGGTAATTGGCCGCGCCATGACTGTGCTTGAGGTCGACAGCGCTGGACCGCCGCCAAAACCGTTCGGCATGATGCTCGAAGCTCTGGATGATCTGAAACAGAACGAAGTTTACGTCGCCACCGGCGGCTCCGCTGATTACGCGCTGTGGGGTGAATTGATGTCCACCCGCGCTCTGCACCTGGGCTCTACCGGCGCGGTGCTCAACGGTTATGTGCGGGACACGAACGCAATTGTTGCTTTGAAATTCCCGACGTTCTCCATGGGTCGCTATGCACAGGACCAAGGGCCTCGCGGTCACGTGGTCGATTTTCGCGTTCCGGTTGAAATTAGCGGCGTTCGGATCAACTCAGGCGACATCATATTCGGTGACATCGACGGCGTGCTCACCATTCCACGGGCGGCCGAACAGGAAGTGGTCGCGAAGGCTCTCGAAAAAGCGTCTACTGAAAATCTGGTCCGGACGGCAATTAAAAACGGGATGGGCACGGTTGAGGCGTTCGCTACATTTGGTGTTCTCTAACGTGAAATCACTGCTTATCTTCGCGGCTCTTCCGCTGTTGGCCGCCGATCCGAACACGCTCGCCCGGGACATCCTGCGCGAGCTTGTCGAAATCAACACCACCGATTCTGTCGGCGACAACACTAAAGCCGCGGAAGCCGTGGCGGCGCGGTTGAAAACGGCCGGCTATCCAGATTCGGACATACAAATCCTCGGCGCGCCTCGCAAGGGAAATCTCGTGGCGCGCCTGCACGGAACCGGGTCCGGCAAACCGATTCTCTTCCTCGCGCATCTTGACGTGGTGGAAGCGCGCCGCGAAGACTGGTCGTTCGATCCGTTTATATTTCGCGAACAGGACGGCTATTTATACGGCCGCGGTACGGAAGATAACAAAGCCGGCGATGCCACGCTTGTAGCCAATTTCATACGCCTTAAGCAGGAAGGTTTTCGACCTTCGCGCGATTTCATCCTCGCTCTCACATCCGACGAAGAAGGCGGCTCGCATAACGGCGTCGAATGGCTGCTGGCTAATCACCGGCCGTTGATTGACGCGGAATATTGTCTCAATACGGATGTCGGCGGCGGAGTCCTACGTCAAGGCAAGCCTGTGTTGCACGGCATACAGGCGAGCGAGAAACTCTTCTTTACGGTCCGGCTCGAAGTGAAGAGTCCCGGCGGCCACAGTTCGGTGCCCGAAGCCGACAACGCTATTTACAGGTTGGCGCAAACGCTCGATCGGCTATCTAAATTCCAATTTCCGATTCATCCGAACGAAGTTACGCGCGCGTACTTCGAACGGATGCTGAACGTCAAACTGAATGCCGCATCGGCACCCGCACTGGCTGCGAAATCGCCATTCTACAACGCGCTGTTACGGACGACTTGTGTCGCCACGATGCTCGAAGCGGGCCATGCCGAGAATGCGCTGCCGCAGATGGCGCGCGCCACCGTCAATTGCCGCATCCTGCCCGGCGAAACAACAGCCGAAACCGAAGCGACGCTGCGGAAGGTGATCTCGGACGATCGCGTTTCCATTACTCCCATCACGCAGCATGCGGACAGCCCGGCATCGCCGTTGCGCCCGGACCTGATGGACGCGCTCGAGACACTTACCAACCAGATGTGGCCCGGCGTTCCCGTTGTTCCGTCGATGTCCACCGGCGCGAGCGACAGCCGTCAACTCCGCACCGCCGGCATCCCGGCCTATGGCGTCTCCGCGCTTTTCGAGGACGAAGACGAAAACCGGGCACACGGACGCGACGAGCGAGTTCCGGTCAAATCTTTTTACGACGCGGTGGAATTCTACTACCGGCTGATGAAGCGATTGAACTGACCTCCACTGGACCGCGTTGGCGACGAATACGAGGAATTGCGAATGCCGCTGCGAAGAGGCCGATGGAAAGTAGCGAGATCCAGTTACCCAACCTGCTGCCGATAAAGTCTGCGGTGACGATGGATTGTCCGGGGCCGAGTTCCAACGCCACCAGATCTCTCTCCACTCCTCTTTTATCGCGAGCGCGAAGACGGCCAAAAACATGTGAAGAGCCATTTACACGCACGTCGAGAAATTCCGGATAGTACAGAACGGGGATTTGCGCCACGCCGCCGGAACCCATGTTGAGGGTGCATTGCACGGTGCTGCCGATGGTGTGGCACGCCTGTGAAGTATCGGAAACCAATTTGCTTCCAATGAACGGCATGTCCGTCCCCGGCGCCTTTACATCTCGCGTGTACAAGTCGCCACCGTAGCCGAGTTCCGGGTTTAGCACGTGCTCCGCCACGCTCGTCTTCTTCGCAATCGCCGTGATGTACGAGTTGCTTGCCAGAACGCAGAAAACCGCTCCAACAATTACCGGCAATGGGTTCGCCGGATTTACCAACCTAAGCGCAGGCGTGAGGCCAAGCGCGAGACATAGAACACCCATCCACTGAATTTGCGCCAGCAGACGGTATGGAAACTGGACTACATAGAAAACGGAAGGAACCCAACTCCACACGTCCACGGGCGACCATGCAAAAAGAAAGAACAAAGGGATGACCGCAAGAAGACCGACGGCTACGGGCCGGATGGTGCGAACTTCTTCTTCGGCAGACTGAATCAGCCGGATCACCAATAACAGAATGCCTGCCAGGATTGGAATCCCAATCGCCGGGTTCATATTCGGTTCCGAACCA
>Ga0105240_10004088_pt1 | contig 22447 bp, 17 predicted proteins | sample KBSC54metaG_FD_80426 | JGI IMG/M metagenome (GOLD analysis project Ga0105240, IMG submission 80426) | Corn rhizosphere microbial communities from Kellogg Biological Station, Michigan, USA - KBS C5-4 metaG | ecosystem: Host-associated > Plants > Roots > Rhizosphere > Soil | place: Michigan, USA... | reverse complement strand
CTCGCTGGCCGCTGACGCACAGGCTGCATTCGCCAAGGCACTTGTCGCTTTGGTGGAGAAGGAAGGCGCGGGCTACGACCTCGGTGCCTATCGCGATGCGCCCCCCGGTTTGCGCATCTGGTGCGGCGCCACCGTCGAAGCCAGGGATGTCGAGCTGCTGACGCAGTGGATCGACTGGGCGTTTGCCGAAACCAAGGCCGCGCTGCCGAAGGCAGCGTAGGTCGCGGCATCTCATTATCGTCATGGCCGGGCTTGACCCGGCCATCCATCAAAAAGATGGACCCGCGGGTTCCCGGCGCGAAGACGCGCTTCACGCTTTTGCCCGGGCATAACGAGCTACGACGCCAGCGCCTTCATCTCCGCATAAAGATCGGATTTTCCCTCGAACCCGATGCCCGGCAAGTCTGGCATGGTGATATGGCCGTTCTCGACGCGAACGCCATCGGGGAAACCGCCATAGGGCTGGAACAGATCGGGATAGCTCTCATTGCCGCCGAGGCCGAGACCGGCCGCGATATTCAGCGACATCTGATGCCCGCCATGCGGAATGCACCGGCTCGCCGACCAGCCCTGGGTCTGCAGCACGCCAAGCGTGCGCTGATATTCGCATAGCCCGTATGACAGCGCGCAATCGAACTGCAGCCAGTCGCGGTCGGGCCGCATCCCGCCGTAGCGAAGGAGGTTGCGCGCGTCCTGATGGCTGAACAGGTTTTCGCCGGTCGCCATTGGCCCGGGATAGAATTCAGCCAGCGCCGCCTGCAGCTGGAAATCAAGGGGATCGCCGGCCTCCTCGTACCAGAACAGCGGATATTCGCGCAGCATCCTGGCGTAGGCGATCGCGGTCTCCAGATCGAATCGGCCATTGGCGTCGACGGCGAGTTGCCCGTCACTGCCGATTTCCTCGATAACGGCCTCGATACGCGCGCGATCTTCCGATATCGGCGCGCCGCCGATTTTCATCTTCACGACATTGTAGCCGCGATCGAGATAGCCGCGCATCTCGCCGCGCAGCATCGACAGGCCCTTGCCGGGATAATAGTAGCCGCCGGCGGCATAGACGAACACGCGCGGATCAGCCGTGCGCCCGTGACGTTCGGCAAGCAAACGAAACAGCGGCTTGCCCGCGATCTTCGCCACCGCGTCCCACACCGCCATGTCGATGGTGCCGACCGCGACCGAACGCTCGCCATGGCCGCCCGGTTTTTCGTTCGACATCAGCGTCGCCCACACCTTGTCCGGATCGAGATTGGTGCCGGCCTCATCGATCAATTTCTTCGGATCGGCTTCCATCAGGCGCGGCGCAAAGCGTTCGCGGATCAGCCCGCCCTGCCCGTAACGGCCATTGGAATTGAAGCCATAACCGACCACCGTCTTGCCGTCGCGCACGACGTCGGTGACGACGGCAACGAGGCTGGTCGTCATTTTTGTGAAATCGATATAAGCGTTGCGGATGGGCGAGGAGATCGGTTTTGTCACCTCGCGGACATCGACGATGCGGACGGACATAGTGTGCAGCCTTCAGCAAGATGACGGGAATTGCAGGCAAATCACGAAGAGCCTACCCCGTCATTGCGAGCGAAGCGAAGCAATCCAGAGGATTGGATCGCAACACTGGATTGCTTCGTCGCAAGTACTCCTCGCGATGACGGAGGACCGAATCAGGACGGCCCCTTGTCGCGAAAGTAGGGCTCCACCGGACCGTGAACCTTGATGGTGAGCGGGTTGCCGTAGCGATCCCTGGCGTTGCCTGCCGTGACGCGCACCCAGCCCTCGCTGACACAATACTCCTCGACGTTGGTTTTCTCGACGCCCTTGAAGCGAATGCCGACATCGCGCGCCAGCACGTCGGCATTGTAGTAAGGGCTCTTCGGGTCGCTCGAGAGACGGTCGGGCAGTTGGTCGGTCAATTGGTCACTCTTGGCGTCGTTTTTCTCATTCACAGCAGTGCCTCGATTTCTTTTGTCAGTCCTTCCGGCTTTGCGGTCGGCGCATGGCGCGCCACCACCTTGCCCGAACGATCGACCAGGAATTTGGTGAAATTCCATTTGATCGATGCGCCGAGCAGGCCTGCCTTCTCACTCTTCAGATAGTTAAACAGCGGGTGCGCGCCTGAGCCATTGACGTCGATCTTGGCAAACATCGGAAAGGTGATGGCATAGTTGCTGGCGCAGAACTTCTCGATCTGCGCGGCATCGCCCGGTTCCTGGCCACCGAACTGGTTGCAGGGAAATCCGAGAACCGAAAAGCCGCGCGGGCCAAGCGCCTGATGCAGCGCCTCGAGACCGCGGTATTGCGGCGTGAATCCGCAGGCGCTCGCGGTGTTGACGATCAGCAACACCTGACCCTCGAATCGCTTTAGCGGAATGTCCTCGCCAGCAAGCGACTTTGCCGTGAAATCATGAACGCCAGCCATCGTGTTCTCTCTACCCGGAACGGAAATTCGTTAGCCGAAGGGATCGACCGGCGCCGACGGCGTTCCCGCAAGCTCGATCGCCTCGCCCGCAAGCAGGCACAGATCCTCGCGGAAGCGAGTGGAGACCACCTGAACGCCGACGGGAACCCGCCCCACCAGTCCCGTGGAGATGGTTAGCGCAGGCAGCCCCATAAAGGGAATGGCAATTTGCGGCAGCTGCGCCCGCCATACCCTGGTGAACGAGGCCTCATCGCGCAGATCGAGGCCGTCGGGAAACGGCAGTTCGGCGGACACCGGGATCAGCAGAACGGAATAGGTCTCAAAGAACTGCAGCCATTCGCGCGTCAATGTCGCCCGCCGCGTCAGCGCCTTCGAGAATGCCGCCGCATCGAATGGAAAAACCTTGGCCCTGTTGCCGCGCAGGCAGGCGAGCGCGCCGGGGTCGCCTTCGCGCTCGGCGGCGTTCAATTGTGCTTCATAGCCATCGCCGAGCCAGAGCTTGGTCTGAAGATCCGCGGCCTCACGCAGCGGCGGCGTGGTCTCGATCTCCTCGACCACCCATCCGGCGCGCTCCAGCCGCTTGCCCGCATCCGCCACGGCCGCTTTCACTTCGGCAACCGTCTCCAGACCGTCCGGCTGAAGACACAGCGCAGCCCGCTTCGGCATGACCGGTCCTTCGAGCGGCGCCGGCACCCACCAGGGATCGCGCACGTCCTTGCCGGACATCGCCGCCAGCGCAATCCGGAGATCGCCGATGGTGCGCGCGAGCGGGCCGGATACCGCGCTGATCTGGGGCCCGATGGTGCGTTCGGGCAGCGAGGCATTGAAGGCCGGGATTCGCCCGACGGTCGGCCGCAGGCCATGAACGCCGCAGGCATAGGCGGGATAGCGGATCGATCCGGCAATGTCCGTGCCGTGCGCGATATGCCCAATGCCCGCTGCGACAGCGGCCCCCGCGCCGCCGGATGAGCCTCCCGGCGTGATATCAGCGTCGCGCGGATTTTTGGTGTCGCCATGCATCAGGTTGGTGGTGAACCAACGGTAGGAAAACGCCGGGCAGTTGGTGCGTCCGAGAATGACCGCACCGGCCTTGCGCAGATTGTCCAGCACTGGACTGTTGCTGCGCGCAATGACGTCGCGCTGCAATTTGAGCCCGTTGGTGGTGGCGAACCCTTCCTGATCGATATTGACCTTGACGGTGACCGGCACGCCGCCCAGCGGACCGACGTTTTCGTTACGCGCGATCGCCGCGTCAATAGCACCGGCCTGCGCCAATACATCTTCCGGCCGGTGGTCGACGACGGCGTTGATTTTGGGGTTGACCGCGTCAAGTCGCGCCAGCGCTGCCGACGCCGCCTGTTTCGCCGAAACCTTTTTTGAGCTGATCAGGGCAGCGATATCTTTCGCCGACAGACGCCAGAGGTCTTGCATGGAAAACTCCGTTTGAACGCCCGTCTTGTAGCGCCGCCCAATCGGTAGCGCTATGGGGTGCAACCGAAAGGTTTTGTCGCCTAGCGCACGCGGGCGAGAAAATAAGCGAGATCGGCGATCTGCTCCGTTGTCACCGGCTGCAGCACCTCCGCCATCGAGCCATCATAGCCATGGCGGCTGTTGTCCTTGTATTCCCGCATGGTCTTGGCGAGGTAATCCTCGCGCTGATCGGCGATGCGCGGGACATTGTCTTTGCCGGAGAAATCGGTGTTGTGGCAGGAATTGCAGCGATTCTGCTGCGCCAGCGCCTCACCGCGCTGCATCCGAACGGGGTCACCGACATCCGCCGGAGGTGCCGGCTTCGGCTTTGGCAATTTGCCGATGAAGTCGGAGAATGTTCTGAGGTCATCGTCCGTCAGCGCCTTCGCCATTTCGTTCATCGGCTCAAAAGCGCGCAGCTTTTCGCGGAACATAAAGAGCTGGATCAGCGCATAAGGCGGCTGCTGCGCGCCAAGCGACGGCGTATTTTCAGTTTCCGATTGCCCGCGCTCGCCATGACAGGCCAGGCAGGGAGCGGCCCGCTGTTCGATCGTCTCCGCTCTCCCCGAAGACGCAATCAAGGCGAACGCCAAGGCCACAATTATTTTACGCATTGGCGAATCCTGGGATGTCTAATGGTGGTTTTCGTCATTGCGAGGAGCGAAGCGACGAAGCAATCCAGTTTTTTAAGGTCTGGATTGCTTCGCGGAGTTTATCATCGGGCGGCGCTTTGCGCCGACCCGTTGGCTCGCAATGACGATACTGCGCTCTTACTGCGCGGCGACTTTCGGCTTGCCGTAGGTGATGCGATAGACCGCGCCGTTATAGTCGTCGGAGACCAGCAGCGAACCGTCTTTCATTTGCAGCACGTCGACCGGCCGGCCGATATAGCTGTTGTTCTCCAGGAAGCCGGTGATCAGCGGCTCCGTGGACTTGACCGTGCCGTCCTTGTTCAGCTTGACGACAAGAACATCGCCGCCGACTTTCTTGGATCTGTTCCAGGAGCCGTGGCGGGCCACGATGATGGCGTTCTTGTAGCTCTTCGGGAACATGTTGCCGGTGTAGAACCGCATGCCGAGCGAGGCCGAATGCGGGCCCAGCAAGCCAACCGGGGGCGTGAATTCGCTGCAGGAACGGCCCCAGCCGAATTCAGGATCGACGATATTGCCCTGCAGGCAATAGGGTGCACCGAAGTGCTCGCCAACCTTGGTGATGCGATTGAGCTCGTCCTCGGGAACGTCTTCCGACATCCAGTCGCGGCCGTTGTCGGTGAAGTAGAGTTGCTTGGTTTCCGGATTCCAGTCGAAGCCGACGGTGTTGCGAACGCCGCGCGCGATCACCTCGGCGCCGCTGCCGTCAAGATTCATCCGCCTGATCTGGCCGTGCGCGTCGTCATGCAGTACGTTGTTGCCGGGCTGTCCGACCGGAACGTAAAGCTTGTTGTCGGGCCCGATGGCGATGAACTTCCAGCCATGGGCTTCGTCCTTGGGCAGATTATCGTAGATCATGGTCGGCTTGGGCGGATTGTCGAGACTGTCTTCGACCTTGTCGATCTTGGAAACCTTGGAAAGTTCGGCGATGTAGAGCGTGCCGTTCTTGAACGCGACGCCGTTGGGCCGATAAAGGCCTGACGCGAGAACCTTGACCGATCGCTTGCCGTCCTTGTTGGCGATGGCATAGACCTTGTCGACGAGGCGGCTGCCGACAAACACCGTGCCCTTGTCGCCTTCGGCCAGCGAACGCGCGTTCGCCATGCCGGCGGCGTAGACCTCGATGTTGAAGCCGGGCGGCAGCTTCAGCTTTGCCGTCGGCAATTTGTCCAGCGCGGCTGGAATCGGGGGTGGTGCGACCGGCGCAAGCTTTGCGGCAGCCTCGTTGCCCGCGGGCCGCCCGATCAGGGGCGAACCCGGCGGAAGCGCCGGCGCGGCAGCGGGTGCCGGTGCGGCGGCGGGCGCCGCAGCTGGCGGATTGGCCGGCTGCTGCGCGGCCGCCCCATAGATAAATGCGCCCATAAGTGCGCCAGCGAGCAACAGGCTGCGCGGCGACCAGCAAATCATCATGACGTCCTCCCCTGTGTGGAGGCCTTGATCCTTGCGCGAGCGAGCACGAAGCCGGCGCCGGTGGCCTTCCTGACCGGCAGTCTCCAATATTTTCCGGTCGATGCGCAATCGGAAACATTTCTGGGGGAGTCATTCCGGGATGGTCCGAAGGACGAAACCTCAGATGTGCAACTGCACATCGGGGAATCCTTGGATTCCCGGTTCGCGCTTGGCGCGCCCCGGAATGACAGCAGGCCATCAGTGCTTTGTGACGGGCTGGTCGGAAAAATCGAGAATCGCTTCGGCAAACGGAAACTCCAGCACGATCTCGCCTTCATCGTCGGTCACTTCGAGGATCGCGTTCAAGAGACCGCCCTCGGCGCCGTCGGTCTTCAGCAGTTCGCGGATCATGGCACGCGCGATTTCCCATGCGCGATCGGGATCGCGCAGCTCTTCGCCTTCGGGATCGGAGATCAACTCGTCTCCGATGCGGGTGTTGAAGAAATACCGCGGCATTGGGCGAAATCCACTTCGGTTGGGGCTCTGGTTTGCGGAAACCAGCGACATCTCACACGCTCTTTGCCGGAATACGCCTGCCGATGTTGAATCGAAGTCAGCATCCGGATTGAGTGAAGGAACTCTGAACCTGTTGATCCGCCTTTGTTTTGACGCGGGGCCGCACAAATTTGTGAATTCCTTTTGCGGTGCAACATAAAAACTTTGGGTTTATGACCAAAGATTTCGCTGGCGAAGTTTTCGTTCCGCATTAGTTTAGCGCGAGGGCGAAGTTCGTCCGGATTAACAAGGAGAGCCAAAATGGCCTGGAAGACCCCAAAGATCGTCGAAGTGCCGGTCGGCATGGAAATCAATATGTATGCGTGCGCTGCCCGCAAGTAAGCGGCTGCGACAGCTTCACGTTTTAAGGTGGACCTCCAGGCGTGACACGTTCCTGATCGAAAGGGCGTGACGATGCTGGTGTCCACCTTCGAAGCTTTTGGAATCTGAAAGCTTTGGAATTTCCAGGAGACGGATCATGCTTCGGGTCGTCGTCCTGGGCGCCGCGGCAGGTGGCGGGGTTCCGCAATGGAATTGCGGATGTCCGGTTTGCCTCGCAGCAAGAACCAAGCACCCCGAACTCGAGAGCACCCAAGCGTCGATTGCAATCAGCGCCGACGGCGATCACTGGTTTCTGATCAATGCGTCTCCCGATCTGCGCCAGCAACTGATCGCAACGCCGCAGCTTCATCCCGGCGCGGGGAAGCTTCGTCACAGTCCGATCGCAGGCGTCATCCTGACCAACGGCGAGATCGATGCGGTCGCAGGCCTATTGTCGATGCGCGAGGGCTGGCCATTCACGATCTATGGCCACACCAAGGTGCTTTCGATCCTGAAGGCCAACAGCATCTTCGACGTGCTCAACGAGAAGAACGTGCGGCGCCAGCCGATCGAGGTGGACCGGGCGTTCGAGCCGACATTGCCTGATGGCGCGCGATCCGGCATCGAGATTTTGCCGTTCGCCGTTCCCGGCAAGAGCGCGTGGTATCTGGAAGGAAAAGTCCACCCCGCTGGCGACACCGGGGCGGGCGACACCCTCGGGCTTCGCGTCGCCGACAAGGCAACGGGCAAATATTTCTACTTTCTTGCGGCCTGCGCCGGCGTAACCGACGATCTCAAGTCCCGGCTTGCCGGCGCCCCTCTGATCTTCTTCGACGGCACGGTGTGGCGCGACGACGAGTTGATCGCCGCCGGTCTCGGCAGCAAGACAGGGCAAGGCATGGGACATATTGCAATGTCAGGCGACCATGGAGCGATCGCAGCCTTGGCCCCGCTCGATATCGGAAGGAAGATATTTCTGCATATCAACAATTCCAACCCGGCACTGCTGCGGGACTCGCCCGAGCGCAAGATGGCCGAGCGCGCGGGCTGGCAAATTCCCGCCGATGGAACGGAGATCGTGCTTTGAACGCGATGACCTTGAACGGAATGACCGCCTTCTCGCTTGGTGCAAGCGCGCCCTTGAAAAGCGCCGAAGAGCTGGAAGCGGCGCTGCGCCAGATCGGTGCGACGCGCTATCACAATTTGCATCCCTTTCACCGCCTGCTGCACGGCGGCAAACTGAACAAGGGACAGGTGCAGGCCTGGGCGCTCAACCGCTACTATTACCAGAGCACCATTCCGATCAAGGACGCGGTGGTGATCTCGCGCTTCCGCGACCGCGGCATCCGGCTCGAATGGCGGCACCGGATCGAAGATCATGACGGCGATCCCGGCACCGAAGGCGGCATCCAACGCTGGCTGAAGCTGACCGAAGGATTGGGGCTCGACAGTGCCTACGTCGAATCCGCTGAAGGCATTCTTCCGGCGACGCGCTTTGCGGTGGACGCCTATGTGCACTTTGTCCGTGACAAGACCCCGCTTGAGGCGATCGCCTCCTCCCTGACGGAACTGTTCGCGCCGAATTTGCACGAAGAGCGCATCGCGGGAATGCTGGCGCACTACGATTTCGTCAATCCTGATATCATGAGCTATTTCAGCCGGCGCATGGAACAGGCACCACGCGACGCCAATTTCGCGCTCGACTACGTCAAGGCCCATGCGAACACGCCGGCGGAGCGCGAAGCGGTCTGCAACGCGCTGATTTTCAAGACCAACGTCCTATGGGTTCAGCTTGATGCGCTGTATCATGCCTATGTCGATGGCCACGTGCCGCCGGGGGCGTTTGTTCCCAGGGAAAAAGTTGATCCAAACCAGAGGCGAACCGATGGCAGGCCTGCGTAGCCGCAACATCAGTGTCAGCGAGGCGAGCCGGCCGGTCCTGCCGCGGCATGCTAAGCTGAAGTTCGATGAGACGCGTCAGGTCTGGGTCATCCTTGCACCGGAGCGGGTGCTGGCGCCGGACGAAATCGCGGTGGAAGTGCTGCAGCTCTGCGACGGCGTGTGCAGCGTCGAGGCGATGATCGATCAGCTCGCCGAAAAATACAGCGCCGAGCGCGGCGCGATCGCCACCGACGTCATCGCCATGCTGCAGGACCTTGCCGACAAGGGATTTCTCACCGAAGCACGCGAGAAGACGTCATGAGTCCAACGCTTACCGATGCCAACCTGGCAGCCAGCGATCCCCGCGACGGGCTCGCGGTGCTGGAGCAGCGCGGCTCGACGGCCGAGACTTTCGGCATTCCGCTCGCGGTGCTCGCCGAGTTGACGCATCGCTGTCCGCTGCAGTGCCCCTATTGCTCCAATCCGGTCGAGCTGGAGCGTGGCGGCAGCGAACTGACCACCGAGGAATGGAAAAACGTCCTCACCGAACTCGCCCAAATCGGCGTGCTGCAAATCCATTTCTCGGGCGGCGAGCCCACTGCGCGCAAGGACCTGGTCGAGCTGGTGCAGCACGCCAGCGATGTCGGGCTGTACTCCAATCTTATTACCTCCGCCGTGCTGCTGACACGCGAGAAGCTTTCTGCGCTCGCCGATGCCGGGCTATGCCACGTGCAGATCAGTTTCCAGGGCAACGAGCCCGTGGTTGCCGACCGGGTTGCCGGCTTCAAACACGCGCACCAAAAGAAAATCGAGGTGGCGAGGTGGACGCGCGAGCTGGACCTGCCGCTGACGGTCAATGCGGTCATGCATCGCCAAAACCTGTTCCAGCTGCCGGATATCATCCAGATGGCGGTCGATCTCGACGCTGACAGGTTAGAGGTCGCCAATGTGCAGTATTACGGCTGGGCGCTGAGAAATCGCGCGGCGCTGATGCCGACGCTGGAGCAGATCGAAGACACCAGCCGTATCGTCGAGGAAGCGCAAGCGCGGCTGAAGGGCACGCTCGCGATCGACTATGTGGTGCCGGATTATTACGCGCTGCGGCCGAAAAAGTGCATGGGCGGCTGGGGCCGGCAGTTCTTCAACATTTCACCCGCCGGCAAGATTCTGCCCTGCCACGCCGCCGAGACCATTACCGGACTCGAATTCGAGTCAGTGCGATCAAACCATTCGATCGCCTGGATCTGGCAGAATTCCGAAGCCTTCAACCGCTATCGCGGCACCGGCTGGATGCCGGAGCCGTGCCGGAGCTGCGAGTTCAAGGAAATCGATTTCGGCGGCTGCCGCTGCCAGGCCTTCGCGCTCACAGGCGATGCCGGCAATACCGATCCGGCCTGCTCACTGTCGCCGCGGCATGAGCAAATTTTCAAGCAAGCCGAATCCGAGGCAGCGGCTAACAACAACCGGTTCATCTATCGCAACTTTGCAGGTGGTACGCTGGAGACGGGCGGCGATCATGGCGCCTGACGCCGACGCGGGTAAATCCACAAGTAAACGCTCCGATCCGTTCGCGCCGCTGACGTCGCAGCTGCTGCCGGTCGGTGACAGCCACGAGATCTACGTCGAAACCGTCGGCCGCGCGGATGGTATCCCCGCGGTTTATCTGCACGGCGGGCCCGGCAGCGGCTGCCAGCCCGACCACCGGCGGCTGTTCGATCCCGAGCGCTTCCACGCCGTCTTGTTCGATCAGCGCGGCGCTGGTCGAAGCCGCCCCAAGGGCCGCCGCGAAGACAACAGCCTGCCGCATCTGATCGCGGATATGGAAACGATCCGCGAGCAATTTGGCATCACACGCTGGATGATTGTCGGCGGTTCCTGGGGTGCGACACTGGCGCTGGCCTATGCGCAGACGCATCCACACCGGGTCTCGGGTATCGTCTTGCGCGCGACCTTCCTCGGCACCCGACCCGAGCTGGAGAGCGCATTTGTCGATGTCCTGCCGCGCTTCTATCCTGACCTCAGCAATGATTTCCTCGGTGTATTGCCGCCCGAAGAACGCGGGCAGCCGCTCGACGCTTACTGGCGCCGCATTCTCGATCCCGATCCCGCGATCCACAGCCCGGCCGCCCGGGCCTGGCATAACACCGAACGGATACTTTCCGAGCACGCCCCGGGGCATAGCCGGCTCGATCTGGATTTGCTGAACTCGACACACCCGCTCCCTGTCACGCCATTCATGGAAGCGCATTATTTCCAGAACGACTGCTTCATGAAACCGGGGCAACTTCTCGCTGAAGCCGGCAAGCTCGAAAGCCTTCCCGGGATCATCGTGCAAGGCCGCTACGATTTGTTGTGTCCGCCGGCGACATCGCATGCGCTGGGCGCCGCGTGGCCGGATTCCGAGATTCGTTTCGTCGAGGGCGCCGGCCACTCGCTCTACGATGCCGGCGTCAGGGATGCGGTGATGAAAGCGATCGCGTCGCTGGCCTCGAAAATTACCCGATAAGGACCGTCAAAAATGCCGCTCGCCGGAAAAGGAATGCTGCTGACCTCGATGGACATCGATCCCGCCCATGAGGCCGAATTCAATCGATGGTATGATTGCGAACATCTGGTGGAGCGCGTCGCCATCGACGGCTTCCTCGAAGCCCGGCGCTATATCGCGCATGACGGCAGTCCGAAATATCTCAGCCTCTACTCCACCGAAACCTTCGACGTGCTCGACAGCCCTGCCTATCGCAGCGCACTTGCCAACCAGACCGATTGGTCCAGGACCAACCTCGCGCGCTTCAAAAACATGATCCGAGCGGTCGCGCGCATCACGATCAGCCGCGGACAGGGCCGCGGCGCCGCGCTGGGTATTATCCGGCTTCGCCCCGTGACCGGCGGCGAGGACAAGCTGCGCACCGCACTGCGGGAGAAATTCGCCCCGGAAAAGCTCGACGGAATCATTTCCATGCATCTGATCGAGAGCGATCCAGCGCTGTCCCGGCCGATCACCGACGATCCCGCAGTTCCCAATCCCGGCGCGGGTGACTGGTTTACGCTGATCGATGGAACCAATGTGAATGCGATCTCCGCAGCAATCCCGGCGTTCACTGGCCCCGGGGCGTTCGCGTCGCAAACGCAAGTTTCGGCCGGCGTCTATAATCTGATGTGGGACCTGGCCAGGAGCGACCTTCGATTGTCCTAGATCAATTCATGAAGCCCGGACAATGACATATGCTGCACTGCCGCATGCATTGGAGCCTCATTAAACCTGGGGGGCCAGACCAATAGGGAATAGCGATTAGGCAAAAATGGCTTTTCAGTGTAGCGCCAATCATATTGAATGGCTCGATTCACTAAGTCCATGATATGGCTGGAAAACCACAAGAACGCCTTGATGAGCGTTCACAACAGAAATTAAAGGCCGCGCGGCTTCTTTTACCGCGCGGGCAAGGTAGGAATGAAACCGACTGATATTTCGGCACCCGACTACTTTCACAAAGTTGTCGACTGCCAGTGGGCCTGTCCCGCGCACACGCCAGTTCCAGAATACATCCGGTTGATCGCTGAAGGCCGCTATAGCGACGCTTACATGATCAACTGGAAATCGAATGTGTTTCCGGGAATTCTGGGACGGACCTGCGATCGTCCGTGCGAGCCCGCGTGCCGCCGCGGCCGCGTCGAAGACACTCCGGTCGCGATCTGCCGGCTGAAGCGTGTCGCCGCCGACTTCAAGGATGACGTCAAACACCGGATGCCGCGGCCCGGACCGAAAAACGGCAAGCGCATTGCGATCGTCGGTGGTGGCCCCGCCTCGCTCGCCGTCGCGCGCGACCTGGCGCCACTCGGCTATCACTGCACGGTGTTCGATTCCGACCCGAAGGCAGGCGGCATGATGCGAACGCAGATTCCGAAATTCCGGCTGCCGGATTCCGTGATCGACGAGGAGACCGATTACATCCTCAATCTCGGCATCGAGTTCAGAGGCGGCCAGCGCATCGACAGCCTGAAGAAACTGCTTGGAGAAAACTACGACGCGATCTTTGTCGGCTCCGGCGCCCCGCGCGGCCGCGAGCTCGAGATACCCGGCCGCAAGGAAGCAGGGGCCAATATTCACATCGGTATCGACTGGCTCGCCTCGGTGTCGTTCGGCCACACCGACAAGATCGGCAAGCGGGTGATCGTACTCGGGGGCGGCAACACCGCGATGGACTGCTGCCGCACCGCGCGCCGTCTCGGCGGTGAGGACGTCAAGGTGATCGTGCGTTCCGGCTTCGAGGAGATGAAGGCGAGCCCCTGGGAGAAAGAGGACGCCCTCCACGAGGATATTCCGATCCTCAATTTCATGGTGCCTGTCGCCTTCATCCACGACAATGGCAAGCTCACCGGCGTCACCTTCCAGAAGGTGAAGGCTGAGTACGATGCCGATGGCCGGCGCAACCTGGTGCCCTCGGGCGAGCCGGACCAGACGATTGCCTGCGACGACGTGTTGGTGGCGGTCGGCCAGGAGAACGCCTTTCCCTGGATCGAGCGCGACTGCGGCGTCGAATTCGACAAGTGGAACATGCCCAAGGTCGATCCCAAGACCATGGGATCGACTAATCCCAGGGTGTTCTTCGGCGGCGACGCCGCGTTCGGCCCCAAAAATATCATCTGGGCGGTGGCGCACGGCCACGACGCCGCGCTTTCGATCCACAAGCTTCTCTCCGGCGAAGACATCACCGAGCGCCCGCTTCCCGAAGTGCAGATCTCGTCGCAGAAGATGGGCATCCACGAGTGGAGCTACGACAACGACATCTCCAGCGACAAGCGTTTCAAGGTACCGCATCGCGACAAGGTCGTCGCGCTGAAGGACATCCGCGCGGAAGTCGAACTTGGCTATGATGTCAAGCTGGCGCTCGGCGAGGCCCAACGCTGCCTGAACTGCGACATCCAGACCGTGTTTGCCGCGCCGCTGTGCATCGAATGCGACGCCTGCGTCGATATCTGCCCGATGGATTGCATTAGCTTCACGCAGAACGGCGAGGAAGCCGACCTGCGACAGCGGCTGCAGGCGCCCTCACCGCATCTCGACCAGGACCTTTATGTCGCCGACGGCCTCAAGACCGGGCGGGTGATGGTAAAGGACGAAGACGTCTGCTTGCATTGCGGCCTGTGCGCCGAGCGTTGTCCCACCGGTGCCTGGGACATGCAGAAATATCTCATCGATATGACTTACGCAGGTTCATCATGCCCGTCCAAAAGCCGATCAGCAGCGTAAACGACTTCGTCGTCCGCTTCGCCAACGTCAACGGCTCGGGCTCGGCCAGCGCCAACGAACTGTTCGCCCGCTCGATCCTGCGCCATGGCGTGCCGGTCTCGCCGCGCAACATCTTCCCGTCCAACATCCAGGGCCTGCCGACCTGGTACGAGGTGCGGGTGACCGAGGACGGCCATCTCGGCGCGCGCGGCGGCGTCGACATGATGGTGGCGATGAATCCGCAGACCTGGGACAATGACCTGGCTTCGATCGAGCCCGGCGGCTACCTGTTCTACGACTCCACCAAGCCGATGCCGTCGTCGAAATTCCGCGCCGACATCACCGTGATCGGCGTTCCGCTGACCGCCATCACCAACTCGACCTATACCGATCCGCGCCAGCGTCAGCTGTTCAAGAACATCATTTATGTCGGCGCGCTGTGCGCGCTGCTCGACATGGACCCGAAGCTGATCGAGCAGCTGATCGGCGAACAGTACAAGGGCAAGGAAAAGCTGTTGTCGTCAAACGTCCACGCGCTGCATCTCGGCCGCGACTGGGCATTGCAAAATCTGAAATGCCCGACCGGCTTGCGCCTCAAGAAATCCGACAAGGTCGGCGACCGTATTTTCATCGAAGGCAACAGCGCTGCCGCGCTCGGCGCGGTGTATGGCGGCGCCACCGTCTGCGCATGGTATCCGATCACGCCCTCGTCGTCGCTTGCCGACGCCTTCGCCAGCCATTGCAAGAAGCTGCGGCACGATCCCGAAACCGGCAAGGCAAAGTACGCCATCGTCCAGGGCGAGGACGAACTGGCCTCGATTGGTATCGTCATTGGCGCGTCATGGAATGGCGCGCGCGCCTTCACCGCCACCTCCGGCCCCGGCATCTCGCTGATGCAGGAGTTCATCGGCCTGTCTTACTTCGCCGAGATTCCGGCTGTCATCATGAACGTGCAGCGCGCCGGCCCATCGACCGGCATGCCGACGCGAACCCAGCAATGCGACATCATCGCCTGTGCCTATGCCTCGCATGGCGACACCAAGCACGTATTGCTGTTCCCGGAAGACCCGGCCGAGGCGTTCGAATTCTCAGCCCAGGCGTTCGATCTCGCCGAACGCCTGCAGACCACGATCTTTGTGATGCTCGATCTCGATATCGGCATGAACCACAGGCTGTGCCGCCCGCTGAAGTGGGATGACGCCCGGCAATACGACCGCGGAAAAGTGATGACGGCGGAGATGCTGGACGACGGACGCGATTTCGGGCGCTATCTCGACGTCGATGGCGACGGCATTTCCTACCGCACCTATCCCGGCACCCACCCGACCAAAGGCTCGTTCTTCACCCGCGGCACCTCGCGCGACCGTTACGCGCGCTATTCCGAAGAAGGCTCGGTTTACGCCGACAATATGCAGCGGCTGGTGCGTAAATTCGAGACCGCCCAGGACATGGTGCCGCGTCCACTGCAGGCCAATGCCGCCAAACCCACCAAATACGGCGTGATCTATTTCGGCTCGACGGCGCCCGCCATGGATGAGGCGATCGGGCTACTGGAGGCGCGCGGGCATCAGCTTGACCGCTTGCGGATTCGCGCCTTCCCGTTCCATTCCAGCGTTGCAAGCTTCATTGCCGACCACGACTTCGTCTATGTGGTCGAGCAGAATCGCGACTCGCAGCTGCGCTCGCTGATCGTCAACGAGAACGGCATCGATCCGGTCCGGCTGGTTCCGATCCTGCACTATGACGGCACGCCGATTACCGCGCGCTTCATCGCCGGCGCCATCGGCGATCACCAGGATCAGCTCAAGCTGACCCCGCTCCGCAAGGTCGTGACGTAAGCTTGCGCCCGTTCAGGACCGCGAACGCTTGTTGCCGCCGCGCTTTGATTTCTTTCCGCCGGATTTGCGGGTTGTCGGCTTTCTTCCGGATGGCGCCCCCGCGAACGCGTTCGGCGCAAAGGCGTGATCGGGGGTAAGCTCGCCCCAGATCGGGTCGCGCAGATAGCTGTCATCGAGCGCGGCATTGAGCAGCGCGCCCGCCGCGTCATAGAGATCGGGCCGTTGCAGCACCGCCAGCGTAACGCCGGCCAGCAGTTGCGCATCGTCGCCGCGACCGATGACCGACTCATTCCTCAAGATCTGACCGGCGATCGATTGGGCGATCTCCTCATCGGCATCGTCCCAGGTCTCGATGTCCTGGATGGAATGGTTGTTGAGCGCCTTGAACTCCCCGGTCGCGATGATCTTGCCGACCTGCCGGGCCGCAGCGGCGGCGTCGGCCAGTTTCATGGTTTCCTTGATCGGCATCCAGTCATCGTGGCTGATCTGGACTAGCCCCGCGACGCTGATTTCCGTCGCACCGCCGGCCACCGCTTCGGCGACGGCTTCCACATCAGCGACATAGCCGGCGCGCGCGCTGGCGTGCAATTTCGTCATCGTCTCGATCACGCCGGCAGCAAGATAAAACCGCAGCAGATCGATCGGATGATCGTCCATGATCTCGTCGCCGTGTGCATGGTCGCGCGGGTCGGCCCGGGTCGCAACCCGCGGCTTGGCGGGACGGGGCTCGTGCTTGAGATCGACCGCGATCCTGCCCCGGAACGCCGCGAGCATCGCCGCCAGATTGAGCGGGAAACTCGGCCCCATATTGAGCACGCCGTAGACGTCTGCCGCGGCCTCGTCGATCCAGTACGACCAGATCAGGGCATTGAGCGTCGCGGTGTCGAGCTTCTTTCGCGGCTTGAAGTCCGGGGCGAGCTTGGCGCGAACGGCAGCGACCATCTCGGGCACAAGGCCCTCATCGGCATGGACGACGTCGTGGCCGCAGACTTCATGGGTCAGCGAAGCCCATATCACGGGATGATCGCGATAGGTTGCCGGCAGGCTGACGATGCCGATCGACATGCCGAAAAACTGGTGCATCAGATCCGACTCGATCGTGTAGGGACCCTGCATCGAATCGGACTGGAAAAATGCCAGCGGCGGCGTCTCGGTCACCAGTGTCACGCCAACGGCGGAACGCTTGTTGGCGTTGACGAACGACCGGTACAGATTGGAGACGACGGCGAGAAAGCGCGTCAGCTGGGCGCGGGCGTCGATCCGGGTGACCCTGGTTCCGTGCTGGTAAACCACCGCGTAGAGCGACTCCAGCCTCGCCGTCAGTTCTGCCGGGGTTTTTTGGCCGCTTTGCACCTGCTGTCGCAGCTTGTTCATCAAGTTCGGCAATTGGCCCATCATCGGCTGGTAGAAATTCTGGTGGTAAACCCGTGGCAGGAACGGCGCGCCCCTGTCCGTTGCCCTCTGGACATCCGCTTCCGTCGATAGTCGCGGCCGCATGCCGGGCAAGTTGCCGGTAAAGTCGATCCTGAAAAGGTGATCATAGAACTGGGTAAATTTCTCCAGATCGACCGGCATGATGATTTCCCCCCAAACCATGAGCGACGTTAACGTAAAGGTGGGCAAAATGGCAAACCACCTACCTCTAATTGCGATAACCGGGCGCGCAAAATCGCTTGACGCTGTATCAATTTAACTGGCGATCGTGTAATAAATGCAGTCTGACTTTCGCCGGCACTCCGGCCAATCTGGCAAGCTTCGCATGACCTATATCGCCAAGCCGAAATTCCATCATCCCGGCCTTCCCAAAAACGATCTCGGCTTCACCCACCGCGATTACGAGGGCAAGATCTCGACGCTGTGCGCCGGCTGCGGCCATGACTCGATCACGGCATCGATCATCGAGGCCTGTTTCGAGCTTTCGATCGAACCGCATCGCGTTGCCAAGATTTCGGGCATCGGCTGCTCCTCGAAAACCCCGGACTATTTCCTCGGCAATTCGCATGGCTTCAATTCGGTCCACGGCCGCATGCCGTCGGTGCTGACGGGCGCCAATCTCGCCAACCGCGATCTGATCTATCTCGGCGTCTCCGGCGACGGCGACTCGGCCTCGATCGGATTCGGCCAGTTCGCGCATTCGATCCGGCGCGGCGTCAACATGACCTATATCGTCGAGAACAACGGCGTTTACGGCCTGACCAAGGGCCAATTCTCGGCCACCGCCGACCGCGGCTCGAAGAACAAGCGCGGCCTGATGAATAACGATAACGCCATCGACCTGGTAGCGATCGCGCTTCAGCTTGGCGCGAGCTTCGTGGCGCGGAGCTTCTCCGGCGACAAGACCCAGCTGGTGCCGCTGATCGCGGCCGCGATCCAGCACCAGGGCGCGGCGTTCATCGACGTGATCAGCCCGTGCGTCGCCTTCAACAACCATGCCGGCTCGACCAAGAGCTTCGATTACGTGCGCGAGCACAATGATGCCGTGAACCGCCTCGACGTGATCAGCGGCCGCGACCCGATCACCGTCGATTACGCGCCGGGCACGGTGCAGGTGGTCGAGCAGCACGATGGCTCGAGACTGGCGCTGCGCAAAATCGACGCGGATTATGACGCGCACGATCGCGTCGCGGCGATGACATTCCTGCAAAAACACGCCGCCAAGGGGCAGATCGTCACCGGACTTTTGTACGTCGATCCGGAATCGGAAGACCTGCACAGCCATCTCGACACTGTGGATACACCGCTCAACCAGCTTGGCGAGAGCGCGCTGTGTCCCGGCTCCGCCGCGCTGGACAAGATCAACGCCAGCCTGCGCTAGGGCGCGCCGACTACTTCAGGCACCGCTTTGCTTGCTCAATTCTCGGTTCCGAGACACCGTGAGCGCGCGCCCACTGCTCCGCCGCAACTTCACCATAAAGTTTTACGGCTTCGCGGACCGCTGGACATGTCACGCGGCTTAACAGTGCAACCCGATGATTCGATCTGGTTTCTGCGCCATGGGCCGGAGTCCACAGAACGAGTATGATGCAGATAATCGTTGCTTTCATTAACCACCGAACATTCTGAATCGCTGCGGCAATCCAGATCGAAAAATGTGAGAGGGCATTGGAGGGGAGACGGAACGTCGTTCCCACGTGGGCCGACGCGCCTTCAGAACAAACTATCTCGTGCGATTGCCGCGTCTTTATGTCCGCTAGGCGACACTAATGTGGGCGAGGGAACTCTGGCCTGCGAGCGGACCGGGTCTCGCGAATGCGCTCGCGCTCGTTCAACCACTGCCGCAAGACATTGACGCCGACGAACTTTGCGAGCTCGCATGCGCGCATTGTTATCGCAAAAACCGGTGCTCATTTTTTGCAGAATACGCGCGGCCATCGGCTTGACGAGCAAGCGCTTGCGTCCCGGCGCCACCGCCGCGGAAACTTCCCCACGGTGACCGACGAAATGGCGAATTGAACGCCACGCGACGCATGAACTCGCCGTGCTTCTCATTATAGATAGCGATGACGGCCTCAAACCCTTGTTTTGTTGGCTGCATTTTCCGCTCATATTTGAGCCCGCCATCTTGCCGCTGTCATAAGATTGCGCCAGATTCCCCGCCAAAACGGCTGGATTTCCCGGTGGATCGATATGTTGTGAGTAGCGTTATCCGGTCAGGATACGCATATTCCTCCCCTCGTCAGCAGCGCCTAGGGTTTGTTGACAAAATCCGGCTTCCGGCCAGAACAGGTGCTGGAACCCGCCAGCTCGAACAGAACAGGGCATTATGAATCCCGTCAAAGAACTCGAAAAGCACGGCCAGTCGGTCTGGCTGGATTTCCTGGCCCGCGGCTTCATCGTCAAGGGCGACCTGAAAAAGCTGATCGATACCGACGGCGTCAAGGGCGTCACATCGAATCCGTCGATTTTCGAGAAGGCAATCGACAGTTCGGACGAATATGACGGCACCATCGCCCGGGCGCTGAAGTCGGGCGATCGCCCGGTTGCCGAGCTGTTCGAGCAGCTCGCCGTCGAGGATATCCAGCATGCGGCCGATGTGCTGCGCCCGGTCTATGATCACTTGAGGGGAGCCGACGGTTTTGTCAGCCTGGAGGTGTCGCCCTATCTTGCGATGGATACCAAAGGCACGGTCACAGAAGCCAAGCGGCTGTGGAAGCACGTCAGCCGCGAGAACCTGATGGTCAAGGTGCCGGCGACGCCGGAGGGCCTGCCCGCGATCCAGCAGCTGACCAGCGAGGGTATCAGCATCAACATCACGCTGCTGTTCTCGCGAGATGTCTATCTTCAAGTCGCCGAGGCCTATCTCGCCGGCCTCGAAAAATATGTGACCGGCGGCGGCGATCCCTCCCACGTCGCCAGCGTCGCCAGCTTCTTCGTCAGCCGCATCGACAGCGCAGTCGACAAGCAGCTCGATGAGAAGATTGCACGCGCCAACGACCCCACCGAGAAGGAGCGGCTGGCCGCGCTGAAAGGCAAGGTCGCCATCGCCAACGCCAGGCTCGCCTATCAGGAATACAAGCGCCTGTTCTCTGGCGCGCGCTGGGACGGGCTGGCGGCAAAAGGCGCCAGGCCGCAGCGATTGCTGTGGGCCTCGACCGGCACCAAAAACAAGGATTACAGCGACGTGCTCTACGTCGAGGAGCTGATTGGTCCCAACACCATCAACACCGTGCCGCCGGCGACGCTCGAGGCATTCCGCGACCATGGCAGGCTGCGCGACAGTCTTGAGGAAAATATCGAGGATGCGAGGGGCGTGCTCGCAGAGCTTGAGAAATCCGGCATCTCGCTCGATGCGATAACGACCGATCTGGTCAAGGACGGCGTCAAGCAATTTGCCGACGCCGCCGACAAGCTTTACGGGGCGGTCGCGCACAAGCGTGCGGTGGTGCTTGCCCACGTCATCGACCGGCAGGAGCTAAAGCTCGGCAGCCACATCGCCAGGGCAGTCGAGAAAAGCACCGAGGAGTGGCGCGCGTCGGCCAGGATACGCCGGCTCTGGCAACACGATAAATCGGTGTGGACCGGGACCGATGAGGACAAGTGGCTGGGCTGGCTGAACGGCGCCGCGTCGGCCGATATCGCCGATTACGAGGACTTTGCGCAACGGGTGAAGGGACAAAACTTTACCGACGCCGTCGTGCTCGGCATGGGCGGGTCGAGCCTGGGCCCGGAGGTGCTGGCGGAAACCTTTGCCCGCAAGCCCGGCTTCCCGAAACTGCGCGTACTTGACTCCACCGACCCGGCGCAAGTGCGGGCGATGGAGGCCGCGATCGACATCGCGAAAACCGTGTTCATCGTCTCGAGCAAGTCCGGCGGCACCACCGAGCCCAACGTGATGAAGGATTATTTCTTCGCCCGCGTTTCCAAGGCCGTGGGCGCCGACAAGGCCGGCCACCGATTCCTCGCGGTGACCGACCCCGGCTCGTCGCTTGAGAGGGTCGCGACCAAGCAAGGCTTTGCCCGCATCTTCCACGGCGATCCTACCATCGGCGGACGTTACTCCGTGCTGTCGCCGTTCGGGCTGGTGCCGGCCGCGGCTGCCGGCATCGACATCCGTACGCTGCTGAAGCACGCGCTCGCGATGGTGCGCTCCTGTGGACCGGACGTGCCGCCGCACGAAAATCCCGGCGTGCAGCTCGGCCTCGCCATGGGGCTCGCCGGTCTCGAAGGCCGCGACAAGGTAACCATCCTGTCGTCGAAGAAGATCGCCGATTTCGGCGCCTGGGCCGAACAGCTGATCGCGGAATCAACCGGCAAGGACGGCAAGGGCCTGATCCCGATCGACGGCGAACCCGCGGGCGATGTCGCGCTCTATGGCAACGATCGGTTCTTCATCGACATCAGAACCGAAGGTGAAAACGACGCCGCGCATGACGAGCGGCTGGCCGCGCTGGAGAAGGCCGGGCATCCCTTGGTCCGCATCGTCATGAAATCGGTCGATTATATCGGCCAGGAATTCTTCCGCTTCGAGATGGCGACCGCGGTGGCAGGCTCAGTGCTCGGCATCAATCCGTTTAACCAGCCCGACGTCGAGGACGCCAAGATCAAGACCCGGGAGTTGACCGCGGCGTTCGAAAAGACCGGCGCGCTGCCGCCGGAAAAACCTGTGATGTCCTTCGCGCAGGCCGATATCTTTACCGACGACAAAAATGCCGCGGCACTGCGCAAGGCCGGCGCCGATGGCGGGCTCGGCTCCTGGCTGAAAGCCCATCTCGCCCGCGCCCGTTCGGGCGATTATGTCGCCCTCCTCGCCTATATCGAACGCAATCATGCCCATATCGGCGCGCTGCAGCAGATGCGGCTTGAGGTCCGCGACAAGCGCCATGTCGCGACCTGTGCCGAATTCGGCCCGCGCTTCCTGCATTCCACCGGGCAGGCCTATAAGGGTGGCCCCGACAGCGGCGTGTTTTTGCAGATCACGTCCGATGACGCCAAAGATCTCGCCGTGCCCGGCCAAAAGGCGAGCTTTGGCGTGATCAAGGCCGCGCAGGCCCGCGGCGATTTCGACGTGCTGACCGAGCGCGGCCGGCGCGCGCTGCGCGTGCATCTCAAGGGCGACCTCGAATCGGGACTAAGGATGCTCGATACCGCCATTGCGAATGCATTGAATTAGAGCATGATCCTGAAAAATGGGCACCGGTTTTCGGATCAGATCATGCTCAAACGACAATAGAGGATGCAAATGCAGCTCGGCATGATCGGCTTG
>Ga0105240_10004087_pt1 | contig 22449 bp, 17 predicted proteins | sample KBSC54metaG_FD_80426 | JGI IMG/M metagenome (GOLD analysis project Ga0105240, IMG submission 80426) | Corn rhizosphere microbial communities from Kellogg Biological Station, Michigan, USA - KBS C5-4 metaG | ecosystem: Host-associated > Plants > Roots > Rhizosphere > Soil | place: Michigan, USA... | reverse complement strand
TCGTCCATAAAAGTGGTAACATTCTCGGAATCGCACCAACATTAGTCAGGGACAATCGATCGCCCATTACCGCGTCACTGCTAAGCTCGGGGAAGGCGGCATGGGGGCCGTTTATCGCGCGACCGACACCAGGCTGAACCGCGAGGTCGCGATCAAGATACTGCCATCGGAGTTCGCCGAAGACGCCGGGCGGCTTCACCGATTCGAGCGCGAGGCGCGGGCGCTGGCGGCGTTGAACCATCCCAACATCGCGGCGATCTACCGCATCGAACAGGGCGCCATCGTGATGGAACTGGTCGCCGGCGACGATCTGCACGGGCCGCTGCCGGTCGATACCGCGATCGACTACGCCCGCCAGGCACAACCCGAGGACGGCGCAACCCTGACCCTTTCGGCCACGCAGGCGGGAGTGATTCTCGGCACCGCCGGCTACATGGCGCCTGACCAGGCGCGCGCCAAGTGCAGACGTTCCCCGGTAAGCGAGGCAAGTGGCAGGTTTCGGCGAACGGCGGAACGCGTCCCGTGTGGCGGCGCGATGGCAAGGAGTTGTTCTTCATCGGCGGCGACCAGAAAATGATGGCAGCCGAGGTGAAGGCGCAAGCCGGGTTCGAACACGGGACGCCCGTGGCGCTGTTCGATACGCGAATTCCGGATTTCATCCGGTATGATGTCGACGCGGACGGCCGGCGGTTCCTCATGATCGGCTCGCAGGAACAGCCGGTCACGGCATCGATGACGGTCGCCATTAACTGGCAAGGGGGGCTAAGGTGGGCTTGCGGCAAAACCTCGCTTCGATTAAACTTCCTCGAATGCGTCCATTCCTCATCGCAATCGCGGCCATCGGCATCATGCTGGCCGAAACGCCCTCACATCCCAGAATCGCAATGACCCGCGTAAATCCGCAGCCGGGTCAGTTAACTCTGTTCGTGGCGGCAGCCGATGGAAGCGATGAGCATCCCCTGATCAATACGAAGGGCACCGACTACGACCCGGTTTGGGCGCCCGACAACGGTTCCATCGTCTTCACGTCGGAGAGCAACGGGTCGGCGGACCTTTATCGCGTGAAGCCCGATGGCAGCGGGTTGACACGGCTCACCGACAATCCCGCTTACGACGATCAGGCGGCGTTCTCGCCCGACACTAAGCAACTCGTCTTCGTCAGCACGCGAGATGGAGGCGCGGCGAACCTTTGGACGATGGATCTCGCCACGCTGCGCGCCAACCGGCTCACGTCGGGAAAGGAAGGCGACTATCGTCCGTCGTGGGCGCCGGACGGGAAATGGATCGCCTTCTCCTCAATCCGCGGCAATGGGATGCCGTTCGCTCACGGACGGTGGGAGCGGCTGCAAGTGGCGGATATCTACATCGTGCATCCCGACGGCTCCGGGTTGCGGAAACTCACCACGAGCGGCAATTTCTGCGGCAGCCCCAAATGGACCAGCGACAGCAGCCGCATCGTGACGTACTGCATGGACGCGGAAGCGACGCTGGCGAACCGGATGCCCAGCCCCGTGGCCGGGAACGACACTCGCCTGGTCTCGATCGATGTTCCCAGTGGCCGCTCGACCGATGTGGCGGTGGGTCCGGGAGTGAAGGTGAATCCGTCTGCCCTTGCCGGCGATGAGATCGGCTATATCCGGAAGGACACCACGGAGGCGGGCATTTACTACACGAGCGGCCGCCGCGGGCCGCGGGGCGCGATCCGGGCCGCATCCTGGTCGCCGGATGCAAGCCACGTGGTCTTCACCAGACGGGCGGACATCGCCAGGCGAAACACGGGGGTGTTGCCGGCATTCAGCCGCAATTCGCGGTACGAATTGAGCCTTTCCGGACTGCTGCCGTCGTTCAGCCCGTCGGGGAAGGAGTTCATTACGGCCACCGCGCCATCCGCCAGTCCGCGCGGCGCCAGTCTCAATGTGACGAACGTGGAGACCGGACAGGGGCGCGTGGTCTATCGCGACGAGAAGCGGAACATATTGCCAGGCGGGTGGCTGCCGTCCGGCGATCGGATCATTTTCGCCATCGGCAGCTTTCCGGCCTTTTTCGAGGGCTTCCATTCGCAATTTCTCAAAGCCGGCGACCGTGTCGAGGGTGGCGCGCAATTGGCCATCGTCAATGCGGACGGAAGCGGGTTCCAGGAACTGACATCGAATGCGGACAACAACGCCTTTCCGTCGTTTGCTCCCGATGGCAAACGTCTCGTATACCGGACGTTTACTAAGGACGGATACGGTCTGCGCATTATGAACCTGCAGACGAAGGCTGTGACCACTCTCACTGCCGGATACGACAATTTTCCGCTCTGGTCGCCGCGCGGAGATCTGATTATGTTTTCGCGCTTGATCGAGGGCGCGTATGAGATCTTCACGATTAAGCCGGACGGAAGTTCTCTGAAACGCCTGACGACCACGCATGGAAATGACGCGCATCAAGGCTGGTCTCCCGATGGCGAGTTCATTGTGTTCGCCAGTTCGCGAATGGGCTTCAAAGATGAGGTCGTCTATTGCGACGCTCCCCAGCCGTACGGCGAGATTTTTGTGATGCGATATGACGGCACGGCTGTCGAGCAACTCACCGACAACCAGTGGGAGGAAGGCACGCCCGCCTGGCAGCCGGCGACGAGCGGCCGGTGAGCCGTCGGTGAGGAGTTGTACGCCCAGCCGCAGCCCTTATTACGGGTGCGACTTTGAGACGATCCCTCTGCACCCCCCGGTTCGGGGTGTCCGTGTCAGCCCGGTTTACGAGGTGGCTGGGTATGCGCCTAGATGCAAGCTATGGGCGCATCGGCATAACGGACAACGATAACCAGTTCGTTTACAACGGTACGCCGAACAATCCGCTCGGTATCATTGCCACCAAGGTCTCCACTGTTGGGAACAACTGGCGAGTCCCCCTCATGCTGCAATTGGATATTGCAAAACACGTGCGCGTCGGTTGGGAGCGGAGGCGTCGATAATCAGCGGCGCTCGCACGTCGATAGAGGTTCGGAACACCTTCACCGGCTACCAGCGCTTCACGGTCAACCATTACCACAGCCTCGACCGCACTGCGATCTTCGGAGCTGCCGCGGATATCGAATTCCCCTTCCGCGTGGGCGTCTGGTGTTCGCTCCGCAACTCCACTACACGCGTTGGACGGCACGCCACTACACTCCGTTCTGGTCGATGGACGGGCTCAGCGCCGCCGTGGCACTCCGATTCCCACTGTGAGTCGCCGCGTCCGGGACAGCTCTCACTGGGCCTGAAACGGCTAAGATGTAGACAATGGCCAAGAGGTTAAGAGCGCAAGGCGCAGAGCCGGCATATCAGTCGGCGCCACCTGCTCCCGGCGAGTTTTCAGCGGACGTTGAGGGGCTTGGCTGGGACGCGGGAGGGCTGGGGGATGTCGGTTGACCCCATGGTAAATTAGTCCAAACGGAGCTTAATACGTTTTATCGAACAACAGCAAAGCTCGCACTGGCGGCCGCGGCGACGGTTGTGGTGCAAGCCCAGGGATTGCCGAAGAAACCTGCGTTCACCTTCGAAGTCGCCTCGGTGAAAGTGGCGCCTGAGAGGGATTACGGTACAATGTCGCGGCCGACCGGCATGGCGCCGGAGATCACGGGTAATCCGGCTCGGATCGACTTTACCGATGTCAGCCTCGAAGGTCTAATCTGCCGGGCCTACGGTGTTCGCCCGATGGATGTCAAAGTGCCCGCATGGATGCAGGAGCGGAGATACGACATCCACGCGAATGTGCCGGCGGACGCGCCCAAGGGCCACATTCCCGAGATGCTGCAGAATCTGCTGGCCGACCGCTTTCAGATGAAGCTTCACTGGGACACGCACGACGAATCCGGCTACATACTGGCCGTGGCGAAGGGCGGTTTCCAACTGAAGCAATCCCCGCCTGATTCACCTGGAACGGTGAGCTTTCGCAGCAACGGACATTTTGAACTGCGTCATCGCACGATGACGCAGTTTGTGAACAGCCTGAGATTTCAGATGGGCCAGCCGGTCATCGACAAGACGCAACTGCCGGGCGAGTACGATTTCGTCTTCGACGCCGCACCGGATTCGATGCCGGGATTCTTGAATGGCTTTGGGCGTGGACAGACTGCATCGGAGTTTCCGGGGATTTTCCAGGTTCTCCGCCGGATGGGACTCGAACTGACACACGCCGCGAAAGTACCGGTGAAGTACCTCGTGGTCGACTCAGCATTGAAAGTGCCGATCGGAAACTGAATCGGGTATTTTGGGTCCAGTCACTCGGGAACTACCCACCCGCGTCCGGTGTCCAAGACGCATGCTGGAAGTCCGACAACTTACCAAGCTCTACACCGGCATTCCCGCCGTGGATCACGTCAGTTTCCGGATCGAGCCCGGCGAGATCCTCGGCTACCTGGGGCCGAACGGCGCAGGTAAGAGCACCACGGTCAAGATGCTGATTGGGCTGCTGGAGCCCACTTCCGGACACATCGAATTCCACGGCAAGGAGATCCGCACCGACCTCAGGAGTTACCAGCGGCGCATCGGGTACGTTCCGGAAGAGCCCCACCTGTACCCGCACCTCAGCGGCCGCGAGTACCTGCAACTCGTCGGGCGGTTGCGCGGCATGGCGCGCAAGGTTCTCGAGCCCAAAATCGACGAACTGCTGCGCCTGATCGGGCTTTGGGAGGACCGCCACTCGCCGCTCGCCTCGTATTCGAAAGGCATGCGACAGAAGGTGCTGCTGCTCGCATCCCTGGTGCACGATCCGGAACTGCTGATTCTCGACGAGCCGTTCAGCGGACTTGACGTGAACGCATCGATGATCCTGCGCGGCCTGCTGGACTCGCTGGCCGGGCGCGGGAAGATGGTGCTCTACAGCTCGCATGTGCTGGAGGTCGTGGAGAAGGTCTGCAACCGCGTCCTGATCCTGCGTAAAGGGCAGGTAGTGGCGCACGATTCGGTGGCGCACCTGCGCCAACTGCTGGAAAAATCGTCACTGGAAGGCGTGTTCGCCGAACTGACGCAGCCCGAGGATACTACGGCGGTCGCCAACCGGATCCTCGAGGTGGTGACCACATGACCACGCGATTCCGCCAGTGGCTGGACGAGACGCACAGCGCGGGACTCGAACTGTTGCGCCATTTCCTGGGCGGCTTCTTCGACAACGAAATGGTCACGCTGCCCGGAGAATGGCAGAAGACCGCGATCGGCATCTTCGCATCCATGGTGTCGATCGCGCTGTGCGCGCTTTGGGTGTATTCAGAGCGCTACAAACACCTTCACTCCGTATCGTTCGAAACCTATCGCAGCGGAGTCCGCGAAGACCTCGTGACATTCATTGCGCTGACGATGATTGTGACGGCGCTGCTCACGATCCTGCAATGGCAGTGCCTGTTCCTGAGCCTGCGCGACTGCCTGGCGCTGGCGTCGCTGCCGGTGAGCCCGCGCGAAATTTTCCTGGCGAAGTTCGGATCGCTCATCGTCATTTTCGCGGCGTTCGTCGTGTGTATGACGTTCATGCCCGCGATCCTGTTCGCGATCCTCGCCGGCAACCTGTTGCCCTCGGCCCACTGGTTCGAGAATCCCAGCGTGCTGGTGAATATCGCCGCCAATTTCGCCGCCATGGCCGGAGGCTGCATCTTCGTTTTCTTCACGCTCGTGAGCCTGCAGGCGATCCTGTTGCACCTGTTCCCGGCGCGGATCTTCTCCCGCGTCTCCCTCGCCGTGCAGGGCGCGCTGTTCATCCTGACGGTCGGCACGGTGCCGTTGATGGGACGCCAGCCGGTCTCGGCGGGCTGGTGGCCGCCTCATTGGTTCGTAGGGCTGTGGGAGGCGATCGTAACCGGACGCCATAGCGCGGGGCCGGCACTGCTCGCGATGCTGGCGCCGATCGCACTGGCGCTGCTGGCTTATCTGGTCAGCTATCATCGCCACCGTCGATTGTTGCTGGAGTCGCCTGCGGGCAACGGGTCGTCGCGTGGAGGCCAGTTGGGGGCGCGATTACTCGAACGCTGGATTGCCGAGCCGCGCGAGCAAGCCGCTTTCTCTTTCATCTGGAAAACGCTGATCCGCAGCCGCAGCCATCGCCTGCTGCTGCTGGCGTACGCCGGGGCCGCCCTCGGCTGGATTACCAAGGGCCTGCTGGACGCCCCACCGGTCATGCTGCGCGACCAAGGCGTCTACGGCCTGACCGCGGTGCTCGCGCCGATGGCCATTTCGATTCTGATTACGGTGGGGCTGCGATACCTCTTCACGCTGCCCGTGATCGTACGCGCACAGTGGGTTTTTCAAATCGTGGAGGCCGACGACCGCGCGGCGTGGCAGTCTGCGATCGTCCGGTTTGTGGTCTGGATCGGGATTGCGCCGGTGTTTGCGGCAGGGCTGCCGGCGACCATCGCCGTTTTCGGCCCGCTGCGCGGAATTGCCGCGACCGCGCTCTCCGCCGCCGTGGCGATGATCTTCTTCGAACGGTACTTTCGCGACTGGCGCAAACTGCCGTTTACCTGCGCGTATCTCCCGGGCAAGCAGCCGGTTTGGATGCTGATGGTCAGGTTCTCCGTGGCCTCGGCCTATCTGGTGCCGATTGCGCAACTCATGCTCTGGGCTTCGGCCGAGCAGACGTCCTTCCTCGCGGTCGGCACTCTGGGTGTCGCCTGGTGGTGGCGCTGGCGCTCGCAGAGGCGCGCGGAATGGCGCGAGGCCGCCATGCTCTGGGACGAACTGCCGGAAGGCGCGGTGATGGCCCTTGGCCTGGAGACGGCCAGCCGCCAGGAGACTCCGCTGACCGCTTCCACGCGGCCGCGCGAAGTGATGCCGGTCTTCACCGGGGGCATGGTCGCATCCCGCGGCCTCCTGCCCCAGGCTTGGGCCGAAGAGATCGAGGACGACCGGCGCCATGGGCGCGCGCTGTGGGAGAGCATTTGGGAAGACGTCCGGTACGGCGTCCGCCTGATCGGCCGGAGTCCGCTGTTCTCGGCCGTGGTCGTGCTCACACTCACCGTCGGCATCGGGATCAACGCCAGCGTGTTCACGGTGTTCGACCGGCTCGCGCTGAAGGCCCACGTCGCTCGCGATCCGGCGACGTTCGTCCGCATCTTCCCGCAGTCGCAGCTCGACGGCCGCCAGCGCTCTGTCTCTTCGTCCGAGTACATTGCGCTGCGCGACGGGAACCGCTCGCTGCGGCAACTGGCCGCGTTCCGAACCTTCTTCGCGCTGCTGGGCGACGACGATACTTCCGGCACCCCGGCACTGGCGGTCACCTGCAACTTCTTCCAGGTGGAAGGACTCGACCGCCCGCTGATGGGCCGCCTCCTGGACGCCGGCGATTGCACCTCTTCGGGGCGACAATCGGTGGCCGTAATCAGCGAGCAGACCTGGCGCGACCGCTTCTCGGCCGACCCCCGGATTATCGGCCGCATGACTCGCCTCAATAACACCCCCGTTCCGATCGTGGGCGTGGTCCCCGTTCGCACTTCGCTGTGGGTGCAGCCGATCGGCATTTGGGTGCCGTATACCGCGCAGCCCGATTTCGACCTGGAGCGCAACTACCTGCACGAGGACCTGCTCTGGCTGCAGATGGCGGGTCGCATGAAAGCAGGCTACACGCGCTCCATGGTCGAAGCCGAGTTCACCGGCCTCGAACGGCAACTGGACAGACTCACGCCCGGTAGACGCACCGCCGTCGACACCACGGACGGCTCGTGGCTGGCGAGCTTCGAACTGGCGGCGTCGGGCCGCGATCTGTTCCTGCTGACTTTCTTCTTCGGCGCGTTTTACCTGGTGCTGCTGATTGCATGCGCGAATGTGGCAACGCTGCTGCTTTCACGCGCGGCGTCGCGGCGCCGGGAAATCTCGGTGCGCCTCTCGCTGGGAGCCCCGCGGATCCGCCTCGTGCGAATGCTGGTGACGGAGAGTATCCTGCTGGCGGGAATCGCGGGAGGCATTAGCGTATGGCTAGTGCATCACGTGCCCGAGCCGTTGTTCCGATATATCTCGCCGCGACTTCCGGCTATTCCCATGCCGCCGGACTGGCGCGTTTTCACCTATGTCGCGGTGGTGGTGCTGCTGACCGGAATCATCAGCGGCCTGGCCCCGGCGATCGAGTCCGTGAAAGTGGACCTGGCGTCCGCGGTCCGAGGCAACGCGGGCGCAATCGGCGGCAACAAACTGCGCGGCTGGCTGGTGACCGCACAGGTCGCCATGAGCATGGTGCTGCTGGTGGAGGCAGCGCTGTTCGGGAAGTCGGAAGACCGGAACCTGAATGCCGATCCGGGATACCTGCCGCGCCACGTAGTAGTGGCGGCCGTGCGCTTTCCGCCCGACACCCCGGCGGACGTCACGCGCGTACGCCTCAACCGCATCCTCGACCGTATGCGCGCCGTGCCGGGCGTGCGCGATGTGAGCTTGTCCGACGCTGCGCCCATGGTGAGTTCCGTCACCGTGCAATTGCGGCCGCCGGGCCGGCCCGATGCGGTGCAGCCCGTCGATATCTACTCGGCATCCGCCGGCTTCATGAATACGCTGGGCGTGCCCCTGGTGCGCGGGCGCGATTTCACGACGTCCGATACCGCCGCCGTGATCGTCTCCGAAAGCCTGGCGCGCACCTTCTTCCGCCAACGCAATCCCGTGGGCCAGTTACTCCACTTTCCCGAGGGCGACGTCAACATCATTGGCGTGGCCAAAAACGTGGCTCCGCTGCGTGTCGGCGGAAGCGACAATCCCCCGGCCTGGCGCACAGGGCTTTTGCATCCGACGAACACGTTTCTATCCGTCAGATTCGCCACGCCGCGCATGGCCGCTCCTCAGACCGTGCGTGCGGCGCTGCGCGAGGTCGAGCCCACGTTGGTATCGATGGCGCTGAATCTGCAAGGTTGGATCGACCTGGTCAGCGAACAACTGTGGAACATGATCACGCTCATCGTCCTGCTGGGCGCGGTCGCTACCGTACTAGCCACGATGGGCATCTACGGCGCAGTCTCCTTCGCGGTCAATCAGCGGATGCGGGACTTGGGAATTCGCGTTGCGCTGGGGGCAAGGCGGACCGACATCGTGCGTGAAGTGTTTCGCATGGGAGGCGGTCCGGTGCTGCGCGGCCTTCTGATCGGATCGTGGATCAGCGTGGCCTTTGCCGCGAGTCTGCGCGAAAATCTGCGCGGCACGGTGCTTCGCATCGATTCGAGCGATCCATTTGTGTATATCTCGGCGATGTTGCTCCTGGCAGTCGCCGCCATGCTGGCGATGATCGCGCCGGCCCGCCGCGGGTCGCGTTCGGACCCGCTCGATGCCTTGCGTTGTGAGTGAGCCGGGCAAGCGAAAGCGCCCGCCCACTTTACCTCTGGGTGGTCGATAAGGTCGGATTCCCGTTGATTGTGTTTCCAAAAATGTGATGGTTGGTGAACGAAATCAGGGATGCGCCTGTGCCCGTCGTGTCGCATCCGGCAACATTGTCCGTGATCGTGGAATTCGAAATCCGGATAGTGCCGCCCGTCGAATTTGCTCCACTCGCCGAAACGCCGGCCGCAGACCTTTGGCTTGGTCTGTGGGTCAACGCAACGTGACACCTGATTGGATCTGTTGTAAATCACCAGTTCCCAGGGTCAAATGCAACGAAAGCATTGTTAGGATGGCGCGAGTGAATAGCTGGTGCTGCGGCCCACTTCGGCATTACGAACGAAAACGCCACGATCGACGAGGGCGAGGATGTCGCGATGAGCCGTGTCCTGTGAGCACTTGGCAAGCCTGGCGTATTTGGAGCTGGTAAGTTCTCCTTCGAAGCCGTCGAGCAGCCGGTTGATGACGAAGCGCTCCCGGTCATTGAGCGGCACGTTTCCGATTCGTTCCCGGAAACGCGCCTTGTCCAGCACGCCTGTATGGCGCGGTCGAGACAACCGAGAAACCACTCAATCCAGGGCGTGATCTCCATCGTCCCTTTTTGCGTATGTTCCAAGACGTCGTAATAGTCGTTGCGCTCCTGGCGGATCTTCTCCGCAGGTGAAAGTATCCAGCTTCTATTTGGGGATAGAGCAAGGCGATGCCGAACAGATTGTCAGCGTAGTCGATGCCGGAGACTGGACGCCGCCGATCGACGCCTGAATCGGATATGTTCCATCCGTGACCATTGGCAGTTGGACCGCGATCTGATACAGGCCGGCGGAGCCCGGCGTCAGGGCCGCGCCGAACACTTGGAGCGGCGTGCTGCCCAGAGTGACCGACGGCAGCGTAGCCGTCGAAAACACCTGGGTCGCCGGAGTGGACACGCCGGGTACCGCGGCGGGACTCGTGGGGCCAAATCCGGTGCCCCACAGAACGATCACCTCGCCTGGTTTCGCGGCGGTGGTGGCCGCTCCGGGGAACGTGCCCGGCTTCGCAACGAGCGTGTAGTCCGGCCGGGTCGCAACGGCCTGGTTGCCCGGCCACGGAAAAAAGGCGGGGCCGTAAACTCCGGCTGTCGCATTTACCGGAGCGCTCGTGCCGCCGGGGGTCGTCACCGTCACGGTCACGGGACCGGAAGGTACATCGGGGGCGAGCGCATTGATCTGGCCCGGCGAAATGTAATAGACGTACGCCGGCATCCCGCCGACACTTACGTTCACGCCGTCCAGCGACGTGGGAAGCTTGCCGTTCACGACCGAGTTGCTCCAGTCGTTCGTAGAGCTGGAAAGATTCGTGCCGAGGATAGTGATCCACGAATTCGCCGTCACGCCGGCGGCTAAACTGGCTGCGTTCACCACGCCGTTCGCGGAAATGCTCGGCGTATTGGACGAACCGGGGTTGCCGCCCGCGCCGGAGACCTTACGGACTTCGCTGTGGCCGGTATCGGCGATATAGAACGTGGCATTGCTATCGACGAATACCGCGCGGGGCTGCCCCAGGTTGGCTGTGGTGGCAGGCTTTCCGTCGCCCCACAGGTTATTCCGATCGAGTAGGATGCCTCCGCCGCCGGCGACCGTCGTGATCATGCCGGCGGGGTTGACCATGCGGATGCGGTTGCTTGCCCAGTCCGCGAAGTACAGGTTCCCCGCGCTGTCCACGGACAGCCCGGCGAACGGCGCCCCGGCCAGATGAATTTGCGCGTTCGCGGCAGGCCCGCCATCGCCTGAGAAACCGGCGATGCCCGTGCCGGCAACGGTCGTAATCGTTCCGTTTTTGTCGATTTTCCGAATCCGATTGTTGCCCGTGTCGGCGAAATAGAGATTGCCCGGTGGATCAATCACGATTCCTTTGGGATTCTTTACATCGGCGTTCTTCGCCGGGCCGCCGTCTCCGGAGTATCCCAACACATTGGACGTGAGCGTCGTCTGGTTCCCCAAGCCATCTATCCTGATTATGCCGGCGGCACCCGAGGTATAGATGTTGCCCGCGCTGTCGAGCGCCACGCTATCGGCCGCACTGAGTCTGCCGCCGGGAATCGGGCTGTTACCGACCTGGGTGCCGCCCGCGACCGTGGAAATGATGCCGGACGTATTCACCTTGCGGATCGCGTCATTGCCCTGGTCCGCTATATAGAGGTTGCCCGCGCTGTCTAGAGCCAGATCGGTAGGGAAGAACAGCTTGGCTTTGTCGGCCGGACCACCGTCGCCGGAGTACCCGGTGGAACCCGTCCCGGCAAAGGTAATGATCGTGCCGTCCGGAGCTACTTTGCGGACGCGATTGTTGGAGTAGTCAGCGATGTACAGATTGCCGGCGCGGTCCATCACGATCGCGGTGGGCAGATTCAGTTTGGCGCTGATAGCGGGGCCTCCATCACCCGAAAACCCCTCAGTTCCATTGCCTGCTACTGTGCTGATGATCGCCTGCCCGAAGCAGGCGCTGAGCGCCATTGCAAAAACCAGAATCGTTTTCATACATCTTCCTCACCGATGGATGGAGAGAATCGTGCCTGCCGGCGACGTGACTCCGCCGATGCTCGCCTGAACCGGCCAGTCGCCGTCCGCGAGCGTATCGGGAACCTGAATTGCGATTTGAAACAAGCCTGCGGCGCCGGGCGAGAGAGCCGCGCCGAATACCGTGGCTGAAACGTTTTTGATGGTGAGAATGGGTAATGTGGTTGCCGCGTACACGGCATCCGCAGGTACCGGCGCGCCTGCCGGCGCAGCGGGCGTCGTAGGTCCGAACCCCATGCCCCAGAGCACCAGAACATCGCCGGGCTTGGCGGCCGTGGTCGTCAACCCGGCGAAACTGCCCGCCTTTGCCGCGAAACTGTAATCCTGGCGTGTGGCAACCACCTGATTGCCAGGCCACGCGAAGAACGCTGGAGCATAGGTCGCTACGGTCGCAGGGTAGGCGGCGCTGGCGCCCGAAGGAGTCGTGACAACCACGTTGGCCGGACCCGGCGGAACGTCGGGCGAGAGAACATTGATTTGGCCGCTGGAAATGAACGCGACCACGGCGGGCTTTCCGGCGATGGTGACGCTCACACCGTCGAGCGAGGTGGGTAGTTTGCCGCCGGCGATGGACTGGCTCCAATCGTCATTGCGAGGCGCCAGATTCGTGCCGAGGATGGATGTCCACGAGTTCGCAACAACTCCCGGTTGATAGCTCGCGGCGTTCACGACGCCGTTGGCGGCGATCGATGGCGTGGCGCCGGTGACGGCGGATGCGGGCGGGACAATTACGAGATCGTCAATGATAATGTCGTGGAAGCAAATCTTATCGGTGGCCCGGTCGCAACCTGCCGGAAGGTGGACGGCGGTCCATGTGGCGCCCGAGTCGACGGACCGCGACACTGCGTCCGCTCCGGTCGGTCCCAGCGAATAGACCGTGCCGGGATTGGACGGATCGACGCGCGCGACCTTGCCAAACGTGGCAACACCCATGTTCTGCAATGCCTGCGTCCATGTCGCGCCTCCATCGTGGCTCCTGTACAGGCCACCCGGCGCCCCGCTTGTAACATCGGACGCGCCACCGTCGGCCCACACGTAAATCATGTTGGCGGCGGGATCCACAGCAACACTCTGGACGAGAGCGCGCGGCATGCCCGTGACCGCCCAGGTCCTGGCGGCATCCATACTCTTGTAGAGGCCGCACTTACCTCCATTGGTGGCGTCGCAGACAAGTCCAATGCTGGACCCGACGTTGGTGCCGTACAAGATCTGGCTGTTTCCCGGATCCACAAAGATCCGACCCGAGAAGTTCAACGATTGCCCCAGCACCGTCCAGGTCTTTCCATAATCGCTGCTGGTCAGAACATAGCCGGAGCGCTTTCCGGTGTCGCCGTCCGGCCCGATCACATAGGCCACACCCGTGTGCTTGGGGTCGACAGATACTGCCGCAATGCTCGGATGGTCCGGCGCCGATGTTTTGAGGCCAGGCAGCGGATTGGGCATCGACGGCACTGTCCAGGTGACGCCTCCATCGGTGCTCACTTCAAGCTCGCGCTGGGGCGTGCTGACATAGATCACATTGGACATTACCGGGTCAATCGCCAGACCATGCGGTCCGCCGTCGAAGCCGAAACCCGGCTGCGAGACGATCGACCATGTTTGGCCGCTGTCGGTTGAGTGGAGGAATGCATTCACGCCGGTGAAACTGGCACCGGCGTAAACGTTCGCGGGATTTTGCGGGTCCACCGCGAGGGAGACCAGCTTGGGGAGGCCCAGGCGCTGATACACGGCGTCTTCCATGAAGATCTGCTTCCAGGTCGCTCCGCCGTCGGTGCTGCGATAGGGCCCGACGCTGGTACCCGCGATCAGGGTCGCGGCCGCCGCCGCGAGTCCCTGCCACGTGAGAAGGCAGATCGAAACGCGACACAGTTTCCGAAGATCCATGCCTAGAGAATGGGGAATGGTGGAAATTTCTTTCAGCGTGGCAGGCTTTTTGGAACACGCTCTCGGCGGCAAGGCATCAAATCGCACATTGCGCTATTACTGGCCCGACACCTTCAATACGGGGGCCGTTCACTCCTGCGCAAGAGCCTGGTCCGTATGACGCGGAAAACTCTACGGCAGCGGAACTTCGCGATGCAGCAGATGCAGAATGTTGCCGTCGCAATCCGTGAAGAAAGCGACAGTGTTGCCGCCTTTGGTCTCCGGCTCGGTGAGAAACTTAACGCCGGCCGCGCTCAGGCGGGTGTACGCCCCGCCGAAATCCGATACTTCGATGGCCAGGTGACGAAGGCCGGCATCGCGCATGTCGGTCATTGTCGGAGCATTCCGCGCCTCGATAATTTCGATCATGGAACCGTTGGACGCCTTTACAAAGACAGTGTTACTGGAGCCCGAGCGGTAGTTCACGACGAAATCCAGATTGTCGACGTACCACTGAGCCAGGCGGTGCGGATCGGGTGAGGCGATGGCGGTATGCTCGATGCCTTTGACCATAGGGGGATTGTAACAGGTACGTCAATCCAGCCACGCCTCCTGATGTTGGGGCGGAGGAACGGTCAGGCCGCCGAAGCGCCGGTCGCGGCCGCGGAAGTCCCGGACGGCGCAACTCAGGGAATCGCCGTCGAAATCCGGCCACATGCGCCGGGCAAAGTACAACTCGGCATAAGCTGACTCCCACAGCAGAAAATCGCTCAACCGCTGCTCGCCGCCGGTGCGAATCAACAGATCCACCGGCGGACCCAGTTGTCGTTCCAGCGATTCGCGCGATATCTCAGGCATGGCGCGCGCCGCGGTCAGAATCGCGTCCCGCCCGGAATAGTCAACCGCGATGCGCAGGTGCAGTCGCGCGCCGCCCGCAGTCGCCTCCTCGGCAGCCGCGATCGCCACGGCCAACCTGCTGCCCAGGCGGTCGCGCCGGCCGATCACCTCCAGCCGCACGCCATCGGCGGCGCAGCGAGCCGTCTCTCGCGCCAGATATGTTGAGAAAAGGTGCATGAGTCCGCCGACCTCCGCGCTCGGACGCCGCCAGTTGTCCGAGGAAAAAGCAAAGAGTGTGAGCACGCCGATGCCGTTCCGCGGGGAGGCCTCGACGACCTTGCGGACCGCGTCGGCGCCGGCGCGGTGGCCGGCCAGCCGCGGCAGTCCGCGAGCCTCGGCCCACCGGCCGTTCCCATCCATAATGATTCCAACGTGTAGAGTACTTTGCTCCATAAAGTAAACACCCACAAAAAAAGACCGGGATCACCGGTCCTTCATGGCCTGAATCAGCGCCTCCATGTGATCGAGGTACCGCTCCAGCCCCTTGCGGCCCAGCGACGTAATACGATATTCGGTTTTCGGCAGGCGGCCTTCGAAACTCTTGGCGCATGAGATGTACCCTGCTTCTTCCAACTTCCGCGCGTGCACGCTCAGATTACCGTCCGTGGTATCCAACAGTTTCTTTAATTCGTTGAATGCCAGCGATTCATTCACGGATAGTGCGCTGAGAATCCCAAGACGCAGCCGTTCGTGAACCAGCCGGTCGAGCTTCTGTGCGCCGGCCGGCGCGCTTACGGGGGCGGCCTCGGACATGCGCCGTTCTTTACGAAGTGTATTTTGTCTAGCCGCCATGTTTCACCGCGATAATCGAGCCAAAAATGATATGCAGCCCGCCGAATCCGGCCGCCAGCAGAACGTTTCGCGGCAGGTCCGGCCTGAGGAGAGCCAGAAGCCCCACCGCCATAAAGCAGACGCCCATCACCGGAACCGCGGCCACCGATCCCCACCCGGCCGAAAGCACAGCCGTCCCGTAGAGCAGCAGCCAGATCCCCGGCAGATACCAGAATATGCCGGCATCGTGCAAGACAATGGTCAGCGCCGCACCTGCAAAAATCGCTGGCGCAAACCCGGCAATGAACTTCCGCCCGGGGCCGCGCAGCAGGGGCACCTGCAGCCGGCGCGCTTTCAGAGCCGCCGCCGCGACACCCACCAGTACGCCGATGGCGCACTCGATGGTCCAGATGGTCATCCAGTGATCGACACCCAACGGCGACGTCGCGATCCAGGCTGTCACCAGCGCGGTCGACCCCATCAGCACGCCGCCCAGACCCGGTACGGCGGTAAACGACCCGGCGCGCTCCATGGTCCCGCGGATATACCGCAGGTTGTCCATGGCGTGGGCATGAATTTCGACCGGTTGGGACTTCGGGACCGCCATCTCTACTACAGGATACCGCCTGAGTCCTGCCTTTTCAAGTACTTTTCAAAGTAAAGCCTCGGCTGCGCGAGACACCTTGTTAAAATAGGCCGGTGGCTCCGAAGTCGGAATACTCTCGCGCGGACGTCCGGCGGAAGTTCGGCGTCACGGAACGCCAACTGAAAAGCTGGGAACGGCAGGACTTTATCCCTGTCGCGACGACGTATGCCTTTTCGGACCTGATTGCGATCCAGACCCTCCTCAAGCTCCGCGAGAACAACATCCAGGCCCGCGAGATCGGCCGGGCGCTGACCAGCCTGCGGCAAAAACTGACGTGGGTGAAACAGCCCCTCAGTGAATTGCGCGTGGTTTGCGACGGCAGGAAGATCACCGTCCACCTTGCCGGTCACAAAATGGAAGCCGTCAGCGGGCAGATTCTGTTCGACTTCGAGGCTGCCGCTTTAGGCGGCGTTACCGTTTTCCCCGAGCGCAAGAAATCGGCCACCCGGATGCGGGAATCGGAAGCGTGGTTCCAGAAGGGCCTCGAATTGGAAGAGACCGGCGCGCCCGTCGACGAGGCCATCGACGCGTACCGCAAGGTGCTCGAACTGAATCCGGGAGCTGCCGGGGCATTGGTCAACCTCGGGACCATTTTCTACCGCCAGCGCAAATTCGCTGACGCCGAAAAGTACTACCGCGAGGCCATCGAAGTCGACGCCACGTATCCGCTGGCGCAATTCAACCTGGGCAATCTCTACGACGAACAGGGCCGCATCAAGGAAGCCTTCGACCATTACCGTACGGCGCTGGCGTTGAATCCCAACTATGCCGACGCCCACTTCAACCTGGCGCTGCTCTGCGAACGCACCGGGGACGCCCTCAAAGCCGTGCACCACTGGAAGGCGTACTTGAAACTGGACAGTTCCGGACAGTGGGCCGAAATCGCGCGCCGGCAGTTGGAACGCTTGCGGCAGGCCGTCATCCGGTAGTCGATTCCCTTCCCCAACACTCCGCCGAATACGGTTTCGTCAGGGGTGAACTCGAGGTCAGGGTGTGATTCCTGGCGGCGAACTCGTGCGTGCTTTGCATCCGAATCCACCCGCAGGCGGCGTGGCTGCTGACTTGGGCGATGCAGACACGCTTCCCACCAGTGATCCCGTAACGGAGCCTCGCGCGTAAGCAAGCGAAAGAACCCCTCAACTGAACTTTAAACTACAGCCGAAAACAACGTGCTGCGCCGTCTTTTCGGCAGAGAACGCATGATGACCTTGCTACTGTCTTTGCCACATAGTAAACACATCGCACGCATGAACTGGTTCGGCACACTCATGTTCGACAAGAGCCGCGGCCTGGATGATGCATTCACTCTCGCGCGAGCCCAAGCCCGGCGAGACGTTCTTTACGACTGTAGAGACCAAAGTTTCAAGCAGGATGCCGAGTTGGCCAGAATCGCCGGCATCTCGCTCGCACAGGTCGCTCCACCGTAGGTAAGACGCCTCACTCGGCGTCCGCCGGTTGCTTGTTATCCTAAATTCTTGGAGTAATGCATTGAATCGGATTTCTCTCGCTTTTCGCTGTTTTTTCAACCTCCTCTTTCGAGGCAAGCTGTCGGACGAGACAATAGATGACCTGAGGCTCTCGCGCCGCGAAGCGGTCAAGCCGGCAACTGCGGCGCCTGCCGCCCCCGTCGTGAAGACCGCCGACGGCGCCCTGCAGATCCTCGCCATCATGCAACGCGACGCCCGCCTGCTGGATTTCCTGATGGAGGACATCTCGGGCTACCAGGACGACCAGATCGGCGCCGCCGTCCGCGAACTCCACGACCAGTGCCGCGACTCCATCTCGCGCTACGTCACCCTGCAACCGGTGATCGACGGCGTGGAAGGCACCTTCGTCAAAGCGCCCACCAAGGACGTCAATATCGTGAAGTTCGTCGGCAACGTGCCGGCCACTCCTCCGGCCGGCGGAACTCTGCGCCACAAAGGATGGCGAGCCGCTACCGTCAAACTGCCGGCCCTCTCGCCGAAGCAGGACACCTCCATCGTGGCTCCCGCGGAAATCGAAATTGAGTAAGAAACCGGCCGCTCCGCAATTCGTCATCGGCATCGACCTGGGCACCACCAACTCCGCCCTGGCCTATGCCCCCATTCGTCCTGACGCCGACGCGTTCACGCCCGCCGACGTGCAACTCCTGCCCGTCCCCCAACTCGTGAACCCCGGCGAGGTGCGCGAAGAAGATCTCCTGCCGTCCTTTCTTTATGTACCCGGATCCGCGGACTTCCCGGCCGGCACCACCGCCCTGCCCTGGGATGCCGACCGCCCTTACGTCGTCGGCAAACTGGCGCAGAAGCGCGGCGCCGAGAACGTCGGCCGCCTGGTCTCCTCGGCCAAGTCGTGGCTCTCCCATTCGGGAGTCGACCGCACCTCGGCGCTGCTCCCGTTCCGAGCGCCCGAAGGCGTGGACAAGGTATCGCCTGTCATCGCGTCGCAGCGATATCTCGAACACCTTCGCGACGCGTGGAACGCCCGCTTCCCCGAGGCGCAATTCGCCAGCCAGCAAGTCCTCGTCACCGTGCCCGCGTCCTTCGATGCGGTCGCGCGCGAACTGACACAGGAGGCCGCGCAGCAGGCCGGCTATCCCGATATCACCCTGCTGGAAGAACCGCAGGCCGCTTTTTACGCCTGGATCGAACGCCATCCCGACTGGCGCGAGCGGGTCCAACTCGGCGACCTGATCCTCGTCGTCGATATCGGCGGCGGCACCACCGATTTCACGTTGATCGCGGTCACGGAGTCGAATGGAGAACTGGCGCTCAATCGCGTCGCTGTCGGCGAGCACATCCTGCTGGGCGGCGATAACATTGATCTCGCGCTGGCCGGAGCCGTTTCGCAGCGGCTCGCCGAAAAGGGCACGCGCATCGATTCGCGCCAGTTGCAGGCGCTCTGGAACAACTGCCGCGCCGCCAAGGAAAAACTCCTGGAGCCCGGCAACACTGCCGCCGAGCAGGCCGTCACCATCCTGGGCCGCGGCAGCGGACTCGTCGGCGGCACGATCAAAGCTACACTCCAGCGCAGTGACATCGAGCAGATTTTGGAAAGCGGCTTTCTGCCCGCGACTCCCAGCACGGCAATGCCGGCGCAGCAACGCCGCGTCGGACTGCAGGAGCTCGGACTCCCCTACGCCGCCGACGCCGCCATCACTCGCCATCTCGCGAAATTCCTGCGCCAGCAGGCCTCGACCACCGAACACGGCTCCGTGCGGCGCGGACCCAGCGGCCTCGCCTGCCCTACGCACGTGCTCTTCAACGGCGGCGTCCTGAACGCCACGCTGGTGCGCGAACGGCTGCTCTCCACCCTGAATTCCTGGCTCGCCGAAGAAGGCTTGGAGGCGGTCAAACCGCTCAGCGGCGAAGATCTCATGCATGCCGTATCACGCGGCGCTGCCTACTACGGCGTGGCGCGCACCACTCGCGGCGTCCGCATCCGCGGCGGCGTACCGCGCACATATTATGTCGCGGTCGAAAGCGCCATGCCATCAATCCCCGGCTTCCCTGCCCCGCTCAAGGCACTCACCGTCGTCGCCTTCGGCATGGAAGAGGGTACCGACGTTCGCATCCCCGGCCGCGAATTCGGGCTCGTGGTCGGACAGCCCGCCGAGTTCCGCTTCTTCACCTCCGCCGTGCGGAAGAACGATCAGCCCGGCGACATGATCGAAGACATCGGCGACGAACTGGAAGAACTCTCGCCCATGGAAGTCAGCTTCGGCAGCGGCGAAAGTTCCACCGAGGTCGTCCCCGTCTCGTTCGAGACCTTGGTCACCGAGACCGGCGTGCTGCAACTCTGGTGCGTGGCGCGCGACGGCCGCCGATGGAAGCTCGAGTTCAACGTGCGCGAGCGAGTGGCCGGATGAAGGTCGGAATCGATCTCGGCACCACCAACTCCGCGATGGCGTATATCGACGATCGGGACGCCGACGATCGCGATTTTCCGCCCGTCCACATTTTCGAAACGCCCCAATTGGTCGCGGCCGCGAGAGTGGAGGCGCGCCGCACGCTTCCTTCGTTCCTGTTTCTCGAAGACGGCCAACCGGTCGGCTTCTATGCACGCGAACAGGGCGCGATCGTGCCCACGCGACTGGTGCATTCGGCCAAATCGTGGCTGTCGAATCCCGACGTCGATCGCACCGCCAAGATCCTGCCCTGGGACTCGCAGGAGACCGGCCGCGTCCTCTCGCCTGTCGAGGTGTCGTCACGCTTCATCGCGAAGTTCCGCGAGGAGTGGGACAAGGCCAAAGGGGTTCCGCTGGCACAGCAGGACATCGTCCTCACCGTGCCGGCGTCGTTCGACGAAGAGGCGCGCGAACTCACCGTGCTGGCGGCGCGCGAGGCCGGACTGGAAAAACTCACGCTGCTGGAAGAGCCGGCGGCGGCGTTCTATTCCTGGATCGCGAACAATCTCGCCGCGTCGCGCAAAAAGCTGTTCGACGGGCAGACGGTATTGGTGTGCGACGTCGGCGGCGGCACTAGCGATTTCAGCTTGATCAAAGTGTCGCGCGAGGGCGACATGGTGAACTTCACGCGCACTGCCGTGGGCAAGCACCTGCTGCTGGGGGGCGACAATCTCGACCTCACGCTCGCGTGGCTGGTCGAGACCAAACTCAATGTGCCGCTTTCTATCCGCCAGCGTAGCGGACTCCGCCGCGCCTGCTCGGCCGCCAAGGAAAAGCTGCTTAATGACGCGAATTTGAAGAGTGTCGAGATTACCGTGCTGGGCACCGGATCGTCGCTCATCGGCAAGACCATGCGAAGCGAGATCCTGCGCGAAGAAGCCCTGGAACTCGCGCTCGAAGGCTTCCTGCCGTTCACCGAGCGCGGCGAAGGGCCCAAGGACGAAAAGCGCAGCCTCTTCCGCGAACTCGGCCTGCCCTACGTTTCCGATCCGGCCGTGACGCGCCATCTGAACGCGTTCCTCGAATCGGCCGGCGAGACGCCCGACGCCATCCTATTCAATGGCGGATTCTTTATCCCGCGAATCCTGCAGGAGCGCGTGGCCGACGTGGTGGAGAAGTGGTACGGCCGCCGCCCCGAGATCCTCGAGAATACCGAGTTGGATCTCGCCGTCGCGCGCGGTGCGGCCTACTACTCGTACGTGCGCTCCACCGGCAGCGGCGTGCTGGTTCGCGGCGGTTTGCCGCGCACCTACTACATTGGTCTCGGCGAACCGAAAGACGGAAAGTTTCCGGCGGTCTGCCTGGTGCCGCGCGGCGCCGAAGAAGGCTCCGCCATCGAGGTCGACAACGACGCGCTGCAACTGGTCGCCAACCGGCCAGTATCGTTCCGGCTCTACAGTTCGCTCACCCGCACCGACGACAAACTCGGCGACGTACTGGAGTTCGCGGCGGGCGATCCCGACCTGCATTCGCATGCCCCGTTGAACGCCGTCATCCGCTTCGGCAGGAAGGCCGAGGAGCGGCTGATTCCCGTGAAACTGGGAGCGCGCTTGACGGAGATCGGAACACTGGAATCGTGGTGCGAGTCGAAGATCAGCGACAATCGCTGGCGTCTCGAGTTCGAATTGCGCAAGCAGGCGGCGCAGGCCCCCACGGAACGCAAGGCCGCGGCAGTCGTGAGCGAGCAGGCGCTGGCCGCGTCGCTGGAGCTGATCGGGCAGGTATTCTCGGTGTCGTCGAAGTCGCCGGTAGCACCGGAAGAGTTGCCGGCGAAGCTCGAGCAGACCATGGGGCTGGGCCGCAATTCGTGGCCGCTCTCGGCGATCCGCCAGATGGCCGACGTCTTCCTGACGAATGCCGACGGTCGCAAGAAGAGTCCCGCGTACGAGGTCCGCTGGCTGAATCTGTGCGGCTTCTGCATGCGGCCGGGCTTCGGCTTCCCCGGCGACGATTTCCGTATCGAACAGGCGCGCCGCGTCTATTCCGCCGGACTGACCTACGGCAATCAGGCGCAGAACGAAATCGACTGGTGGATCTATTGGGGCCGCCTCGCAGGCGGGCTCAATCGCAATCAGCAGACCGACATCTATCAGCGCCTCTCGGCATCGCTGTTGCCGCGCGGCAACAAGAAGCCGCAGCGCATCAACGCGTCGCTGCATCGCGAAATGTGGCGCACGGCGGCCAGTCTCGAGTTGCTGCCCATCGGCACCAAAACGGAACTCGGCGAAGCGCTCATCAAACGCGTCAAGGCAGGCGATTACAAGGAAAGCGAACTCTGGTGCCTGTCGCGTATCGGCGCGCGCCAGTTGTTCTACGGCCCCATCAACCTGGTCGTCCCGCCTGGCGCCGTGACCCGCTGGGCGGAAACTCTGCTCAACGCAACAAACGCCGGCGACGCCCTTGCCGCGATGGGCCGCCGCACCGAAGATCCGACCCGCGATCTTCCCGCCGCCACCCGCGAAGTCATCCGCCGCAAACTGCAAGGCATGCCCCACGCTGACCGTCTCCTCGCCGTGTTCGAAGGCGAAGAGG
>Ga0105240_10004084_pt1 | contig 22456 bp, 8 predicted proteins | sample KBSC54metaG_FD_80426 | JGI IMG/M metagenome (GOLD analysis project Ga0105240, IMG submission 80426) | Corn rhizosphere microbial communities from Kellogg Biological Station, Michigan, USA - KBS C5-4 metaG | ecosystem: Host-associated > Plants > Roots > Rhizosphere > Soil | place: Michigan, USA... | reverse complement strand
TAAAACAATATTCATAACTAATGCATCAATAGGTATTATCCATAATGGAATAATAACAACAGGAACCATCCATGCCCCCATTCAGATATTGAATTATCGCCTGTTTTTAAAACTATATATTTGTACTGCACCATAAATTGTTGTTTGTTTGGTATCAGACCTTGGTAACTTTTATGTTCAGCCACCAGAAGGGAGCTTAGAAATAAAAGCCTGCATCGAAGCCTTGCGGAATAGTCTTTTCCTGTATAAGAAAGAAAATTTCGATAGCAGGGTGGACGCAATAGACTTTATAGAATTTCAAATAATTGACCAGATTGAGCTACTACAGCAGAAAGAAAACCAAGGGGAAGACTTAACTGCACTTAAATGCGTTGCTGAAGAGATAAAGAATAAATTGGAGCAGGTTAATGCGGATTTGTTTCATGTGCTACGACATGAGATTCGAAACAAAAAGTTGGAAGGAGGAGAGTTTAATAGATTAATATACAAATATGTAAGTTTTGACCCGGATAAAAATAGGGAAGCAATAGGCTATGATAACCTGGATGTATTTATTAATGGCCTGATATCGGTAGGAGATATTCCTGAAGTAACTAAAGACCTGGAGCCGGAAATGGTGTTTTATCAAAAAACACCTGCCAGGATTATTTTCGAGCTTGTAGAGAAGTGCCCGTTCACAAAGGAAGATATCTTTTTCGATCTTGGTTCAGGCTTAGGCCAGGTAGCTATTCTGGTGAATTTATTTACTGGGGTTACAACCAAAGGCATTGAGTTTGAACCCGCATTTTGCGAATATTCGAAATTGTGTGCCACGCAGCTTAATTTATCAAATGTTGAGTTTATTAATGTAGATGCCCGCAAAGCAGACTATTCCAAAGGAACGGTGTTTTTCATGTATACTCCATTCAGCGGCAACATGCTTCAGGAGGTACTGGAGATACTGAAGAAAGAGTCGCAACTAAGAGAAATTAGGATTTTTACATACGGCCCTTGTACCAGGCATGTTGCGGCACAGGAATGGCTGAAATTTTCAGGAACTGATGAAAATGATCTCTATACGTTGGGTGTTTTCAGTAGTCGCTTCGATAGTTAAAGGTAGCTCTTGGCAATCCCCATTGGGTAAGGGGCTTTTTGCTAAATGCGAAAATTTACTTTGAAAAATGGACACCTTGGATTGGGTTATGCCGGTAATTCAAAGAGAATGATTTATACCAGTCCAATCTCTTTCGCAAATATCGCAAGTTGAGTTCTGCTTTTTATTCCTAGCTTTTCACTTAGTGAGTTTTGATAGCTTTGAACTGTTCTAACGCTAACTTTTAATATTGTTGCAATTTCATCATAAGTCATAGATGTACAGCACATTTTTAAAAAATCCATTTCCCTTTCACTAATATTTGGAATGAGCTTGGTGTCTTTTTTCTTAGTAATTGCCTTGATTTCAGGATTATAGAAATATGCGCCTCCGTTAGCAATGGTATTTATGGCTACTTCCAGTTCCTTAGGGTTGCTATTTTTTATTAAATATCCATCCGCTCCAAGTGCTGTTATTTTTTGGCGTACATATTTTTCTACATACATAGTTAGAATTAGCACTTTTATTTGAGGCCATTTTTTTTTAATTCCATCAAGTGTTTTATATCCATCGAGTATAGGCATCCTGATATCCAAAATGCAAATATTCGGCAGTATATCTGCAGTAGATAGTTTATCTAATAATTCATTTCCATTGTTTGCTTTGATTATGATATTACAGCCTCTAAACGAATTGATTATGTTGCAAATGCCATCCAAAAATAATTCGTGGTCATCAGCTATTGCTATAAGGTTCATTAACATGGGGAGTTAGGTGTAATTGGCTCACAAGTGATATAAATATAGGGCATTCCTCCCGTCAAATTTATACAAGTTGTGGAGTAATTCCGTAATTGAAGCGTTAAATTATTGATATTACAAACATGAAATTTATTTTTGAAATATAGTAATATTACTATACCACAAATAAAATACGTCAATTACTTTTGACGAACACCTTAATAACTATACCCTATGAAAGCAGCTTGTATGTGTATTACACTGCTTTATTGTTTGCTTACGTATGCATTCCCTACTTATTCACTGGGAATGGCAAACAGCATTAAACTACACACTGATTTCCCTTATCTCAATCATGAGAATAAGCTTTCCCAAGATATATATTATTCATCTGATAGCGCTTTCAAAGCCACGCTGAGCTTGCAATGTTTTCAATTTAACAATGACACTGACAGCATCCTGTTATATTCTAAAAAACGAGTTCAGATATTTGTTAAGAAGGGCGCTAACCGTTTTAATACCGGGTATAATGAAAATAATAATAATACTTATTGTTTAACTGCTTTTTACAATGTCTTGAAGAAAACAGGTGCCATGCCGCCGGGTAATTATAAAACGATTATCAGTCTTGACTTGGACAGTATCAAGTTAACGCAATCGATCAGCAATAAGGTTGATAGCAACTTAAAAGCAAATTCAACTATACGAAAAACTGTAAATAATGCATTATCACCCAGGCATAAATCCTTTTTGGGTCTTAGCATACGCGATAAGGTAAGTTTGATGCCAGCAGGAAAGGCATTAGAAAATGCTCATAATAAAATTGAGCGTAGTGCTAAGATGAGTAACCTTACCCCTGTACAGGTTCATGCAAATGGAGTGGATTATATAGACTTCTATTATCAAGGCTGGTACGTGGGCAGATATAAAACAGAGAAAAATAAAACTATTTCCCAGCAAATTAATGCGCAAGAGAATGAGTTAGATGAAAACATTGGGGGACTGACAAACAACGACCTTGATAACCATCAATCTCTTTTTTCGCAGTTTCGGGACCTTAAGAAAGAAAGAAAGGAGAAGGAAAAAGTAAAAGGAGAATTGTCCCTCACAGGAAACTTCAGCAATGGTCAGGAACCGTATTCAGATCAGGATAATAATTACTATGAGCTGAGAGGCAGTACTGAAATTCCGATAGCGGGGATGCCGGTAGAATTGGAAGGCATGTACACTTCGCAGGATGCCCACAGACAAGCAAAGGCCAGTTATTTCCATATTCATTATGATACGGATAAGGCTAAGAGCGACCTTGCTAACCTCCTTAATAGCTACAAAGATAAATACCAGCAAACAGTTTCCAAAGGGGCTGGTATCAATATGATTTACGGCAGCGCATTAAATAATCTCCAGGCGCAAAAAGGACAGTTGCAGAATGAGCTGCAAAACCAACTTGCAGTACCTGATATTTCAAAGCCAGGTCTTAACCTTGATAGCCTTAAGCAGGTTGCCACAAATAAAGCAATCGGCGCTGCAAAAGACAGCAGTGCATCCGTGAAAAGTAAGGATGGAATGAAATCTGTATCCGCTGATGAGCAGAAAATAAAGGACTCCGTAAACAAGGTGTATATCAGTGTACAGGAGAAATATAATAAACTCCTTGCCATAGAAAAGAACATTGATAAATATACCGGGCTGCTACAGCAATATAAGAATACGAACTACTTTGACTCCGCACTTGCTTACCAGAAAATTAAAAGCATAAACGAAACGGAAGATGTAAGCTACAAGCAGCTTGCTAAAAAGGCGGACAACCTACTGCCCGAAGGAAAAGCTAAAAGTTTTGCAAGCGGCATCACCAACTTTGATGCGGGTAGTTTTCCCATGTATGAATCTAAATTTACAATGGCGGGGCAAAACCTTAAAGGCCTGAATTTTGAGTATGACCTCGGTGTTTGCCAGGCGGGTTTCACCATTGGCAAAACACAATATATCGGACCAGACGGAAGCATAGACCAGTATACTACGTACTCAGCCAACGCATCTTTTAAACCAGCAAAAGATCAGAAAATTGGATTGATTTATTATGGTTATACGCCAAGTAAACAAATGTTATCCGGCGACTTTTTTAAAGACCTCCCAATAGCTGCCCCTACCTTTACAAACCCGGTACATATTGTTTCATTAAACTATGATGCTAAACTCTCCCGTTACCTTGTCATGAATGCGGAAGCGGCAACATCCATAAACGACGCAACATCTGGCGCCGGCAGTTTTTCTGCCGCTGATAAGATGGCATATAACTTTGAGGTACAGACAAGCATACCAAGAACGTATATAACCATCGATGGTAGTTACAGTAAAGCTGGGAAAGATTTTCAAAATAATTCATTGCCTATTTCTCCGGCGGGTACCGAGCAATACCAGCTACAGGCACAAGGTGATTTTTTCAGGTCATTTTTAAGTCTGGGTATTGAGTATGATTATTTATTGCAGAGCAATTTTGCTAGCAGTGGCGGAAATAAAAAATGGGGCTTTAATGTTCAAACCCATTCACGAAAATATCCTTCACTGGCTTTCTCCTATAAACCGTTTACCACGTTCCGCTCCTATACAGATACGCTTTCTATCGCACAACGTCCCCTCGTTGGTTCGGTATGGAGTGGTAAAGCAAGTTATCAACTGAAACACCACGGGGGAACGGCCTGGCGATTCATGTTGCTTTACAATAAGAGTAGTAGCTCGATGGACACTACTATATATAGTACCGATCTTCTGCAGGCAACCTGTATATACTCCACGAAAAAATTCACCCTTTCAGTTTCAGGGGGGGATATGCAAATGTCCGGGGCCCTCAATACAGGCATTGTAACAACACCCAACCAAATGCGTTTTATGAGCGTTTCTGCGAACTATATGCTAAGCAAACAAATTGCGTTGAGCGGTGGGCAGGATTTAGGCTTTGCGGGTTTTGGTTTCTGCCGCTATGCCGCTAATGGTGGAGTGCAGTACCGATTTGAGAAGCTGCCGCTAATACTGCATGTCAATATGCGCTATAATGATTATGAGTTAAACCAAGAGAACGGCTGGAAACAGCTTTACAGTGGAAATATAGAATTGACCTGGCAGTTTAAAACAACCGTGCAACGAAACAATAATTAGATAACCTGAACTATATGCGATATAAAGATTTTAACCGGCTTAAGAAAATGCTGCTAATCGTATTGGCTTTAGTGTCTTTTACCTCGGCCAGGGCGCAGCAAGGCATGATAGTAAACCTCGGCGCTATCGATGGAATAGACATTACGCCAGACAATATTTTTAACTACCAGGTGCAGGCAGGTACGGCAACAAATGTACAGGTGACGGGTACAATCCGTTATCGTAATAATGCCAGTCTATACCTGTCTTATACATATACTTATACGCTGCGGCAAGGCATCAATACGATTGATGCAGCGGCAGTTCACCCCACCTGGCAATTTTCTTCATCAGCTTTTAGGGAATTATTCCTAAGCTATAAAAAGCTACCGGCAGGTACCTATGAATATTGCGTGCATATACAGCCAACAGGCAAGGGGGCGGCAGAGAACGCGGCCAGCTTTGATGAATGCCTGTATCATAAATCTGATGACCTATTCCTGATCAACCTGATAGATCCTGATAACAACGCGAAAATCCATGAGTTCAACCCGGCCCTTAGCTGGGTAGTGAATTATCCTTTTGCATCGGAGCTTACTTACCGTTTGCGTGTTGCTGAGATTAAACAAAACCAGAACCCACAGAACGCAATTACACGAAACAACCCGATTTATGATGAAAGCAATATCATGGGTAACAGCCTTGTCTATCCTGTTTATGCAAAACCATTAATTGTAAACCAGCCTTATGCCTGGACAGTGGATGCTTTTTTCAGAGGAATTTTATTGGGCAGTGCAGAAACATGGAAGTTTACCATTGTGGAAGATACTTTATATAATGGTGCTCCTGTTGAGCTGTCCTATATAGACATTTCAAGAGTAAAAGGTAAACAGATGCTTTCCGCAGTTGGCACTCTGAAAATCAAGTATATGTGTTCCAATGCGATGACCGACACGCTTTTCCTGCAGGTATTTGACGGCAAGCAACACGAAGTAAAGCTTAGTGGGAACAAACTGGCAGCACATTACGGAGACAACCGTTACCGGCTGAATTTAAGGGACTCCTGCATTTTGAAAGATGCAAAAGTTTATAACCTGGTCATTCACTCAAAATCAGGTGATAGATACGATCTTCCTTTCACCTATTACAATCCCGATTTTATCATTGATAATAAAAAACAGCAATAAAAACACAAATGAAAAATACCTTTTATCGTAGTATTATTTTATCCATAATAATATCTCTTTTTTCAAGCGGGCTTGTATATGTATTGCTCAGTAACCAAAACAGGAAAACAGCAGTAGTGGACGCCATTAAACTGTTCAACCAGTATAATATGAAAAAAGAACTGGAAGCAAAAGAAAAATTGCGGCTGGAAGCCATGAGCAAAGTGCTGGACAGTATGACCAACCAGATAAAGCTGGCCCAGGCTTCCAAAGATGAACAAGGGGCTAAAGACTTATTCAACAAATTCAACTTACTTAAACAGCAGCTACGTGACGAATATAGCCAGAGCAATCAACTTATTAACCAGGAAGTATGGAAACGGTTGAACCCGCTGATTGAGGAATTTGGTAAGAAAAAGAAACTGCACCTGATCATTGGTGCAAATGGCATGGGCAGCGTGTTATATAACGATGAATATTACGACCTAACACCCGAATTGGTAAACTATGTAAATAAGCAGTATGAAGGCCAATAAATTATTTATTGCCGCTGTTATCGCCCTGTTAGCAATGGGATGTAACAGGCATTCTTTAAATCAAACGGAGTATGTACGGTATGTACAGAATGATAAGAACCACTTAAAGAAAGCAGTAAAAATGCAGGATATGGAATTTGATATCCAGTATAAGCCTTATGAATATATCATGCTACTTGAAAGCCGCAATAATCCGGCTTACGATAAGGCAAAGCGCTTGAAACAATTAGAAGGCACAGTCTGGTTTAATATATCGTTCAAGAAGACAAATACGGAAATGTCAGCATTAAAGGAAGGTGCAGCTTCATTAGATGAATATGACCAGCGCCTGAATTATTTTTTGAATTACGCTGCAAAAGATATTGTGTTGGTATATGGCGGAGATACCTTGAAGCCAGCCAGCTATTTGTTTGAAAATAATTACAACATTGGACCAGAAGAAACGATGGTCGTAGGGTTTATTTTTCCCGGCAAAGATCAAAAGCCAATAAAAGATATGCAGATTAGCTACTATGACCGCCTATTCCACAATGGCATCATCAAGGCAAGCTTTTCGGCAGCAACAATCAAAGACATTCCAAACCTCCTTAACACAAATAACAAGATATGAGCCCCAAACAAAGGATTATTAAATCAATAGCCCGGGTACTTCTATTTGTAATGATATTTGAACTTATCGTGCCCAATACCGCTTTGGCATTGACGACAGGGCCGAGCCAGCCGGAAGTGCAGGCATTTGAACCGGTAGGTACAACAGACATGGTGGATATGTTCACGGGCGATTTTAATTATAATATCCCGTTGCTGGATGTGGAAGGCTACCCCGTAAATATCTCCTATCACGGAGGTGTGGGAATGGAGCAGGAAGCAAGCTGGGTAGGGCTTGGCTGGAATATCAATCCTGGGACGATCAACCGCACTGTCCGTGGTATACCTGATGATTTTAATGGTAATGTGCTGGACAAACAGTTGAATATAAAGGACGAAGACGTATTGCGCGTAGGTCTTGGTGCCGGGGGTGAATTAGCTGGCGTGGGCGACCCGGCATTACATCTTTCGGCAAGTGTTGGTGCTAATTTAAATTTTAGCAACTACAGGGGTATCAGCTGTGATTTTGATTTTGGTGGTGGCATTTCCGTTTTTCAATGTGCGTCAGCGGGTATAAATATGGGCGTTGGTTCACAGAGTGGTGCTGAAATTGATTACAACGCGGGGTTAAATTTTACCTCTTCAGGTATTTTAAGTAATGATATAGGTGGTGGTGTGGGCTTTAATGCAGGCTCAGGATATAGTAGCCGTTCAGGTCTGAAGGACATTTCATTGAGTGTTTCTACTTATGCAACAGAAGGCGGTAGCAGCTATTCAATGGGCAGCTTCTCAGCAACTATTCCCGTGGGCGTAAAAAATTATGTTCCCGTTATTACTAATAGTAGCACACTACATTCTTTCACAGGTCGTATTAAGGTGGGTTTAGAAGCGTTCTGGTGCATGGGTTATGCTACAGCCAGCGGCATGTACAGCACACTGCACTACAATAATGACGGTACACGCAGTGCATATGGTTACCTATATGCAGAAAATGCAAGAGATAGCGATATTCTCGATTTTACCCGCGATAAGGATGGCAGCTTTAATAAGACTATGGCTTATCTGCCTGCTGCTAACATGACTTATGATATTTACAGCGTCAGTGGCCAGGGTACTGGCGGCAATTTCAGGCCCTTCAGAAACGATTTAGGCAGTGTTTATGACCCTGTAATGGGTGGCTCACAGCAAAGTTATACGCTTGGTCTTGAATTCGGTGCCGCCGATATTTTTGAACTTGGTGGTGATGGGTCTACCTCTAGCACGAATATCACCTCTGGCCCTTGGTATTCATACAAAAGATCATTTACCGGGAGAAATACATCTGGAAGCCTATTTGAAAAAACATATCTTAAACAAGGCGGCGAACTGACTACGGTTGATGCCGGGTACTTTTCAAGTATCAACAGTTGGTCACCCATACAGGGTTCTCAGATTAAAAGTCTCCCTTTTACAAAAAATATGTCCGCGACTAACAGGGACGTACGGAGCAATCTTGTTTATTACCTGACTGGAAGTGAGGCTTCCTCTCTTCTGCCCGGTGTCAGCACAAGCAGACAGATTATAAGTTATAATGATACGCCAGGCTATTACACTTCCGGCCCAACTCCGAATACCACAGCTATCAGCAGGGTGAATGTTGCTCCTTTACAAAGACAGCGTGATCAGATATCAGAAATAACGCAATTGCAATCTGATGGTAAACGCTATATATATGGCATTCCCGCCATGAACAATATTCAGAAGGAAGCGACATTCGCTGTTCAGCCGCCAACAGACCAAAATGATTTGGCAAGTGGACTTGTGCCTTTTACACCGGGAAGCGATGATGCTGTAAGCAACGGTAATGGCATAGATCACTATTTCAGTAGTACCACTACACCTGCTTATGCGCACAGCTACTTACTTACCTCTGTCCTTTCGTCTGATTATGTTGATATTACAGGAGATGGGCCAACAGACGACGATCTGGGAGGCTATACGAAATTCAATTATTCGCTTCGTGAACCTGATTATCGTTGGAAAGCTCCATTTGTTAGCAATAAGGCGCAATATAATCCTGGTTTTTGGAGTGACCCTAATGATGATAAGGGAAGCTATCTAATTGGCTCAAGAGAACAATGGATACTTCATTCTATAGAAACTAAAAATTTTATTGCCGAATTCTATTGCTCCAAAAGAGAAGATGCAAAAGGGGCAACGGATGCAATTGCAACCTCTGGTAGGTACGGCAGCATTGCACCATATAATGCAGCTCTTTCTGTGGGGGCAAGTTCTTATAAGCTAGACTCTATCAAGCTATATAATAAACATGACCGTTTTATAAATAATGCTGCAGCGGTACCAGTGAAGTCAGTGTATTTTCAATATGATTATAAATTATGCAGAGGCGTACCCAATTTTAGTGGACCCGACACAGCTGGAAAGCTAACACTGGAAAAGGTTTATATGAGCTATGGCAATTCGCAAAAGAGTCTCATCAGCCCATATCAGTTTTCTTACACTGCTAACCAAAACTATAGCCTGATCAATAAAGATCGCTGGGGTAACTATAAGCCTAACAATTCTTCGTTTACCAATTACGAATTCCCTTTTGTTAATCAGAACGATCCCGCAAACAACACTTATGCATCTTCCTGGTCGTTAAGTAGTATTAATCTTCCCTCCGGCGGTGTTATCAATGTTAATTATGAATCGGATGATTATGCTTATGTGCAAGACCAGCCTGCCACCGAGATGTTTATGATTAAGGGTATTGGCAATAGTACTGATGTAGATAGTTTTGGAAATACGCTTTATGCAGACAGGAACTCTCCCTACTTATATGCTTATTTCCAACGCAGGCAATCCAGTGAGTTGAGTAGTTTGACTTTTGCCAAAAACTATGATAATAATCTCAGTACAATACTCTTTAATTTCAATGTGCGGCTTACCAATAATAGCTATGAGCCAATAAAGGGCTATGCCGGCATCAGTGATATTGGTATATGTACAAACAATTCAGCTTATGGATATATAAAATTTGTTCCGGTCATCCCGAATGGAGGAGGGGCAACCTTAAACCCTGTAAGCTATACGGCAATAAATGTTGGCCGTTACAATCTGCCTCAGATTATTTATCCCGGTACCAATGGAGATAAAAGCGATATAATGGATGTCTTGGGAGGGCTGAAACAGGGCTTTAAAGATCTTTTACGTATTGCGTCAAATCCTGTTGTTAATCTAACTAAAGACGGATTGGCAAAGGATGTAAACCTTGCCAAGTCCTATATACGATTATCTAGCCCCGGTATGGCCAAGAAGGGCGGAGGGCAGAGAGTTAAATCCCTTATGTTTTATGATTCCTGGAATGCCCTGGCAGGTGGCAATGAGCAACAGGCTACTTATGGTAAGCAATATGATTATACCACGAATGATGATACCTATGGTCACATTAGCAGTGGTGTTGCAAGTTATGAGCCCATGATAGGAGGTGACGAGAACCCGCTGAGGCAGCCGGTGCAATACGTGGCACAATCTGGCAGCAACTGGCCACCTAATGATCCTGTCAGCCTTTACCAGGAAACGCCTATCGGTGAAAGCCTCTTCCCATCGCCATTAGTGGGATACAGCAAAGTATCCGTCACCAGCATACATGCCAGCAATGGACGATCTTCTCAAGGTATTGATGTTTACCAGTTCTATACTGCAAAAGATTTTCCAATACAGGTAAAGGCGACCGCATTGGATATTGTCAGCCAGGATTATGAGTTTGGCATATTCTCACAGAAGAACCTCTTTGCTGGCACGCAGGGTTATGAACTTGATTTCAACGATATGCATGGCAAGCCCAAAAGTGTGGAGCATTATGTAGCACAGGCAACTGGCGGCAATAACCAACTCATCAGCTATCAGCAATATTTTTATAATACTGCTAATGGACAGTTAAACAATAATGTAAACTGTTTGGTATATAGTGGGGGTAATTTTATCCAGCAAACACAGCAATTAGGCGTTGAAGCAGATGTAACTGTAGATACCCGCCAAAAAAATGAGGTAACACAAAATGACAATCTTAATGTCAATCTGAATACAAGCCTGGCATTCATCTTCCCGGTTCCCATACCTTGGGCATTCGGCTGGCAAGGTAGTTACCAGAATGAGTTTCAATCAGCAACTGTGACTAAGATAATTCAGCAATACGGCATTTTAAAAAGTGTCAAAAGCTTCAACCAGGGCGCTATTACTACGGTTACCAATGAGTTGTATGATCCCAATACCGGTCAGGTAGTGGAAACCTCTGTAAATGATGAATATAATGATAAGGCTTACACAGTGAACAAGCCAGCTTATTGGGGGCATGTAAATATGGGTAATGCCTACACGAATATTGACTATACGGACGCTGTCGTTCAGGTTCCGATAGATGGTAAATATTATGGTCTCCTTAATGTAGGAAACAGGAGCAGCAATTTTAATGTGGGTGATGAACTATTGGTCAGATATACAGCAGGAGGAACAAGCGATTCTGCCTATGCTTATGTAATGAACTTTAGACCAATTTATACAGATTCATCATTGGGTTATACGGTCGATGCGGGGCGAACAATAGATACATTTATGCATGGTAGGGATACCATTATGACTATTTATGATACCACTTTTAACTACAACTATACCTATTGTTATCAGCCTTTGATACTACCTCGCTTTCCGTCTCAAACATCTGGATGGGATACTGGCTCCAATATCAGCAATGTATCAGTAAAAGTATTAAGGTCCGGACGTCGCAATATGCTGAACCAGACAATGGAGACCTATACTATGATGACCAACCCTATTGGTAATCCGGGCCTGAAAACCACGCTTGATAATGTAGTCAGTATAAAAGCTACTGGTTACAGTGATTCAGTGAATAGTATGTTAGAGAATTATATACCAAAGGATACAATAAATCCTTTTGCTATTGGTCAAATGGGTGTTTATCGGCAAGATGCAGATTATGTTTACCAGACCCCAAGAAATTATGCTAATAACAGTATCAGAACTACAGGTTTGTTTAATGCTTGGGTGTTCTATCCAATGACTAATCCACAATATCAGGTTTGCCATACTATTACAGCCAGCCCTACAAAAGACCCTGCCTTGCCACCTTACAAGATTGTTTCTCTGATGTATCCATATAAGTCACATGATAATAACTGGCGCACTGCAAGGTCTGTATCAAAATATTCGCCTTACGGTAAAGAAGTCGAAAATATAGATGCAATAGGCAATTACTCCAATGCCGTTTATGGCTATGATGAAAGCTTGCCGGTGGCCGTTGCCTCCAATGCGCAACAAGGGGAAGTGCTTGCTGAGGGATTTGAAGATTACAATTTATTACGTGTTACCGGGAACCTGATGGCATTTAATTACTCACCGTTTGCTGCATTATTTGGTTTAACTCCGCTTGGTAGCTCATCCTACAGTACGTTTAATACAAGCGGAACAGGCAGTGTGAGTATGGTGAAGAATATTGCCCATACCGGCTACTACTCACTGAAGCTGCCTGCAACTGCCAATAACCCGGGGGTGAATCCTAACTATTCGGTTGTAATACCTGTGAATACGGGAACCGAGCCTGTACTTGGTGACTACTATACCAATCTTACAGGCGCAACTACAGAAACCGAATACATGCCTTTTGAAACTGTTTCAGGTAACAAATATGTGCTGTCGTATTGGGTTAAGCCTGTTGCTCCGGGCGCAAATGTAACCAGTTATACTTTGCCTTCAAGTACTGGTATCAAGGTCGGCTCAACGCTTACCCCGGTAGCCTTTACATCCAACATCATTGAAGGCTGGCAGCAGGTACAGGTAACTTTCACCGCAGGTGCTACTACTTATTTGTGTTTGCCGCTTAACTACTATGTGGACGACGTGAGGATATTTCCTTACAATTCTGCTATGAAGTCATTTGTTTATCACCCTTACAACGAAAAGCTGACTGCCACGCTGGATGAAAACAACTTTGCTACATTCTATGAGTATGACCAGGAAGGCAACCTTGTAAGGACAAAGAAAGAAACGGAAAAAGGTATAATGACTATTTCTGAATCACGCAGTAACAACCCTAAAAAATAAACTATGAAAAAGATACTTGCAGTATTGATCATATTAGGGTTGGCTTCAGTTCATTCTTATAGTCAGGAGCCTTCCCCCCAAACAATAGTCAGGTCTGTTTTTAAACAAATGGAACATTTGCGTAAGGTTAGCTTCCATTATACAATTAATGCGGAGTTTCCAAACGATAAAATAGAACAGCTTAAGGGGGAAGCCCGTTTTGATAATGATCACAAGCTCATGTTCAACGACTCAAAGCATGAGACGGTCATCTATAACGATAATTGGTATTATAAGGCAGATCATAGCCGTCACATCATTTCAGTAATCAACCTTGACAAACGAGGTAAAGCCGAGGAGGACAAAATGTCAAACAATGTTTTTGGCAACGGTTTTATGAATACATATATTGATTCTACGGTGCTGAAGTATGCCCGAATCAATAACTGTAAGAACAAAGGTGACTCACTTGACATACAGCTCGCCTTCCCGGCAAATATGAATCTCAAAACTATTCACCTTGTGTTTGATCTAAAGCAGCAACTGCCAATAAGTATTTCTATGGGCCTTTATTATCCTTGGCCCGGTAAAGAGCAAAAGTTGAAAGGGAAGGGTACGACATACGAGATATCATATTACGACTACAACTATTCTTTTAATTATAAGAACTATACCGTAGATCATTATTTCCGTGTATCAGCCGGTAAAGTTGCAGCAATAAAGTTTGATAAATACAAATTAGTAACCCAACTATAAAAAAATCTATATGGTTGTCTTAAGATCATATTTTAAACAGTGGTTAGCAGTGATAGCTGTATTTGTTCTTTTTATGAACAGCAAGTCGTTTGCTCAAACCTATAATTTCAACACCTCGTCGGCTTCAGAAATTGAGTATGCGACAGACATGTATAATCATGGAGCAGGGAGTTTTCCCATAGCTCTAAACCCTGTATGGAACAATGATTGGTGGTATCATATCCGTCCCAACCTGTCACACTGGGGAGATTCACTTAAATTCAAAAGCCTGGTATCTTATGTCAAATTCCAGGTATATCATGAATACCCAAAGCCTACAACAAATGCCTATAATTATAGGATTACCTACCAATTAATAGGTTATACTAATCCGGCTGATACGGTTCAGACCTACACTACAATAAACGATACATTGACGATTGGCTATAATCCCGATTCTTTATCAGCTTTTCAGGATATTCAGCTAAAGAGATACACAGGCTTTTATAAGATAAAAGTTACACTCACAGGTTTGTATAATTATACAAATCCCTCCTCCCCGGTTTCCATTCCAGCAGGCTCGATACCTAATTATAATTTCTACTTTGAAGCAGCTATAATCACGCAGGATTATAACAAATTTCCTTATGGTAGCAGCACTTCGCTTATTACATCAGTTGATAGTTCTAATGTTTCAAAAAATTACTTGGGCGTAAATTGGCAATTAAGTTCAGGTGCATCAGGACCAATCATTTTAAGTCCAGCAAACTATGAGCTGGAATGGACTTATGTAGATAACTATTCGCGCAATCTTACCACAGGCGCAATTACTTCTCTTACTCCAAGCCAGATGGCATATGACTTCAGGCATAATAGTACACGTGTATGGTTGGATACTAATTATTATCCGATACCGTTAGTGTATCCAGGTGGCGCAGTGGTTTACAGAGTAAGAATGGTAAGACCGGATTCAATTCTATATAAATACCCGATTTATTCTGCTTGGTCGGTCGCCAATGATTCAGGTAGCGTTGCAAGCGCAGGGGGGGCTAATTATTACTACATATGGCAGCCATACACAAACGACAGTCTGAACTGGCAATATACGGTCAGCTTTGCAGAAGGAGGAAAATATAAGAACGTTTTAAGTTTCTACGACGGCTTGCTCAAGAATCGTGAAAGTATCACGCGTTTTAACAGTAACCCAAACAATCTTATTGTAACCCAAAATGTCTATGACTATGAAGGAAGGCCGTCAATAAAAATACTGCCTACTCCTGTCAACTCCTCTACATTCTCCTATCAGCATAACGTCAGCCTGAACGCCAATACCCATCTTCCTTATCAGGCCTCCGATTTTGATACACTACAGCGTAGTACCTGCCCGGGGGAACCTATGATTGCCTCCCTGGATACAAATGCGCTCGCCAGTATTTATTATTCGCACCGTAATCCGGATATAGCAAGTGTACCTTATGAAAAATTTGTACCGGACGCACAAGGTTATCCACTGATTGAAACAGTGTATGATCCCTCATTCAACGATAGGGTACTAAAACAGGGAGGCGCAGGCCCATTGCTTCAAATAGCAGATTCCAACATTATTCAAAACGAATACGTGAATGCCGACCAGGAAATGATGAACCGATATTTCGGTTTAAATATTGGTAATTCGGCTTTCTACACAAAGATAATGAGCCAAGACCCAAACAGGCAAATGTCCTTATCTATTAAAGACTACAAAGGAAAGCAAATACTGTCCTCTATGTCCGGAACAGGGCCAAGTTCACTTAATCATGCTATTGTTCCGCTCACAGTTCCTAATGCAACCTGGTACACTGAAGACCTGATAGCAGGTACCACCCAGGAAATTATTGGTAACCAGCGCATACTTGACAAGCAGTTTTACATGGAGGCGAGCGGGGTTGATACAGCTCAATATATATATAGCTATACACCATTCCAAACAGTATGTCCCGGTAAGTACCTTACAGTAAAGGCATCATATCACTACCAGATTAATGATCAATGCGGTAACCTGAAATACCAGGAAGATAGCACGCTTGGCATAACTGGTGTCACCAGTTTAGCATCGGCCACTCCTTTCACTGGAACTAAGCATAATTTTGGTTTGGACAAAGGACCACAAACAGTACACAAGACCTTAACCATACACTACAATGATGTAACGGCTGCTGTAGATTCATTCATGAACAGCCCTAACTGTTTAGTAAGCTTAGACAGCTTTATTCGCCAATCCGTGGAGTCACGCACCTTCCCATGCCCTGCTAATAACGACGATGAATGCGCCAAGAAAAAGGCCCAGATGGCAAGCGAGCTTTTTCCTGGAGGAAAATACGGACAGTTTACCTATACGAGTTATTCCCCCGTGAAAGTTGACGGCAGTAATTCAATATTCACAGAATACCATTTCACCGTAGCGGGCAGAGATACATTTTCTTATCGTTATCAGAATCCATGTATTGTAACATTACCGTCATATGTAGTATGGTTTAATGATACCATAAGAAATTTACAAACAATGCGGGTGGACTCCTTTATCGCCATTTACAGCTATCTGTCTAGTACCGGCGACTATTCAATTGCCGATTCCTTACTTCCATTACACCCTGAATACTGCCAATTGCAAAATTGTTATACAGATACCTTTAAAAATACCCTGCTGGCTATTCCAAATGCCCAGACAGCCATTGGTCTGAATCTTTTTTCTCTCGATAGTATAGTGGCACACGATCCAATAGTTACTAAATTGCAAGGCAGTCCTTATTTCGTTCCGGATGCTGTGGACTCATTAAAAAGGTTTCCCGGGGGTCGGATACGATTAGATAGTATTGCACTGCTAAAAGCCTATTGTGGTTGCTCTGATTCCGTCCAGTTTAATGAATGTATAGCCCATATTTTCAATAAAGAAATAGCCTCGCGTAAGCTAACTAATCCATTTGTTCAGAACTCTTACTTCTCAGATATTATTGAGTTATATCTACAGAACAGGGAAAAGTTCAAAAATGAAATGACGGGCGATGGTGGCAATAAATGTAAGCCATGCGATTCGGTTAGAATGACACTTACCCCTTCTGCCGTTTTTCCTACTTACTTTACAAGCACAGGCGGCCTCGCCCTTGGCTCAGGTGCCTGGACGCCCTTCACTGATACGAGTCTGGGGATAATGACAACCCTTCTATCTTCAATGACCACAGATACTCTTTCGGCCGATTCACTTAAGAAATTGGAAGATAGTACCACTTCATCGCTCAAGCATATTGACTCTGTACTCACTCTTAGAACAGTAGATTCTATCCTTGGTCATTTGCCCAACTGTACACAAGGCAGCTCAACCCTCACCAATGCCTTAAGAAACACCCTCGACAGCTTATTTGGTGCCGGTGTGGTGCACGACGGTAACTTTACGCCAGCCCAGGTAAGGTTTGCTTTAGTAAGGAATAGCATCCAGCTTACCGATCTGTGTAACCCGTATCTCATTAGTTATGACTATTTCGGGCCTGCGGCCCAGTCGGGCGGGGGCGGCTGTAAAGACCCGAGCTATTATAATGCCATCCAAAGCTTCCTTAATCAGTCTACTATAACTGCGGCATTTGTCAGCGCTGCACAAACAAGTCCAAGTACGCCGGTAGCATATACGCTTAGCGCCACCAGCACCTTTGAAACAGCAATATCAAATCTTACTGGTACTACCGCAGTCAACGTATTTGCTACTTACCAGCCTGCACACAACTTTTACACCTTATTCATATATAAGCCTTCAGCGCCTATAGATACAGTAAAAATATACCTCCGTGGCGGGGTTGGTTGTGTCAACTCATATCATCCTAACAAGGCAAATGATACATTCAATATATCAAGCGTTGCCTGTGTCAATAGTGTGCCGGGTGCTGTTACCTTGGGTTATATAAATGATCTTTCGTTCATTGCTACCCTTAGTCATACTTCTTATGGGCTAACTACTTCATGCAGCATGTTAGGCTGGACGGACAGTATAGAGACATTGGACTACAGCCTGAACCCAATTTCCGCTACTGTTCCTTGCACACAGATACGTTCTCTGTTCACACAGTTGCAGGATAGTATGGCTTTGTATGGCGTGAAAGGTATGGACCATCCTTTCTATGATGACATGCTGGAAAATTTTATGAGCTTTAATCTTCAGCAATCTTTCCCTGCCGATCAGATAAGGACATTTATCACCAGTTGTGCACTTGCCGACACCACTACAATTCCTGATTATGTAGCCTATGCAACACTGGTATTCTCAAATTCAGGCGGCTTAGCAAGTACCAATGCAGCATCATTTGTTACTGGTCTTGCAGCTGTCGATCCGCTTGCATTCGTAAATCCATACCGCGAAAAGGATGCCTCTGGCAATATCACCATACAGGTCGATTTTAATCAATTCCCCGATGCCGAGCTGTATAAATACAGTAGTTACATAAATGGCTATAGCGCTACGGGTGTCACCAAATATCTCAATCAGCCATTATCAAATACACAGGCTGCAAATACTTTAGGCTATGTGTATTATCCGCCCACCTACAACTTCCTCGATACCGCATCGGTGATCTTTAATACAGCATCCACTAATGTTTCTTTCAGTGCTCCTATAACAAGGAACATCTGGAGAGGTGGTAGGTTCATCACCCAGACTTATAAAATGATAACCTATGTAGCGGGCACCCCTCCTTACGAGCTTTCAAAAGATATCTATCAGCTTCATAGCTATATATATAATCATAGTATACCGCTCACCTTTGTTAGCAACCTCGAAAGCACTGTCAACAGCGATTACTTCAAACCGCAGAAAACAGCATACTTGCAGGGAGTGTATAAGTATCAGAACTTGCCGCCTTACGAAGTGCTCGATTCATTGCAGGCCATTTTCCTGCAGCAGCGCATCGCTCTGTTCAATTCAGACTTTTTAAGCTACACCAGGCCTTTCGATCCTACTACCATCACAAACCTCTACATAGCAGATCCTACTGCTAATAGCCACTATTACGATACGCTTAAAACCATATTCAATCTGGTAGCTGCTAACACGGTTAATCCCGGCAGTGTGTTCTTTACTAATAATAGCCAGATGATAGCGGGCAATCTATACGCTTATCGTTGCTCTGATGGTACCTACTGGTATCGCTATTTCGGCAAAGGAGATACATTGTATAATGCCTACGTGCAAATGCCATCATACGTCAAGGCCGCCTCAGCCCCTTTATATCACATCACCGGCATAGGCACCCTGCCTGCAGTGCAGCCTATTCCGGGCGATAGTACCTCGCGCTTCTTTGTGCTCAATTTGCAGATAGGTACCGACACTACTACGCGCATACAGGCCACAGGTATGACTGATTTCGTTATAGCTAAGAACATAGAGCTGGACAATGTACTCATGGGCAATAAGCTGATTAATAATTCCAGCTATGCACCGCTCGATACCTTCAATAATTGTGAACGCACCACTTTAAAATCGGCCGTTGTGCAAGGCAAGGTCAATTATAAAAGATATATAGATTCCATCAGGCGTTATGAGGTACTTGCGTTCATGGATGCATTGATGAATGGAGTAAACGAAGAACTGCTTTTAGGTTATCGCGATCAGGATTTTAATTATACACTCTACTATTACGACCGTGCAGACAACCTTATACAGACAGTGCCGCCTGCCGGTGTGCATGCGCTCGATACAAATGTAGCGCTGCTCGCAAGGGTAGATACCACCCGCATAGCCGGGCTTGATACGGGTACTGTACTTTATCCGAAACATAATAAGATAAGCACCTACAGCTACAACTCTTCTAACGAGCTGGCATCTCAGACCACGCCAGATGGAGGCCGTACTGATTTCTATTACGACATTGCAGGCAGGCTGGTATTCTCTCAGAATGATAAGCAGTTTGCTACAGGTAGCTATACGTACAATATGTATGATGCGCTGGGCCGTATTATAGAAACAGGCGAAATACCAGGCATAGGTGCCACATGGGGTAGGGACTATAAAGTTACCATCGCATGGTACACTGCTAACAAAGGCTCATTGACCACTCCTTATGCAGCATATATCAATAATTCATCTGGCCTTGTCACCATATCTCCGGCGCCTGCATGGATTTTACAGGCTGATGGCTATTCAAATAGCGCCCTGCAGTCGTACATCAAATCCTACAATCGCAATGATGTAGTGATGACCATTTACGACACCGCCGCAACCCAACTCAACCTTGTACCGGGTCTGGATGCTCAGATCAATTTGCGCAAGCGCGTAGCATGTGTCAAGTATTTTAAGACCATCGCTTCGTCCGACCTTGCAGGGGCTAACTATACCTATGCTACTCACTATAGTTATGATGTGGATGGCAATGTCAAAACGCTCGTGCAGGATTTCCCTGCCCTGAAGAGCTACACATACCAGCGTTATAAGCGCATCGACTACGATTACGACCTCATCAGTGGCAAAGTAAATATGCTCAGTTATAACCGTGGCTTCTCCGATCAGTATTACCAGCAGTACAGCTACGACGCTGATAACCGTATCACTTCAGTACAAACAAGTAATGATGGTCTTATCTGGAAGAACGATGCCAGTTACCAGTATTACGAACATGGCCCGCTGGCCAGGGTAGTGCTTGGCGACCAGAAAGTACAGGGGCTCGACTATGCCTACACCATACAGGGCTGGCTCAAGGCGCTGAATGGCGATACGCTCAATACCTCAATGGATATGGGCGGCGACGGTGCCCTCGGCAGCATTGTGTCCAAAGACGCAGTGGCTCATACCATCGATTACTTTACAGGCGACTATGCCCCAATAGGCACGCAGGCCGTTACCCATGTGCCCGGTCCTGCACTCAACTTGTACAACGGTAACATCTCCCGTCAAACGGAAGCCATAGGCAATTTCATGCGCCTCAATAAACAGTATATTTACGATCAGCTCAACCGTATTAACAATACCACCTACGCTTCTGTCAGCGCGGTCAATAATACCCTAACGGGCCTCAAAGACTATAGCAATAGTTATCAGTACGATGCAGATGGCAATCTCCTCATGCTCACCCGCTATGGCAACAGTACAAAAACAGGTGGCACCCTTGCCAGCCCTGTGCTCATGGATAGTCTTACTTATTACTATCCGTTCGCTCCTGTCAACAACAGGCTCCGCCAGGTTACAGATCAGGCCGCTAATAGTTATACTAATGATATAGCGCAGTTCACAGATACTACTAAGAACCGCTACCTTTACGATGCTATAGGCAACACCATAAAAGACCAGGTGAGCGGACAGGATACTATACAGTGGAACCTCTACAATAAAGTAACCTACACCAGCAATTCCACAGCCAAGAATAATATGACCTTTGTGTACGATGGTGCCGGCAACCGTGTGGCTAAATATTTCAGCCAGGCCAATGATACAGGCTCTGTCAGCAACAACGATTATTATGTGCGCGATGCGCAGGGCAACGTGCTGGCCACCTACCACCAGGCACAGGTCTACAAATTAGATGCGGGCACACCGCTTCACTGGGTGCCCCTGGTCAATGGCGGCGTCCGTACAGGCCTCGGCGGTTCGCACCCTTTCAATGGCACCTGGACGGTCCCTACCTATGCCACAGACGGCAATTTCGTAGGGGCTATCATGTCAGAGAGCCAGCAGAACAGCGGCTTCACCAATACGGAGCTTGCCAGCCCTGTGTCCGAGTTTATGAACAACAGCACGGCTGTCTATACCAATATGCTCATGAACAGCCCTGCCTGGGTAGTGCCCAACACGCAGTACGATCTGTCTAACCCATCGGTGGCCGTGCTCAAGCCGGCGCTCAACAAGGTGTTCACTGTCAACAATACCAGCCTTGGCGTGCCCTTCCTGCAGCAGCTGTTCACCAACCCCAATCCGTCTATGAACCAGTACGCCCTCAGCCTTATGTGCAGCAGCGGCGATATGACGCTCATCAATGCCCTTGCCGTATTGCTGGGCCGTCCCACAGGGCAGGTATGCAATACCGAGGCTGCCAGCCTCATGCCTTACCTGCCTGCCGCAGGTGGCCTTATGAGTATGTTCCATACCCTGCAGGTGCAGCACCCTACACAGTTCCTCAGCTATTGCGGGGCACTCACTACCGACAATACTATTTATACCAATTCATTCTATGCGGCACAGCTTACGGCCACCCTGCAGCCTATGGTCAATATCTATGGTGTTAAGGCCAATGTCACAGCCTTCTTCGATAGCTGGAGCGGTGCCCACGCCGAGCTTACCTCTGTCAACAGCACCTCGGCGCTGCTGCAGGTCAAGTACAATGAAAATGCCCTTACCTATGTCAATGCCCTGGACGATGCTGCAGGCGATGCAATGATAGACAATGCCATAGC
>Ga0105240_10004082_pt1 | contig 22459 bp, 24 predicted proteins | sample KBSC54metaG_FD_80426 | JGI IMG/M metagenome (GOLD analysis project Ga0105240, IMG submission 80426) | Corn rhizosphere microbial communities from Kellogg Biological Station, Michigan, USA - KBS C5-4 metaG | ecosystem: Host-associated > Plants > Roots > Rhizosphere > Soil | place: Michigan, USA... | reverse complement strand
GCCGACCTCGTTCAGATCCATCTGCGAGGCGAATTCGACCCCGTATCCGAAAGTCCCCGACGCCGCCAGCACCGGATTCCGCAGCGCGACGCCGCAGATCGATGTGGCCAGCCGGCTGCCGGAACTCACGCCATGGCCTCGGAGAGCACCCGGCCCGTCGCGGAAGACGGCAGCGCCGTCCCCAGCACGCGCGCCAGCGTGGGCGCCACGTCCACCGATTCCACCATGCGCTCGTACACGCCCGCGCGGAACGCCGGCCCGTACATCGCCAGCGGCACCCGCGCATCGTAGTTGTAGATCGAGCCGTATGAGATCCCGCGCTTCGGGCCGAACTCCTCCACGTACTCCGGATGGTAGGCCAGCATCACGTCGCCCGACCGCCGCGGATGGAAGCTGTTGCGGAACCGCCGCTGCCATTCGTCCTGCGCCGACGAAGCGCCGCCCGCCGTGAAGTAGTCGGCCACCGCCGGAAGTTCCAGGGCCGCTCGTCCCGCCGCCTTGCGGATCTCCTCGGCATCGCGGAAGCCCGACGTGTCGAGGTACAGGAAGGGGTAGAGGTACTTGTCCACGCGCCCCAGCCCGCGATCCGACAGCACCCGGTCGATGCGGTGGGCCAGCGCCTCGCCATCCACGGCCATGCGCGCGCGCGCCGTGTCCGGCGGAATGTCAGGCGCGCCATGAGAGGCAGTCAGGAGCAGGTTGAAGTTGCCCTCGCCCGGCGACTTGGCCAGTTGCGTCAGCAGCGACTCCAGCCGGCGATCCAGGTGCAGGATCATCTGTTCCATCAACCTGGAATCGGCGCCGGTCTCGTAGCCAAGCAATTCCGTGGACCCGGACAGCACGCACAGCACATCGGTCACGCCCGTCTGGCCCATCCGATCCCGCACGATCAGTTCGCTGGCCAGGTCGAACTGTGCCTCCTGACCGAATGGCGAGGCCTTGTATAGCGCCACGAAGTCCTCGGGATGCGCCGGATCGTAGGCGAGGGTTCGCAGCGGCGGAGCATCGGGCTTGACGCCGGGTACAATCCAGCGGTCGTTGCGGTGGTTCTCCGGCGCGCGGCGATCATTAAACTGCCTTAGCCAGTCGGGCGCCGCCCCGTACGTCTGGAACACTCCGCCCTGGTCCATCCAGTAAAGGTTGGCGTCGCTGCTGGCGGCGAACAGGCGGCCATGGGCGGCGTCCATCGAGACCACCGAGATGTGGCTGTTCGCATCCCGCGAGATCTCTTCGAGCAGGGTAGTGGCCAGCAGGGACTCGTCGGACGCGCGGACGCGCGCCTTGGACGCGGCGTCATACCAGGAATCGGCGACGATTCCGTGTTGCGCCGGCCACGCTCCGGTCGCTATCGTGGCCAGTCCGGTGGAGGAAAAGCCGCTCGCCAGGTGCCGGCAGTCGGGAAACCAGGAACCTTTTTCAAAAAGTTTTCGGAAGCCGCCAGGGGGTAATTGAGGGAGTAAGGCGTCGAGGTAATCACCCCGGAATTGTTCTAAAACTACTAGTACCAGCAACTTAGGGCGAGGAGCCGCCCAGAGTCGTGCAGCGGCCAGACCGCCGACCATGCACCGAGCGAATTCCCGGCGGCAAATACCCATAAAAAAAGAGTTTATCAGACGTTGAACAGATGCTATATTGTTACCTTACTTACACCCACAACGCCCGTTCCCAGTCTCCCGGACGGCCGGTGGAGAGGCAAGGTAGATGAAAGAGGAAACAAGCGTCCTCGGTTTGGCCACGATTCGGAGCAATCGTGGCGTGTCCCTAGAACAGATCGCCGCCTCCACCAAGATCGGCGTTCGTACCCTGGAAGCGATTGAGCGTGGCGATTTCCGCAAGCTCCCCGGGGGAATCTACAACACGAGCTACATCCGCCAGTATGCTCGCGCCATAGATTACGACGAAAGCATGCTCCTCGACTTCTACCACCGGCAGATGTCGAATGAAGCCACCCCTTCCGCTCCCCAGAACGGCAAGGGCAATTTCGGCGGCTTCCGTCCGGCATCCACCATCCTCGGCTCGTAGGGCCCGTCCCGGCGAATTGAAGGGGACGGCCGCGACCGGCCGCCCCCATTTAGGAAGTTAGTAGCCGGTGGCTGGCTTCTCAGTTCCGATGAACGTACCGTTGCGGAAGGTGTTCAGGCAAAGCGGATGCGTGAAGACGTTGGCGCCATCGACCGAGCTATAGCTGATATCATCCACCAGCGCGCCGCCCGGGGGATTGAGATTCGCCGCGGCGCGGACCCGTTTTGCGATCTCGTGATCGGTGCATGATGTGTCGCCGGAAATGCCGAGGCCGCCGATAATCTTACCGGCCGCATTGTAAATCGGCACTCCGCCGCCGAAGAAGATCATGCCGCCGGCAATGCCTGAATTTCCGCTCTGGCTCCCAGGCGCGGAGAGGGACTTGGGATCGAACGGGTTGCCCCCACCGAGGCTCCAGAGCGAGTGGCCGGGTTGGGTGAACGTGTAGAGCATGGCGGTTGAGAGCGCGAGGCTGTCGAGGCTGAAAGCATTGGCGGTGTATGCCTTCGATTTCGCAATCGCCTGGCTTCCCGGCCATACCTGGGTGGGATCGCTGGTGCCGGTAGCGGCGGCGCAGATAAAGCCATCGCGGTTCACCACCGCGGCCCACATCTTGGTGCCATGAAATAGACCGCCTGCATCGCCGCCGGTGCCAGGGGCTGCCTGGAGCAGACTCTTGAGAGTCGCCGCGGTCGGGAGCCCGGTGCAATCTCCGTCGGCAAAGGCGGGAATAGTGAGAGTCGCGAGTACAACAGCGAAGGACGCAAAACGAGTGAGTCGCATGGAATTTTCCTTATATCTCTGAGTAGTTGGAGTGGCCCTACAAAACGGGCAGGCTCAACGATAGCCCAGGCAGCATCGGCCACCAAGATAATTCTGAAAAATAGGGAATATTCCTATGTGCCGGATTGCACAGTTCGCGGCGGACCACATATGTTTCCAACCGAGTCATGGCGACCATCATCCATCTAGCGACATGCGCTGGTGAAAGGAACCCTTCGGCTCTCGTCACTGGCGCTCGGGAGTTACAGACTTCATGGATTGGACGTCATCCAATGTCGCCGCTTCTGCCAATCCGGAATCGGAGCCGTAGTGGCCGTCTTGCTATCGTACGTCGCAGCCGCGTACAGAACGGCTACGCACAACCTGGTGATCACGTCCGTAGTGGCGGCGCGTTCTGCGTCAGCACCGTGGCTTCGGCGGAGATTTCGAACACCGCGGAACACCGTGCTGCGCGGGGGACGCCCGTGAGCGGCCCAAGCGCCTGCGGGCGCGCGGAGACGCCGCTCCACTGCAATTCCGCAAGTTATCAGAATCGGGAAAGGTCGAGCTGACCTTACTTGTGGCAAAAGACGTCCCCTTTCCGAACGAGTAACGCGCCGTTGTATGCCCCGTAACTCTCGCTGCCTGTTTGGCGTTGACGCTGTGCGTCCCGGCAAGCAGAATCAAAGCGGGGCCATGCAATGTCAGAACACACCGTAAAGATTCCACCTGTGGGGATATACGGTGATCTGATGCTGCCTGCTCGCGCTCATGCCGTTATTCTGTTCGCCGATGGCAGCGGCCGCAGCCGACGGAACCCCGCGAATCGTCACGTCGCAGGCATGTTGCAGGATAGGGGTCTCGGCACGCTGTTGGTCGATCTCTTGACCGAGGCGGAAGAAGAAGTCGATAACCGCTATGACATCGCGCTTCTCGCGAAGCGTTTGGGCGAAGCAACGGACTGGCTTCAGCGTTATTCTCCGATCCAGGGCCTGCGCGTCGGCTACTTCGGTTCGGGCGGTGCAGCCGAGGCCGCCTTGGTTGCAGCGGCGGAACGGCGGACCACGGTCGGCGCCATTGTCGCGCGCGGCGGCCGGCCGGATCTCGTCGGGACCTCGTTGCGTCATCTGAAGGCGCCCACGCTCCTGATTGTGGGCGGCGAAGACAAACAACTGGTCGAGGTGAATCGAAAGGCTCTGTATCAAATGCAGTGCGAGAAAGAACTCGAGATCGTGGAAGAACCTGGAGCGCTTCAGCAGCTTTCAGATTTCACGCTGGAATGGTTCCGGCGCCACTTAGGTCAATCGAAGGCCCAGCGATCGGCATAGGAAACGCTGGAAAGAGAAAAGGCCGTCTGGCGAACCAGACGGCCTTGTAAGGTTGGGTGGCATACCCGTCCTCTCTATTCGAGGCTGGCAGTGAATTTCAACCCTGATTCAAAAGCTGGGGTCTATGATTCTTCAGGTTCGAACCTTTCAAACCTGAATTTTAACTGCCAGTCCCTGATTCTTTTTTCTCACAGATCCTACTCTGACTCAAGTAGCAAGAATCCTGTTCTGTGATTCTGTGGCCAATTCAAACGCTCTGACTCTTCTCCGCCATCCTGGTAGCGAACTTGGCGACATTGATGATCGCCCGCTCGTGAGTGCCCTCGCCGATCTTGCCCTTCTCGTCCCAAGCCTCGACGTTGAATTGCACCCGCCGCTCGGTGACGCCGGTGACTTCCGCCTTGAACGTCACCGCCATGCCCATGGGCGCGGCGCCGATATGGTACACGTTCACATGCGTCCCCACCGTGTCATACCCCTGATCGAGCAGCGGCAGCACGGTGTCGCGGCAGGTGCGCTCCATGTAGCCGATCATGTGGGGCGTCGAGAGCACACGCGCACCTTCGTTGCCCAGGAAGCTGATTGCGTTTTCATTGGTGACGAGCAGTTTTTGCGCGCCCTTGGTGCCAACCGGAATATTCGCCATACCGAGTGGATGCAGTGCCCCGCCCTTAGGCTGCGGCTAATCCGGCCAAAACGCCGCGCATGTAACTGAAAGCCTGCTGCACGCCGGGCATCGGGTTTTTCCCGTTGATCTCGTATTCCAGATTCACGCAGCCCTGGTAATTCATTTTCTTGAGCTGCTTGAAGATCTGCGGGAACGGCATGAGCCCTTCGCCGACTTCGCACTGCAGATCGCCGGGCTTCTCGCCGACAGCCTGCTTGAAATGGGCCAGATCTTTGACGTGCATATCGAGCAGCCGGCTGCCGGCTTCCGCGATCGCCTTCACGACGTCGGTGCCGGTGCGCGCCGAATGGCCCACGTCCATGCACAGCCCCAGGCGCGGATCGCGGCCCTTTACAGCCTCCAGCACCGATTCGGGCGTCGGGAAATTCTTGTCCTCCGGACCGTGATTGTGGATCGCGACCCTGATGTCGTACTGCTTGATCAGCGTCTCGATCGCACCGATACTCTCGTGCACGGGCGCCGCCACGAACATCGGTATGCCGGCATTCTTCGCCCATAAGAAGAGCGGGCGAAGTCCGTCGACCGTGGTCTCTTTCATATCGGTGTTGCCGGCGCTCATCACCTTCAGGCCGGCGTCCTGGAAATCCTTTTTCGCCTGCGCCTGCTCCTCGGCGGGGGCGCTCATGTCCCAGTGGTATTTGCCCTTCACGCCCTGCTGTTTGACGCTGACCCACGGCGTCTGTAGCTTCTTAATAAACGCGATCGCCTCGGGCCGCGGAAACTCGCGGAACGTGTAGGTGGCGACTCCCAGCCTGATGCCCCAGGGTTCGGGCTCGACCTTGGCGGAAGCAGGCAGCGCGCTAGCCACGAAGCCGGCGCCGGCGATGCCGAGAAAACTGCGGCGGGAATCAAACGTATTCATAGGGTTTCCGTAAATCGTATTCTAACGTCTGTTTCACCGGAAATGTAAACAGTTCGAAAGCTTACGTGCGCACGCCAACATGGTCCGTGCCGTGCAAGGAATTGATCAGGAGCGCACAAACCATGGCAGACAAGAATACAGCCGTTTTCGGCATTTATCCCGACCGTCCGGCGGTCGAAGAAGCCGTCGATCACCTGCGTAGCGGCGGTTTTCGCGGCACGGATATCTCCGTGCTCTTTCCCGATAATCAGGGCAGCAAGGATTTCGCCCACGAGAAGAATACCAAGGCCCCCGAGGGTGCGACCACGGGTGTGGTTGCCGGCGGAGTGGCGGGCGGTGTACTCGGTTGGCTTACCGGAATCGGCGCGCTCGCCATTCCCGGTCTGGGGCCGTTCATTGCGGCAGGTCCCATCGTGGCCGCGCTGGCCGGCGCAGGCGCAGTCGGAACGCTCGGCGGCTTGATCGGCGCGCTGGTCGGCATGGGCATTCCCGAATACGAGGCCATCCGCTACGAAGGCAGAATTCGCGAAGGCGGAGTGCTGATTTCCGTTCACTGCGACAGCGCGGAATGGGTGAAACGCGCGAAACAGGTGATGGAGGAAACCGGCGCTCAGGACATCGCATCTTCCGGCGAAAAGCACGGCGACTTCGCCAATGCCGATAAGCCGCGTCCCCGCCTGCGGACCATGGGCGCGGGATCGACTACCCGTCCGGAAGACGACGACGCTCTGGAACCGTAAGGCGTCGCGCGCGCCCGGTCAGCGGGGAATCGAATAGTTGTGTGCCGCGACTCCGGCGATTCCAGTCGCGGCGCCGAAGTTGACGATACCCAGCGCGCGGTACGTCTTCGCGCTGGGATGGTGCCGGGTGATCAGATACTCGATGCCGATTAGACTCCCCTGCAGCCCGAGCTTAATCAGCGCGCCCTGCGCTCCAAACGTGCCGTTCGCTCCGGCAAGCGTCGAATTCAATTCGTGCTTGCCCCACGAGGAGTGGATGTCCATGGCGTTGGCGGCGCCGAGCGCCGTTACGCTGACCCTCCAAAAGTTTATGTAGCTTTTCGGGGCTGCATTGTCCTGCGCGTAAACGGCGGAAGCAGCGAGGGCGAAGATCGTTAGAAGTTTCTGCATGGCATCGCCAGAATGCCGCAGAAACCCTCGCCGTCATACCGCGGGACGTACCAGTACAAAAACCTCTCGGGCCGGTTGATCCGCCGGGTCGCCCCGCGTCGCCAGCAGCAGAATTCCCGCCAGCAAGGCCAGCATCAACAGGATGCAGACACCGACCCACAGGGTCAAACGACGACTGTTGGAGTACGGCGTCCCGCAGTTCGGGCATCGCGAGGCGCTCGACGGCACAGGCTGCATGCAGCGGACGCAAAGGTCGTCAGATCGCGCCGGCATCGCTATTTATCCCCCGGAATCGACAGCGACCCGATCGCGTCCGACCCCTCGTCGTACACGATGACGCGAAGCTTCTTCACGTTGGGCTCGACCGCGATGTCCTGCACCAGGCGATACCCGTCTTTCATGGCGGCGGCCCGCTCGGCCGGGGTCAGGTGCAGTTCCAGAACCGACGGCGCGAGCTGTTTGATGGACCCGTTGTCCTGGTACTCGAGGAAGCGCAGGGCGAGCCGTCCGGTGTACGAATCGCCGGCGACCGTGAGTTGCACGTCGTTCAGGTCGATATGGACGGTCAACCGCAGTCCCCTGGCATTTCCCTGCTGCAGCGGCGCGGACGAGGCTCGCAAACCGATCTCCGCCACATCGAACGGACTGGTGATCGCAGACTGGATCGCATCCTGAATTTGCTTCCCCGACGAAGCCTGATCGGTGAAGGCAAAATATCCCTGGCGCGTCTGCAACCGCAGCCCTTTGCGCCGGCTGGCGACGCGAACCTTGTGATACTTGCCGTCCCAGTTCTCCAGCGGTGGCGCGTACGACACGAGGTAGCTCTGGCGGGAATCGTTGATGGCCTGCTTGATGGCCCCCGCGATGTCGTTGTTCTCCCAGGCGCGCCCGCCCGTCAGGCTGGCGAATTCGGTCAGCGTCGCTTCACTACCGAGTCCGGTGCCCGACGTATTTTCTGTCGCGTCATTGGATGCACTGCGTCCGGTATCGGATCCGGGCGGCGATTGCTGCACCGCATAAATAGACGTGTCGGCGCGATCCAACGTATGGCTCAACTGGCGGATATAAGGCGTGTAGTCCACCGATTCGCCGGTGAACGTGCGGTTGGGACTCAGGGAGATGGGCACTCCGTGCGTGATCCACACGAGGGTCTTTCGGCCCGGAAGCGCCGCCAGTCGCGCCGTCAGCACCGATAGCGATGCGAACGTCTCGCGCACGCGCGTGTCGATGTCCAGTTCGGCCGGCCGCATGGCCATCGTATTGCGCATGGCTTCGCTCAGGCGGGACTGGATCTGGCTGGTCCAGGCGGCGTCGTTGGCCGGCGCCTCGCGTTCATTGCCCGGCAACCCGTGGACCGGATACAGCTGATTGTTGGCGGTCAGCAGGTAAAGATAGAGCGAGGCCGCCGATTCGAATTGCTGCAGGGAGTGCGTGAGCTGATTCAACACGTAGCCGCGGTCTTCGAAACGCATGTTCAACAGGTCGAACAGAATGACGGTGGCGTGCGGCAGTCCGGTGGCGGACCGGTTCGAATACTGCCGCGGGCCCAGCGGCGCCGCATCGGGCAGGCGCGCATCCTGGCGGCGGAAGGCGGTGATCTTCTGCGGCTTCCCGTTGTCCTGAATCTCGAAATCCGCAGCCGTCAGATCGGTGACGTTCTGGCCCTTGCTGTCCAGCACTACGAGGTTGAGACTCACCTGAGGTACCGGCGCGGCGGCTTGTTCGGGCCGCTGCAACGGCGCCCCGAACACGACGATCGGAATCAGCAGTAAAACGGACCGCATACACTCATTGTCGCCGAACGCGCTGGCGGGCGCTCCGCCTGGACAGAGGGGCGGGTACCAAGGTGCAGCTCGGCCCCCCCCGATCAGTGGCGGCGGATCGGGATTGAGTAGTATGGCCAGCAAGAACAAGTAGCGCAAGGTTCCGTCCGAAAGCCGCGTTGCCGGGACTTGCCGGCCACCCCGAATCCGTGATCGTTTGCGAAAAGCGCGAGGACGAGTCGCATTTCGAACGCCTGGATCGAAGCCACCTGCAGACTTGGCTGGAGCGGTATTCGCTGGGCGAACCGTGGAGCATCGGTGAGCTCGGGGGAAACCGCTGGTGACAGTGAAGATCTATATCGAGGGGGGGTGGGAATGGCGCCGATCGCGATTCGCGATTCCGGGAGGCTTGGACCAGTTTCTTCGAGATCTACAAGATCGCCATTGCGATGATTTGCTCGATGGAGACCTGGTTCATCGCAGACCGTCGGACTCTGCGAGGCTTTTTCGGCCAGCAGTGGCGCGAAACGGCATTGCCGAAATGGCGGGACTTGGAGGCCACTGTCCCGCTGCGAAACGACTGTTGGATCGCTTGCGCGTTCTGTAGTCCTCACCGCCTCAATAGCATCCCATACTTGCCTTCGCGGATCGGCGTGTAGCCCCAGGAGGGATTGACGGAGTTGCGCCAAGTGGCGGCGCCGTCGGAGCCGGGGGAGAAGAGGACCGCGAGGTAGTGGGGACGCTGGGTGGCGGGCAGCGCGTTCATTTGCTCGGGAAGGAAGCAGCGGACCGCGGGATTGACGGGGTTGCCGGCGGCGACGACGTGACCGGCGAAGTAGCCTCCATCGGTGAGAGCGAGGACGGCGAGGTCCTGATCGCGGACGGCGGCCAGGTCGGGCTTGAGATCGTTCCAGTACGGGGTCCAGAGGGCGCGGTTGCGGTCGAGGATGAGGGGGCACGCGATGAGGAGCGCGAGCGCGGCGAGGGCCGCCTGCAGTTTCGGCCGGCGGATGAAGACGAATATCAGCGCGGCAATTAGGGTGCAGGCGGCGATCACGGGGATCGGGAAGAGGGCGATCGGGATGCGCCGGTAGAGCAGGTAGAGGCGGCTGGCGAGATTCACTCCCAGGAACGGCACGGCAATTCGAGGGAAAAGCGCGGCGAGCATCAACTCCCCGGCCGCAAGCGCGCCCTCCGCGTAGCGCAAGGTGTTGAGATCGCTGCGAATGAAGTGGAGGTCGCCGGGAGCGCCGCCCGCGCCGAGCGCCGAGCGGAAGTAGAGCAGCCATCCGCAGAGAATCAGAAACGCAAGCGGGCGGTAGGTGCGGCGCAGCAGCATGAGCACCGAGAGCACGAGGGTAAGCGCGAGGATCAACGGAAAGAGCAGACCTGCCGGGGAGAGGCCGCCTTCGGGCAGGAAGAAGATGCGCCAGACTTCGGGATTGCGGATGTTCCACAGGATCGACGTGTTGGACAGGTCGGCCGTGCCGGGAAGATGGATCGCACCCAGATTGATCTGCACGGGATAGAACGGCGAACCGTACGCGATCACGTGGTGCAGGTAGTAGTGCCAGGTCGTGGCCAGCGCGGCGAGACAGATCGCGGCCGCGGCGCGCCAGTCGACTTCGCGCCAGCGATGCCACAGGATGATAGCGAGCGCAATCGGGACGATGAAGATGCCGAGGTACTTCACCGGAGCGAAGATGATGCCGGCGGCCAGGAGCAGGACGTCGGTGCGGTCGAGGCGGCGGCGCGAGGAGCGAACAGCGATGAGTGTCAGCAGCAGGAAGCCGGCAGCGGCCAGCGCATCGTTCTTTAGGGTCGGCACGCCGGAGGGTCCTGCCCAGAGATGCAGCAGCGTGCAACTTCCCATGACGGTGAGCGCAAGCAACGGCGTCTTGATACGGAGTTCGCGGCCTAACAGCCAGGCGGCAAGCGCGAAGAGAATGACGGATTTCAGCGCCAGCAGCGGGAAGAAGAGATCGAATCCCGTGACTACCCACGTCGGCAGGAACGATAACTCCCAGAACGCGACATAGTAAGTGGCGAAGTCATACGGCGTGGTCCGGTTGGCCATCCACTCGATCAGGTAGTGCAGGTAGTTGATGGAGTCGATCTCGTCCACGGGATGAAAGGAGAGGAAGGCCAGCGGCACAAGCAGCGCCACGACGATCGGCAGGGCGCGTAAGCTGGGGAGCTTCAGGCCGGCGCGACGTCGGAAAATGATTGCGAGAGCGGCGCAAACAGCGGCCGCAACCCAATACGCGGGCCGCGAGTTATGACCCGTGAACGACAACAACCCCGCGATCGACGACTCCACCGTCAGTTCGACGGCGAACACCAGCAGCACGCCGCCAGGCCGGGAGGCACGTCCGACCAGCACCAGCGCCAAAGCGAAGAACGCGGCCTGCAAGGCGGCGAACTGCAGAATGGCGAGGGGCATTTACGCGGTCTCGCGGAGTTTATCGAGGAAGTGGAACAGCGACAGGCCGACCACGCCGTTGAGGAGCGCCAGCACCAGAGTGGTTTGCACATCGAACGCCATCATCTTGCCGAGCATCGCGCGCAGAATCACCCAATAGAAGAAGCGGTGGACGATGAAGAAGAACGACGACAGCAGCAGCCGCATGAAGGGATGATCGACGTCGAGCCGCAGTCCCACTGACGCCGCGAAGTAGCCGACCAGAGTATCGGCGATGCCGAACATGCCGAGCGGGTTGGTGGAGAGCGAGTCCTGCGCCAGCCCGACGAAGCAGCCGATGAAGAGGCCGCTCATCTGGCTGCGCCGCATAATGGCGAAGTAGATCACGACCAGCAGCGGCACTTCGACGACATGCAGAAACGGAAAGAACAACGGGACGTAGGCCTGGAACAGGATCGCCGCCAGCGGCACCGCCAGCAGGACCCAGGCGCGAAACCGCGATACCGTGCTCTCCCGCTGGTTGTTGAGGAGGATGCGGCTTTCCGAATAACTCATTGTTTGGCCGTGCCCCCAGGGGCGCCGGCAGCCTGATTGGCGCGCCGGACAGCGTCGGGGGGCTTGGCGCCAGGAGCGGGAGCTTGCGTCGTGGTCGGGGGCTTGGGCGGCTGAGTAGAGCGATCGCCGGTCCCGCTGCCGGCTGCGCCGGGAGCGAGAGGAGTCGTGGACGGCAGCTTGATATTGAAGTCCGGCGGCTTGGTGCCGGGAGCGCCCTCGCCGAAAGTGTGGTTCTCGACCTCGCCGATGGACTTATACACGGAGCGGATCTTGTCGGCCTCGGTGCCTGGACCCGGCGCGGGTTTGGGCGGCGCGTCGGTCCCGGAAGCAGGACCGGTCGTGGCCGGCGGAGGCTGCGTCAGATACACCGGCTGATTCTGCGGCACAGCTTCCGGCACATCCTGATGCACGCCGTGCAGGATCACCAACACGTCTTCGACGCCGTGCTGAACGCCGATCGGATCGACCAGGATCTCCTTGAAGTTCGTCCCGGCCACATTGCGCACGGTACGCACGACGCCGACAGGAAAGCCGCGCGGGAAGACGCGATCGTCGCCGGAAGTGAAGAACTCTTCGCCCGGGTCGACCTTCTCCTCCATCGCGACATAGTCCACTTTGCACATGGGCGTCCCCTGTCCCTTCAGCGTGCCGCGGACCTGATTCTTTTGCGAGACCACACCGGCGGCGAATTCCGGGTCGGTGACCAGTTGGACCATGGCGGCCGTGGGATATGCCGCCGTGACCTTGCCGACGATGCCGTCGGGCGTCACCACGGCCATGCCGCGCTCGATGCCGGAGAGCGAGCCGCGATTGATGGTCACGACCTTGGAATCGCTGCCGGGCGAGTTGGCGATCACGTTAGCGGCGAGCGTCTTCGAGGGCGTGGCCGACTGGAAAATCTGCAGCGCCTTGGCCCGGTCGGCGGTGTTCAGCTCGTTCTTGAGGAAGATATTTTCCAGCTTGAGGCGGCCGACTTCGTCCTTGAGGCGGCGATTCTCGGCGTTGGTGTCGTGCAGCGTGACGTAGTTGTGCAGGAAGCCTGCGCTGCCGCCCCGCAACGCTTCCACGAAGCGAGCCACGGGAGTGACGGCGGAGATGGTCCAGATGCGGATGAAGCGCACGTCCTGGTCATTTTTCACCTGCACGGCGAGAAGAACCAGTTGGGCGCAGATCACCAGCAGCAGAACGGTGATGTGCCGGAAACGGTTGAGCAAGGACTCCATGGCGGGGACCTTCTGTCCCTAGTCTATCGAAATCTTACGCAGCAGCCTGAAATCGCTGAGCATGCGGCCGGTTCCGAGCACGACGGAAGCCAGCGGATCGTCGGCGATCGAGACGGGTAGTCCGGTTTCTTCGCGGATGCGCTTGTCCAGATTCTTGAGCAGGCCGCCGCCGCCGGTGAGCACGATGCCGCGGTCGCTGATGTCGGCGCTCAACTCGGGCGGGGTGCGCTCGAGCGCCACGCGGATGGCGTTCACGATGGTGGCGACGCATTCGCCGAGGGCCTCGCGGATTTCCGAATCGTCGATGGTGATGGTGCGCGGGACGCCCTCGATGAGGTTGCGGCCCTTAATTTCCATGGTCAGCGGCTTATCCAGCGGATAGGCCGAGCCGACCTCCATCTTGATGGCTTCCGCGGTACGTTCGCCGATCAGCAGGTTGTATTTGCGCTTGAGGTACTGCATTACGGCGTCATCCATCTCGTTGCCGGCCACGCGGACCGAACGGGAGTACACGATACCCGAGAGCGAGATGACCGCGACGTCCGTGGTGCCGCCGCCGATATCGACCACCATATTGCCCGAGGGCTCAGTGATGGGAAGGCCGGCGCCGATGGCCGCGACCATCGCCTGCTCCACCAGGTGGACCTCGCTGGCTTTGGCGCGGTAGGCCGAATCCATGACGGCGCGCTTTTCCACCTGCGTGATTTCACTGGGGACGCCGATGACGATGCGCGGATGGACCAGCATCTTGCGGCCGTGCGCCTTCTGAATGAAGTAATTCAGCATGCGCTCGGTGACCTTGAAGTCGGCGATGACGCCGTCCTTCATCGGCTTGATGGCGACGATGTTTCCGGGAGTGCGGCCGAGCATCTCCTTGGCTTCTTTGCCGACTGCTTCGACTTCCCCGGTGTTTTTGTTGATAGCGACAATGGAAGGCTCATTGACTACAATGCCCTTCCCCTTGGCATAGACAAGCGTGTTGGCCGTCCCCAAATCGATAGCCAGATCTGAGGAAAAGAGACTAAAAAGAGAGCGTAAGTTCATGTATTAAAGGTGGTTCACTTCGGGAAAGGATACAGGACGGGACAGCCGGAGCGATCCTCCTGCATGTTAACACAATGACCGGTTTTGAAGGGACCTACCTACGGGGTACGTTGGACCGGGCGGCGGGGTCGGCATTGTGCGGCATTTCCGACGGCCGGCGGCGCGATTGGGAGCCCGTCGTCTGCTGATTATCCTGGACCTGCTGGTCGGCCATGACCACCAGGAAGCCATCCGCATAACCGCCGCCGAATGTGCCCTGGTAAGGCGCCGGACCGATCGGCAACTGGCCGCCCGTCCAGCCCACCACGTAAGCGCGGCCATCCGGACCCACGACCATATCGGTGGGGGAGTTCACGGTGGCGCCGCCGAGGTAAGTGGACCAGGTCAGCGTCCGGGTACCCGGCTTGAACTTGGCAATGAACAGGTCGATGCCCTGGTTCCATTCCTGGAGTTCGCCGGACACGGGGAAATCCGCTGAGAGGGTGTAGCCGGCGACGTACAGATTGCCCGCGGCATCGCTGCCAACACCGTAAGCCACTTCGCCATCGGTACCGCCCAGCAGCGTGGAGTAGACCACGAGCGAGGACGGCGTCAGCGGGTTCAGGACCGAAACGAAAGCGTCGCCATTGCCGCGGTTGGTCGTCTGGATGGCATCGCCGGTCACCGGGAAGTCGTTGGATAGAGTGTACCCGGTGATGATCATGTTGCCCTTGGAATCCAGCTTCATGGCGCGCACGGCGTCGCCGGCCGAGCCGCCGAAGTATGTCGAGTAAACCAGGGAATCCGTCCCGCTCTTACTGAAGTCCATGACGCCGATGACGGGATCCTGGCCGCCCTTCAGGTTCACCTGATAGGAATTGGGACCGAGCGGGAACTGCGCCGAAAACGTCTGGGCCGCGAAGTAGACCAGACCTCTGGGACCGACGGCGATTCCGATGCCCCAATCGTCCGACTCTCCGCCGAGGAAGGTGGAGTAAAGCAGGTTGGAGCTGCTCGTGTTGAACTTGCAGAGGAACGTGTCCTGCGGGCCGTAGATGACGCCCGCGTAAGCGCTATCCGTCACCGGATAATCGCTGGCCTTGGTCGTGCCGATCACATAGATGTTGCCGGCCGAATCCAGGTCGATGCCGTTGCCATTGCTATCGCCGCCGGTGCCGCCGATGTAGGTCGAATAGACCAGCCCGTCGCTGCCGGCCGCCTTGGGATTCAGCTCGGCGATGAACGCGTAAAAAGTGGTCGCCGCGCCCGAGGTCTGGATCGAATTGCCGACCATGGGGAAGTCCGTCGAGGAAGTCTGACCGGTGAGGTAAACATTGCCGGCGGCGTCCACCTGCAGCGCGTTGGCGATATCGATATTGCTGCCGCCGAGATAGCTGTAGTAGACCAGTCCGTAATTGCCGCTCTTGCCCGTCGTGTCGATGATGGCCAGGAACGCGTCGGTGATGCCGGCGCTGTTGCCGAGATAGAAGTTGCCAGTGGCCGGAAGGTCGCCGCCAAAGCTGTTGGCGGAGCCGGTCGTATCCGTCTGGCCAGTGACGTACAGCAGACCTTTAGAATCGAGCCGAACGGCGTTGATGCGATCGCTGCGGCTGCCGCCCATGTAAGTCGAGTACACCAGGACGGGATCGATCACCAGCGAGCGCTTGCGGTCATATCCATCGAGCTTCAGCCCGACGGTGCCCTTGGCCTGCAGCACATAACGGCCGGAGATCTCGTGACGGGCGCCTTTGGCGTCCTCCTGGTAAATGACGGGCCGCATTTGGGTCATGCGGCCGGCCGGGGTTTCGTAGCTGAGGTCGCCCTGGGCGGTGAGGCCGAGGCGTCCGGCGCCGGCGAATTTCAGGCGGATGGCGCGCGGATCGGCGCCGGGCTGCAGGACGAAATCGTATTCCAACTGGCCTTGGCTGCCGTAGTAGACCACGTCGACGCCGGGGTACACGCCGCGATAGCGCACGCGGTTGTAACTGGCGACTCCGGTATGCCAGTTGTCACGCGACCCCACGAAGTAGTTGGTGCGCGCGGACAGCGGGTCGAGGGGCTCGATGGCGGCCGGGCGGGAGTTCAGCAGGGTGATACCGACCGGCGCGGCGCCGGCGACGGAAAGCTCGGGTCCGCGATCGGTCAGCAGCAGGCTGTAGCCGCCGGCGCGAGCGCCATAGCGGACGCCGGACTGGAACTGGCCCTGGTTGGCCTCGAAGCGCAGGGGTAATCGGGCGAGCGCGGCTTGGCCTTGGGTGGTGTCGGTGGCCATCAGCGAAAAAGCGGCGCTTGCGAAAAGCAGAATCCGAAGAGTGCGAAACATATCGGTTATAAACTTCACGAGACGGATAAGCTCTATTAGAACATGCATTTGCGTCGAATTAAAATGGGCGGATTCGTCACAGGCGTTCCCGGCTGGATACATTGCGGTACATTGAGGGCATGCGAATGCTCCTGGCCGGATTCCTTCTCTGGATGGCGGCCGATTTCCCGGTGGCTGAACCGAAAGACATTGCGGCGACCTTGGCTAAGTCCAATGTCCCAGCGGTGTTGTATGTCGGACCGAACGTCCTGTTCCGAAGCAAGCACATCCCGGGCGCGGTGTATGCGGGTCCGGGTGCGAAGCCGGAAGGGCTGGACTTGCTGAAAGCGGCGGTCGCCAAACTGCCCAAGGATCGCGACATCGTCGTTTACTGCGGCTGCTGCCCGTGGGACCACTGCCCTAACATGAAGCCCGCCATGGAGATGCTGAAAGGCATGGGGTACGTTCATGCCAAGGCTATGTACATCCCGGAGAACTTCAAGGCGAACTGGATCGATAAGGGGTATCCAGTCGAGTAGCCGGAAATATCATCTGTGGCCGAAAGGTTTTCGCTACGCCCTCCATTTCACGCCGAGGTCGAGGACCTTTTTGGCGTAGTCGACGCTGCGCTCCATGTGATCGCGCTGCTGGTATTGGAGGGCTTCGGCGTACTCGGGGCGGCCAGATCGGCCGGCGACATCTTCGATCACCATCTCGCCTTCGTAGGGATGGCCGCTCTTAGCGAGGGCCAGGAAACGGGCGAAGGATTCGGCACGCTTGTCCTGCCAGCCCTTCCAGAAATCGGCTTCGAGGGTCGGGAGGATGGCGGGCGGACGGCCGGTGATGGGCTTGATATAGATATAGACCGGCGGCATGATCTGCTGGGCGCGGGCGACGATCTTTTTGAAATCGACCACGCCCTCGCCAAGGGGCACCCACTGTACGGCGATGCCGCGGCGGGTCTCGTAGACGACGGAATCGCGCAGGTGGAAGGTGACGGCCAGCGGACCCAGCGTCTCCACCGTCTCCATGGGATCTTCCATGACGAAGACGGGATTGCCGGTGTCTAAATACGACCCCGCGATGTCCTTCCCTGCCCCTTCGATCACCTGGCGGGTTTGCCAGCACATCAGGTCCTTGTGATTCTCCAGGGCGAACTTCACACCGGCGTCGCGGGCCCGGCTGCCGACCGTGCGGAACAACTTGATCATGGTCTCGATGTGCTGCTCGACGGGTCCGGGCGGGAGCGCCGCGCGGTCGCTGGCGATGAGCGTCCGGACCAGTTTCGATCCCATGCCGGAAGCGCGTTTGATGGCGTCGCTGAGCAGTTTGACGGAGGCGTCGAAGCGCTCGGGCGTGCGCGGCAGCGAGGCGCCTGTGCCGGTTTCGAGATGTAGATTGAGCGCGGCGGCCTGGTCTTTGACGTCCTTCCAGTGGGCCGGATCGTTGGCGCCGGGATCGAGCGAGTCCTGCAGGAAGACGGCATCGAGCTTGAGCCCGGCGGTGTACTCGAGGAGCTTCTTGTCCGGCCAGCGCATGGCGCGGAGGCAATAGGTATTCAGTCCGATGGGCGTCATTGGGCCACCTGTGCAGCCCGGGCGGACTGCAGTTGGGAGACGACCTCTTTGCACTTTTCGAGTAGGAGCGAGTGCTCGCCGCCGGCGCCGATGAAACGCATGCCCCGTCCCGCCCAGAACTTCGCCATCGCGGTGGTCCGGACCTGAATGCCGGGGATGACGCCATGGCGATTGCACTTCGCGACGAGGCCTTCGACCGTGGAGATGAGGAGCGGATTATCGAAGTCGCCGGGGATGCCGAGCGAGATCGAAAGGTCGGCGGGCCCGACCATGGCGATGTCCACGCCCGGGACGGAGAGCAACTCGTCGGCGCGGTCGATCGCGAGCTGCGTTTCAAACTGCACGACGCAGACAGTGTTGCGATTCTGGTGATCGATGATCTCGGCGAAGCTGTGCGGTTCGTAGCTGACCATGGTGGCATTGATGCCGTAGCCGCGCTTGCCCACGGGCGGGAAGCGCATCCAGCTCACGGCCTCGGCGAGCAATTTGGAATCCTCGACGCGCGGCAGGATGATGCCCTGCGCGCCGGAATCGAGCAGGCGGGCGACGAGCGAGTAGAGCAACTCGGCTACGCGGACGATGGGCGTGATCCCCGCAGCGTTGGCAGACACGATCATGTCCTGGACGGTTTCGAGGTCATAGGCGCCGTGCTCCATATCGATGAAGACGTAGTCGAAGCCGGCGGCGGCGAAGACGCGCGGAATCTCCGCGGACCGGTAGACCTGCAAGCCGCAGCCGAATACGGTCTCACCCCTGGCGAGTCGCTCGCGGGTGTGATTCGTGAACATTTCTACATTGCTCCTTTCGGCCGGAACCCGGATTTTAACGCGCCTCACGCGGTTGCAGAGAGTCGCGCGGAAATGGTACGCTCCGGCCATAACGCTCCGAGGATGTTCCCATTGGAGGGGGACTGACGATGAAGACATTGGGACTGCTGGCGCTGCTCATGGCGCCGGTATTTGCGCAGGGTCCCGCGCCTCAATTGACCCTGAAAGAGGGCGATATGGCGCCGGATTTCACCATTGCCAAGAACATGAATACCAGCGGCAAAGAGATCAAACTATCCGACTATCGCGGTAAGAAAAACGTGATACTGGCGTTCTTCCCGGCCGCGTTCACCGGTGGTTGAACGAAGGAACTCACTGGATACCAGGCTGGTATCGGAAAATTTACAGCAAACGATTCGCAGGTGCTGGCGATCAGCACGGATTTCATAGCAACCTTGTCGCATTGGTCCAAGGAACTCGGAGCGGAGTTTCCGATGTTGAGCGATCACGACAGGAAAATCTCGGAAATGTACGGCGTGCTCAACACAGGCATGGGCATTGCCAATCGGACCACTTTCGTGATCGACGAGCAGGGCAAGATCGCGATGATCCAGCAGGGCAACGATGCTGTGGATCCCACCAAAGCAGACGAAGCCTGTAGCCGGTTAGGTCACAAGAAGTAGTTCAGAAAATGGGCAGGCGAAAGCGCCTGCCCCACTTAAGAACAAAGTCCAAAGCACAGAGATCACGGATCTTATTCGTTAATGGAAAAATAATATTCCCGGTACTCCGACTTGCCCCTAAATAGAGGCATGCTTCACGATTCCCTTTCAATCCCTTTCACGCGCCGACGCGTTGCCGGACTATTCGCCGCCACACTCCAGACCAGTCCGATTCGTCCGGAGCCGAAACGCGGCGCGCGCCAGGACCTCGATGCAGTCGTCTCCTTCGTCGGCCTGGCTCATAAGGATCGGAACCTCGATCAGGTCGCCGAAATGATCTCCCACGATCCGAGGCTCGTTTATGCCTGCTGGGACTGGGGAGGAGGAGATTGGGAAACCGGTCTCGGCGGCGCATCTCATGTCGGCAGCAGAAAGATGGCACGCTTGCTTCTGGAAAAGGGGGCTCGCATCGACGCCTTCTGCGCGGCTATGCTCGGCGAGCGCGATGTGGTAACGGCGCTGGTGAAAGCGAACCCCGCGGTGGTCAACGCACGCGGACCGCACGGCTACTGCCTGCTGTATCACGCGGCAATCAGCGGAGACACAAAGATGGCCGAGGTGCTGAACCCGCGCATCGCCGCGCGCACTCGCGATTTCAACCAGTCGCTAAGCGCCGCGGTACGTGACGGCAACGTGGAGATGACTGCGTGGCTCCTGAAAGAGGGCGTCACCGATCCAAATCTGGAAGACGCTCTCGGGAAGCGGCCGCTCACGACGGCGGTTGAAAATAACTTCCCGGAGGTTGCCGAGATCCTGAGAAAGCATGGCGGCCGGTAGACGGTTCGTCGTGACCACGGAACTTCGGACGAGCACCAGCAGGTAGAAGAAAAAGAATCGGTGGACTGCTCTACTTCAGTGCACGGCCTCCGTGAACGATTCCAGAGTAGACCGGAAGATGCCCGCCTTTACCGCGGGATCGTTGTCGATGTAAGCCTTGGCTTCGCTTTCCGTGGCATTCAACTCGACATAGCCGCGGGGCTGCGTGGGATTGTTCGTGCGACCGGCAAACGTGATCACACCTTTCGCAGCCAGCGATTTCAGATACTCGGCGTGCTGCTGGAGGACCGCGATGTCGGCGGGCTTCAGCTGATCGGGCGTGCCGTGCGCCAGTTCGTACACAGCCAGGAACTTCGCCTTCGTGTTCGACTCGACCTCGCGGATCTGGGCCGTATGGCGCGCCGAGTGAGCGGCGAGCAGCACCAGGAATTGGTAGGCATCCATAGGTCCGGCCGGCGACCCGGTTACGGTGTGCAGAAACAGTTCGTCCTGGCTGGCCCGCACGTACGCGATGGTCTTATCGCGTCGCGCCGTGAACTCCCTGGCGGCATCGGCGGGGGTAGCGAATCGCTGCGAGGGGACGAGCGGCTCGGGCGCCTTGGCCTTCTGACTGCGATCCTCGACCTTTGCCGCGAACGCCTTGTAGAAATCCAGATTCGCCGTGGCGGCCCGCACGACGGCCGGCGACGTGAGAGACTGCTGCGCCATCGAGAGCAGCAGGTCTTCGGCGAGAATGATGTGCTCGGCGCATTCCTGCACGCTCCAGACGGCGGGCGCAGGCTTGAAGCGCCACTGCGCGTCGCTGAGTCCCTGAATCGAAGACAGCATGGCCTTCTTCGACTGTTCGAGTTGGCCGATCAGGTAGTCCCGTTCGGCGTCGTTCATCTTCCCCGCCCCGCCGGCGGCGAGCGGTAGTGCGGCAAGTAAAAAGAAGGAAAGGCTCGTTCTCACGAGTGCACCTCCTCTGTTTGCAAGTACGATTGCAGCCAGACAATGACGCGTGTCCAGCCCTGAGTGTGCGCCTGGCGCGACTGGTCGCTCTTGAAACCTTCGTGGCGGAAATTTACGAGCGTGCCCGAAGGGATGGCGGCCAAAGTGTAATGCACTTGCGATTCCTCGCCGGGCGCCCAACTCGGCATCCAGGTATAGGACAGGCGATGCGGCCGGTCGACCACGAGATACGTGCCGCCCACGGCGGAGACAGGACCAGCGGCGCCTTGCGCGTGGCAACTCCACGACCCGCCGGGCCGGAGGTCGATCTTCCAATCGGAAGTGCGATAGGTGTCGGCGGAGCCCCACCATTGCACCAATTCGTTGGGATCGACCAGCGCGTCGAAAACTTTTTCAGGCGGGGCGAAAATCTCGATCTCACCGGTGATGGCTTCGCCCTTGATCTCTACACTCATTGTTTGATCTCCTTTTTCTCCAGGTGGCGTTTGAGGTTCGCCAGGTTCATGCTCCAGAAATTGCGATAAGTTTCGAGCCAGCGGTCCAGGTCGCGCAAAGGCTCGGGATTCAGATGATACATGCGCAGACGGCCGAGTTTGCGCTCGGTCACCAGGTTGGCCTCGTGGAGCACCCGCAGATGCTTGGATATGGCGGGACGGCTGACCGGAAAGGCTCGCGCGATCTCGTGCACCGGCTGCGCTCCCTGCCTGAGTTGGTCCAGAATGGCCCGCCGCGTGACGTCAGCCACGGCGTGAAAAACGTCTATTTGTTGAGTTCCCATGCTCAATCAGTAACCAGTTGGTTACCAATATAGGGCGGACCGGCTACGGCTGTCAACAGAAAAAACGAGGTATGGAACAAGCCAGGCGGGCGGCGCGTATCAGCTTTAGAGGAGAGACCAATGTTTTGCGATCGCTGCGGCACGAAATTGAGCGACCAGGCGAGTTTCTGCCCATCCTGCGGGAAAGCGGCCCGGGTGGTCCCGCTGATGCCGATCCAGAGCCGCATCGCCGGGCACATCCGGCTATTAGGGATTTTGTGGCTGGCGATCTCGGCCTTCCGCATGCTGCCGGGGCTATTTCTCTTCTCGATGGCGCGGCACGGGATGATGAGTTTCCTCCCGCCGGACGTGCCGTTCTTCGTGCACGGGATCCTGCGCTTTGCCGGGCTCGCGCTGCTATTCAGCGGCGTCGTCGGGATCGTCACCGGATGGGGACTGCTGGAGCGGCAGCCGTGGGCTCGCATGCTGGCGATCGTGATGGGCTGCCTCAATCTGATCGATATGCCGTTCGGTACGGCGCTCGGGATCTATACGTTGTGGGTACTGCTGCCGGGTAAGTCGGAAGAAGAATACCGGCAGATCGCGCGCGCGGCTTAGCGGGAGTTTCACGGTAGAGTAGGAGAGAGGGCGACACCTTGCGGTGCGACCCACTCTCCCCTCGTCGAACCGGAAAAGCGGATTTCCCGGCATCCGGCTCTCCTGAAAACGTATTGCCTCAGGCATGCACAGGCAGTGGCACGGCTGCCAGTCTCTACAATTCCACCAGTCCGAATCGCTGGATTTGCTCATAGAAACTGACCCCTTCCG
>Ga0105240_10004081_pt1 | contig 22462 bp, 20 predicted proteins | sample KBSC54metaG_FD_80426 | JGI IMG/M metagenome (GOLD analysis project Ga0105240, IMG submission 80426) | Corn rhizosphere microbial communities from Kellogg Biological Station, Michigan, USA - KBS C5-4 metaG | ecosystem: Host-associated > Plants > Roots > Rhizosphere > Soil | place: Michigan, USA... | reverse complement strand
TGTAGCCCCAACCCTGCCTTGCGACCGCCTCAGGTTCGGGCCATCATGGTTTCGTTGCCAGTGCCGGCATCGCAGGAAACTGCTCAAAGCGCATGACGCAAGCTCCAAACGCCGACGCCGTGACCCAAGCGTTTTCCGACATTCCCGCGCTGCTAGAAGCTGCGCCCGCGCTCCAGACCCGCGGCCGTTTCCTCGACTGCGATTGCCGGCTCGGGCCGATGGAGCAGCCGTTCTTCGTCTCGATCCGCGCTGGCCGCATCGTGGAATTCACCGCGCAACCTTCGCTAATGCGCTCGTGGCGCTTCTCCTATCGCGCGACGCCGCTGGCATGGAGCGGATACTGGAAGCCGATGCCGAAGCCCGGCTTCCATGATCTGCTGGCGCTCACCAAGCGCGGCGAGGCGGTACTCGAAGGCGATCTGCATCCCTTCATGACCCATTTGCAGTATTTCAAGGACCTGCTGGCGCTGCCGCGGCTCCGTCAAGCGAAGGCGGCCGCATGAACGGGGAGATCGAGCCAATGGTCGGCCGCTATGTCCATGTCGACATCGGCGGTGACATGCACCGGATCTATTTCGAGGAGAACGGATCGGGCATTCCGTTGGTGTGCCTGCACACCGCCGGCGCGGACGGGCGGCAGTGGCGGCATCTGCTCACTGATAGGGAGCTTACGAAGAACTTCCGCATCATCGCCCTCGACATGCCTTGGCATGGCAAATCCAATCCGCCGGCGAGCTGGAATGGTGATGAATATCAGCTCACCACGAAGCGCTACACCGAGACCATCCGCGCTTTTTGCAAGGCGTTGAAGCTGGACAAGCCTGTGGTGATGGGCTGCTCGATCGGCGGGCGTATCGTGCTCAATCTCGCGATCGATCACCCTGCCGAGTTCCGCGCGCTGATCGGCCTGGAGGCCGCCGACTTCCAGCAGCCCTGGTACGACACGACGTGGCTCAATCGCCCCGATGTTCACGGCGGTGAAGTCTGCGCCGCGCTGGTGTCGGGGCTGATTGCCCCACAGAGCCCCAAGGCAACGCGCGACGAGACGCTGTGGGCCTACAAGCAGGGCGGGCCCGGCGTGTTCAAGGGCGACCTTTACTTCTATCGCGTCGACGGCGACTTGCGTGGCAAGGTGCAAAAGATCGATACCGCCATCTGCTCGCTTTATCTCCTGACCGGCGAATATGATTTTTCCTGTACACCCGAGGACACCAGGCGTACGGCGGCTGCGATCCCCGGCGCCCGCGTCACCATCATGGAAGAGCTAGGCCATTTTCCGATGAGCGAAAACCCCGAACAGTTCCGCCGCTATATCGCGCCGGTACTCGCCGAAATTACGAAAGCAACGGCATCACCCAAGCAAGGAGTACACGCATGAACCGCAATATTCTGTTTGGCCTCGCGCTCGCCGCCGCGGTTGGCGCGAGCCAGGCCAGCGCCGAAGAGCTGACGGGCACGTTGAAGAACATCAAGGACACCGGCACGATCACGCTCGGCTACCGCGACTCTTCGATTCCCTTCTCCTATCTCGACGACAATCAGAAGCCGGTCGGCTTCGCCATGGACATCTGCTACAAGATCGTCGACGCCGTGAAGAAGGACCTGAAGCTCGACAAGCTCCAGGTCAAGCTCAACCCGGTGACATCGGCGACGCGCATTCCGCTGATGGCAAACGGCACCATCGATCTCGAATGCGGCTCGACCACCAACAACGCCGAGCGCGAGAAGCAGGTCTGGTTCACCAATACCCACTTCCTCACCGCCAGCCGCTATGTCTTCAAGAAATCGAGCAACCTCAAATCGATCGATGACCTGAAGGGCAAGACGGTGGTCTCGACCGCCGGCACCACCAACATCAAGCAGCTCACCGAGGCCAATGTGGCGCGCAAGCTCAACGCCACGATCGTGCCGGCCAAGGATCACGCCGAAGCCTTCCTGATGGTCGAGACCGATCGCGCGGTCGCCTTCGTGATGGACGACATCCTGCTGGCGAGCCTCGTCGCCGGTTCGAAGGACCCGAGCGACTATGTCATCTCCAAGGATGCATTTTCGACGCCCGAGCCCTATGGCATCATGCTGCGCAAGGACGACGTGCCGTTCAAGAAGGTGGTCGATGCCGCAACTGCCGCGCTCTACACTTCCGGCGAAGGCCAGAAGCTCTACGACAAGTGGTTCATGAGCAAAATTCCGCCGAAGGGCCTGAACCTCAACACGCCGATCTCGCCGGAGCTGAAGGCTGAATTCGCCAAGCCCTCGGATTCGCCGGATCCGGCTTCGTACAAGCCGTAAGGCGCCCACACACGCCGCTCATGCGATGGCCCGGCCATTGCATGGGCGGCGCCAGCATCGCGTTTGCGGAAGGGGACCCGTGAACTACCATTGGAACTGGGGCATTTTCTTCGAGCCGAACCCGATGGGGACCGGCTCCTATCTCGATTTGCTACTGTCGGGACTGGAGCTGACGATCAAGACGGGGCTGCTCGCCTGGGTTATCGCCCTGATAACGGGCTCGATCGTCGGCGTGTTACGCACGCTGCCGTCGAAGGCGGCGTCGTGGTTTGGATTCGCCTATGTCGAGTTCTTCCGCAACATGCCGCTGCTCGTGCAATTGTTCCTGTGGTTCTTCGTGCTGCCGGAGTTGTTGCCGAGGAATGCCGGCCTTTGGCTGAAGCAACTACCCAACGCGCCATTCTGGACGGCGGCGGTCGGCATCGGCTTTTTCATGTCGGCGCGCGTTGCCGTGCAATTGCAGGCCGGCATCGGCTCGCTGCCGCGTGGCCAGAAGCAGGCGGCCACCGCGCTTGGCCTCACCACGGTGCAGACCTATCGCTACGTGCTGCTGCCAATGGCGTTCCGCATCATCCTGCCGCCGCTGACCTCGGAGTTCATCAACACGCTCAAGAACACATCGGTTGCCATCACCATCGGCTTGCTCGAGCTCACCGGCCAAGCCCGCTCCATGGAGGAATTTTCCTTCCAGGTTTTCGAGGCCTTCACCGCGGCAACGGTGCTCTATCTCCTGATCAACCTCGTCATCGTGATCGTGATGCGCCTGCTCGAGCAGGCGGTGGCGATCCCCGGCTATATTTCGGGGAAATAGCGATGATCGGCAATTTCGATTTCGACGTCATCTGGCGCTCATTGCCTTACCTCTTCCGCGATGGCATGACGTTCACGTTGTTGCTCACGGCGCTCTCCGCCGCCGGCGGCCTCGTCTTCGGCACCCTGATAGCGCTGATGCGGCTGTCCGGCTATCGCGTGCTCGGCCTCATCGCCGGCCTCTATGTCGATTTCATGCGCACGCTGCCGCTGGTGCTCGTGATCTTCTGGTTCTATTTCCTGGTGCCCTATATCGCGCAGTGGCTTACCGGCGCCGCGAGCCCGATCCGTGTCGGCGCCTTCCACTCCTCGCTGATCACCTTCATCATGTTCGAGGCAGCGTATTTTTCCGAGATCATGCGGGCCGGCATCCAGTCGATCTCGAGGGGCCAGCCGGCCGCGGCTCAGGCGCTCGGTCTCACCTATGGCCAGACCATGCGCTATGTCGTGCTGCCGCAGGCGTTCCGCAACATGCTGCCGGTGCTGCTCACCCAGACCATCGTGCTGTTTCAGGACACCTCGCTGGTCTATGTGGTGTCGATTACGGATTTCCTCGGCGCGGCCAGCAAGGTCGCACAGCGCGACGGCCGCCTCGTCGAGATGTATCTGTTCGCCGCACTCGTCTATTTCGTCATTTGCTGTGTCGCGTCGTTCGGCGTCCGCCTCCTGCAGGCGCGGATCGCCGTTGTTCGTTAGGTCGAGACCATGGATTTGAGATTTCATGTCCTTTTCCTTCACCTCTCCCGTAGGGAGAGGTCGGATCGCGGCAGCGATCCGGGTGAGGGCTTCGCTCCATCGATAGGCCACAACCCCTCACCCGGCGCTACGCGCCGACCTCTCCCCCTGGGAGAGGTGGTCACTCAGCCGAGCGCCACATGATCGAAATCAGCCACGTCAACAAATGGTACGGCACCAGCTTTCAGGCGCTGAAAGACTGCACCACTTCGGTCGCCAAGGGCGAGGTGGTCGTGGTGTGCGGCCCGTCGGGCTCCGGCAAGTCGACGCTGATCAAATGCGTCAATGCACTGGAGCCGTTCCAGGACGGCTGGATCAGCATCGACGGCATCAAGGTCAATGATCCCAAGACCGACCTGCCGAAGCTGCGCTCCCGTGTCGGCATGGTGTTCCAGCACTTCGAGCTGTTTCCGCATTTGCGGATCATCGACAATCTCTGCCTCGCGCAGGAAAAGGTGCTGGGCCGCTCGCATGACGCGGCACGGGCCAAAGGCGCGAAGCTTCTGGATCGGGTCGGACTCAAGGAGCACGCGCAAAAATATCCCGCGCAATTGTCCGGCGGCCAGCAGCAGCGCGTGGCGATCGCGCGTGCGCTCGCCATGGACCCGATCGCGATGCTGTTCGACGAGCCGACCTCGGCGCTCGATCCCGAAATGATCAGCGAAGTGCTCGATGTGATGGTCGACCTCGCGCGTGACGGCATGACCATGATGGTCGTCACCCACGAAATGGGCTTTGCCAGCAAGGTCGCCAATCGCGTGATCTTCATGGACAGGGGCGAGATCGTCGAGGACGCGCAAAAGACGGATTTCTTCGGCAAGCCGCGTAGCGATAGGGCGCAGAAGTTTCTATCGAAGATATTGTCGCATTAGCCCCCACTGTCATTCCGGGGCGATGCGAAGCATAGAACCCGGAATCTCCAGATTCCGGGTTCGCCTCTGCGAGGCGCCCCGGAATGACCAGAGCAAGGGTTTATCAGCGCCGGCCAATCGCCTATATGGTGAGAAGCTCTCGCCTCCCGACAGGAGATTTCATTTTGGACTCGATCGCTTATGTCAACGGTTCGTTTGTGCCCCTTTCGGAGGCCAAGGTCTCTATCCTCGACCGCGGCTTTTTGTTCGCCGACGGCATTTACGAGGTTTCGGCCGTGCTCGATGGCAAGCTGGTCGACAATGATTCGCATTTGGCACGATTGAAGCGTTCGGTCGGCGAGATTGCGCTGCCGCTGCCGGAAAGTCTCGAGCGCATCATCGAGATCCAGAAGGAGCTGATTGGGCGCAACAAGCTCGAGAATGGGCTCGTCTATATCGAGGTGACACGCGGCGCGGACAAGGGGCGCGACTTTGCGTTCCCGAAGGGCGTGAAGCCGACCATGATCATGTTCACCTCGGTGAAGGACATCGTGAACGCGCCGTCTGCCAAGACGGGTATCGCCGTGATCACGGTGCCCGACATTCGCTGGACGCGGCGCGACATCAAGAGCGTGGCGCTGCTCGCGCAAGTGCTGGCCAAGCAGGCCGCTGCCGAAGCCGGCGCCGGCGAAGCCTGGATGATCGAGGATGGCAAGGTGACCGAGGGTGGCTCGTCCTCGGCATTCATCCTCACCCAGGACGATGTGATCGTGACGCGCCAGAACGGCAGCGAGATCTTGCCGGGCTGCACCCGCAAGGCGGTGGTGAAGCTTGCGGAAGAACGGCAGCTTCGGGTCGAGGAGCGGGCCTTCTCGGTGGAGGAGGCGCTGAAGGCGAAGGAAGCCTTCATCACCAGCGCCTCGACTTTCGTGCAACCGGTGGTGAGCATCGACGGCAAGACCGTGGCCAACGGCAAGCCGGGGCCGATGGCCACGCGCCTTCGCGAAATCTATGTCGAGTTCGCCAAAGCTACTGGGACTTAGAGGGACGGGCCCGATCAGGCCGCGGTTGCAGCGCTGACCTTCACCGGCGGCACGGCGCGGAACGAGATCGCAAGCCGGTTCCACGAATTGATGGTCGCGATCAGCATGGTGAGGTTGACGGTCTCGGCTTCCGAGAAATGTGCGCGGACCTCGTTGTAGACATCGTCCGGCGCATGCGTCTCGGCGATCAGTGTCACCGCTTCGGTCCAGGCCAGCGCGGCGCGCTCGCGGTCGGTATAGACGGGCGACTCGCGCCAGGCGTTGAGGAGGTAAAGTCGCTGCTCGGTCTCGCCGCGCTTGCGCGCATCCTGGGTGTGCATGTTGATGCAGAAGGCGCAGCCGTTGATCTGCGAGGCGCGGGTCTTGACCAGCTCGATCAGAGACTGCTCGAGGCCGGACGCCTGGATCTGGTTTTCCAGCGCGGTGAGCGCCTTGATGGTGTCGGGCGCGGCCTGAAAGAAGTTCATGCGGGGCTTCATTGGTCGTTCTCCTCTGAGGTTGAGTGACAGGTGGTTAGTGGGCGCCGCCGGCGTCAAGATGGTCGGGCTTTTGCAGCATCAGCGAGGCAAGCAGTGCGACAATCAGTGCCACGCCGATCAGATAGAAGGTGTCGCTGAAGGCGAGGATAAAGGCCTGCTTTTGCACGATGTGGCCGATCGCGACATAGGCACGGCGCGCGGCATCAACGCGGTCGATCACGCCATGGTTCATGAAATATTGCGTGAGCTGGTCGAGCCGGGTGCGGGTCGCCTGCTCGAACAGCGACACCGACTGCATCAACACGTTGGAGTGATATTGCTCGCGCTTGGTGAGCAGGGTCTGCAGCGCGGCGATCCCGATCGCGCCGCCGAGGTTGCGCATCATGTTGAACAGGGCGGACGCGGACCCCGCATTCTCGTGCTCGACGCCGGCGGTGGCGACCGCGGAGAGAGGCGCGAAGCAAAGGGCCTGACCAATGGCACGGACGACGTTCGGCCAGAACAGCTGATCGGCGGCATAGTCGTTGGTCATGAAGATGTTCATGAAGTTGGAGCCAGCGAACAGAGCAAAGCCGATTCCGATCACGATCCGCGGGTCGAACCGCTTCATCAGGCGGGGCACCAGCGGGATCAACACGAGTTGCGGCAGGCCGGTCCATGCCAGCACCATGCCGATCTGCTCGGAATTGTAGCCCTGGATGCGGGCGAGATAGACCGGCAGGATGTAGACCGAGCCGTAGAGGGCAATGCCGAGCAGGAAGTTGGCGAGGACGCCGAAGCCAAAGTTGCGACGGAACAGGATGCGCAGGTTCAGCAGCGGCTTGTTTGTGCTCAGCTCGATCGCGATGAACAGGGTTAGCGCAATCGTTGCGATCACAGCGAGGCGGACGATGAAGGGCGAGCCGAACCAATCGTCCTTGTTGCCTTCCTCCAGCACGGTCTGCAGCGCGGACAGGCCGATCGCCATGGTGATGATGCCGGCCCAGTCGCCCTCACGCAGCAGCGACAGCTTCATGGGCTTCGCCTCCAGCGAGAAATAGAGCATGGCGATCATGATCGCGCCCGGCACGACGTTGACATAGAAGATGTATTCCCAGCCCCAGTTCTCGGTGAGATAGCCGCCGATGGTCGGACCGATTGCGGGTGCGAAGGTCGCGGAGATCGCGAACAGCGCGAGCCCAATCGGCTGTTTGTTCTTCGGCAGCAACGTGATGATCAGGGTGAACGCCATCGGGATCAGCACGCCGCCGGTGAAGCCTTGCACGGCGCGCAGCGCAATCATCTGCGGCAGGTCCTGCGCGAAGGCGCAAGCCGCCGAGAACACCAGGAACAGGAAGGCATTGGTCAGGAGATAGATGCGGACCGAGAACACCTGGGCGAGCCAGCCGGAGAGCGGGATCACCACGATCTCGGCGATCAGATAGGAGGTCGAAATCCATCCCCCATCATCGATGCCGGCACCGATCGCGCCCTGGATGTTGGCCAGCGAGGCGTTGACGATCTGGATGTTGAGCACGGCCATGAAGGCGCCGAGCGTGGCGCCGATCACGGCGACCCAGGTCTTTATCGAAACAGGCTTGACCGAGACGGCGCGGGCGGCTGGCGCCGCGGCGGGGCCAGCGACGGCGGGAGAGGAAGTGGTGCCGAGGGTTGCTTGAAGCGCGGTCATGTTCGTCTCCTCTTGCCTTGCCGGGAGAGCATGCATTGAACAGTTGATCTCGATAATCGAAGGAATTGTGGAAGCATTATCCAGCAAGATTTGAAGATTCCTGCTGGACGAGCGCTTCCAGCACTTAGCCTCCAGCGGGATGGACCTTGGCCGCGTTGGAAGCGATCTGTTCGTGCGCCTTGCGTTCAGCGACGACGGTCGCCTTGGTGTCGACGGTCGGCACCGCCGACATGCCGGGACGAAGCAGTCCCTTCAGGGAGTGGTCGTTGAACACGATCTTCACGGGGACGCGCTGCACGATCTTGGTGAAGTTGCCGGTGGCGTTGTCCGGCGGCAGCAGCGCAAACTCCAGGCCGCTCGCCGGCGACAGGCTGTCAACATGGCCCTTCAGCGTGGTCGAATGGAAGCTGTCGATTTTGAGTTCAACGGGCTGCCCATCGCGGACGTTCGTAAGCTGAGTCTCCTTGAAGTTTGCGATAACGTAGACCGCGTCGAGCGGCACCACCGCCATCAACTGCGTGCCGGCCTGCACATATTGTCCGACCCGCAGCGAGCGGGCGCCGACGGTACCTTCAACAGGAGCCGTGATTTGCGTGTAGGACAGGTTCAGCGCCGCCTGCTCCTCGACTGCATGGGCGTGATCGAGCTCGGCAACCGCCTGGGCGCGCTGGGTCGAGAGCACCTCGATCTTCTTGTTGGCGGCGATCAGGCCCGCCTTGCTCTGCTGCAATTGCGCGGTCTGGGCCCGCAGCGCCGCGTCGGTCTGCTGGGCGCGCTGCACCGTGCCGGAGCCCGACTTCATCAGGTCGTCATAGCGGCTGCGCTCTTCCTGCGCGAATTTGAGGTTGGCCTCGGCTGCATCGACATCGGCAGCCTGCTGCTGGATCAGCGGTCCCTGCAATTCGATCTGCGCATCGAGGTTGTGGACGGCGGCCTCTGACGCGGCGACGTCGGCCCTGGCCTGGCTCAGCGCGGTTTTGAAGTCGCGGTCGTCGATACGGGCGAGCAATTGACCGGCCTTGACCGGCTCGTTGTCGGACACCAGCACCTGGGCGATGTAGCCGGAGACCTTCGGCGCGATGATCGTGGAATCGGCCTTCACATAGGCGTCGTCGGTGCTTTCGAGGTAGCGGCCGGTGGTCAGGTAGTAGTGGCCGAAATCGCCGGCCGCGGCGATGCCAAGGGCCAGAGCCAACGCCAGCGCCGCGCGCTTGATCGCCTGGCGCGACGGCTTCAGGCTGATTTTCTTATCGGTTTCAGAGACATAGGCCGCATTCGACATGGCATCCTCGTAAAGCTTCGGTCGCTGCCCGCGAGGGGCTTCTGAGATGCCGCAAACATGCAATGTCATCCGCCTTGTGATAATCCGGGAAAAGCTGGAAGCATTATCCAGCCGCAATAGATAATCGAGGGTCCGATGGACCGGTTGACCAGCCTGACCGCCTTCGTCCGGGTCGTCGACGCCGGCGGCTTCTCGGCGGCGGGGCGCAAGCTCAACATGTCCACGACCATGGTCAGCAACCATGTGCAGGCGCTCGAAGATCGCCTGGGCGCACGACTGCTCAACCGCACCACGCGCAAGGTGAGCCTGACCGAAATCGGCAAGGGCTATTACGACCGCTGCGTCCAGATCCTCGCGGACATCGAACAGGCCGACGATATCGCCGGCGCGCTGCAATCGACCCCGCGCGGCACGCTGCGCGTCTATACCAACACCCATCTGGTGCAGTTCCTGTCGCCGGTGGTGGCCGAGTTCCTCGCAGCCTATCCCGATGTGAAGGTCGATCTCGTCATCGGCGAACGCAATGTCGACCTGATCGACGAGAATTTCGACCTCGCGGTCCGCATGATCCCGTCACCGGATTCCAGCCTGATCGTGCGCAGCCTTGCGACCTGGCGGCATGTGTTGTGCTGCTCGCATGACTACATCGAAAAGCACGGCAAGCCCGAACAGCTCGCTGATCTGGCCGAGCGCAACTGCATCCGCCACGTGAATTATCCCTATGGGGACGACTGGCGTTTCGTCGACCGCAAGGGGACGCCGGCGACGGTGCGCGTGTCGGGCAATCTGATCTCGAATAGCGGCGACACGCTGCGATTGGCCACGCTGGCCGGCGTCGGCGTCTGGCTTGCCGCGGGATTTCTGGTTCGCGACCATCTCGAGTCGGGCGAATTGGTCCGGCTGCTGCCGGAATACCGGCCGGTCGAATTCTCGATGAATGCGATCTATCCGCATCGCCATCATCTCTCGGCGAAGGTCAGGACCTTCATCGACCTGTTGGCGCGTCATTCCGCCGAGCAGCAGAAGCAGATCAACCCGTATGCATGACCATCGTCGTTGTTGCGAGGAGCCAACGGGTCCGCGCGAAGCGCGGCCCAATGACGGGCTCCGCGACGACGTGTTCGCCGAAGCTCAATGAGCGAAGGCGAAAGCAATTCAGGCCATTTCCACGGATACACCTCTGGATTGCTTCGCTTCGCTCGCAATGACGATAATGTGGCAGCTGTCATCTGGATCGGCATAGAGCAATGCAATATGGTCCGGCCCAATGAATCGCATTGTTACTTCCCTGATCACTCTGTTTGCATTGGCCCCGCTGACCTCAGCGCTCGCGGGATCGGCACCGTTCGGCCCACCGCCGGGTGCGAACATCGTCGTTGAAAAGCTCGCACCGATCGAGCCTTTCGTCAAAGGCGAGATCGCCGCGGGCAAAATCCCCGGCGCGATCGTACTCGTGCAACAGCACGGCAAGCCGGTTTATCTCAAATGGTTCGGCACGCGCGACCCGGACAAGGGCACGCCGATGACGGAGGATGCGATCTTCCCGATCCATTCCGTCACCAAGACCATCACCAGCATTGCGGCGATGATGCTGATCGACCGCGGCAAGATCGCGCTCAATGATCCCGTCAGCAAATACATCCCGTCTTTTGCCGGAATGAAGGTCGGTTTCGAGCGTAAGGATGAAAGCGGCAAGACTGTGCTGGATCACTTGTCGCTGCGCCGGCCGATCACGGTCGAGGATTTGCTGCTCCACACTTCAGGCATCACCTACGGCTTCTATGGCGACGGCCTGGTCAAATCGGCTTATGAAGGCATCTATCTCGGCGATTTCGACAATGCCGGCTTTGCCGAGCGGATTTCCAAGGTGCCGCTGGCCGAGCAGCCGCGCACGCTCTGGGACTATGGCCATTCCATCGACGTGCTTGGCCGGGTGATCGAGGTCGCTTCCGGCCAATCGCTTTATCAGTTCGAGAAAGCGAACCTGCTCGATCCGCTCGGCATGACCACCACCAAATTCTTCCTGACCGATCCGGCCGAGCGGGCACGCTATGCCTATCCGCTGCCGAAGGACCGCCATGTCGAGCGCAATTCGCTCAATGTCACGCGCTGGGAATCGGGCGGCGGCGGCATGGTCTCGACCATTGCCGACTTTGCCCGCTACGGCCAGATGCTGCTCAATGGCGGCAAGCTCGACGGCAAGACCTATCTCAGTCCGGCCACGTTCGAGGCCATGACGACGGACCACATCGGGCCGGGCGCAGGGGTTGCGCGCGATACCTATTATTTTCCAGGCGACGGCTTCGGTTTCGGCTATGGTTTCGGCGTCCGCGTCGATCCGGGTTTTGCGATCCCGCCGCCGCCCGGCTCGCTCGGCGAGATCAAATGGGACGGCGCGACGGGCTGCTATATCGTCGTCGACCGTGCGGAGGACATGTTCTTCGTGGTGATGCAGGACTCGCCGTCGGGACGGATGCACGTCATCACCACGATCAAAAAGATCATTTACGACGCCCTCGAGAAATGACCGGAGAGGTGCGATGCTGCAAAAGCCCGTGACCAGCGATCAGACCATCGCCGCGCCGACGCGTATCATTGCGCTCGACCGCGCGCGGACCTTCATCACGCTCTTGGTGCTGCTGCATCATTCCGTGGTCAACTACACGCATTTCGGCAGCGGCGACAAGGCGCGCTGGCTCGGCTTCGATCTGGTCGTGCTGTTCAACGACAGCTTCTTTATGGCCTGCATGTTCCTGATCTCGGGCCTGTTCGTGCAGCAGAGTCTCGCCAAGCGTGGACCTGCGAATTACCTCGGCAACCGCGCCTGGAGGCTCGGCGTGCCTTATCTGCTCTCCATCTTCGTGCTGATGCCGGTCGCCTATTATCCGACTTTCCTGCGCTACCACCTGCCCGGCACCACTGATTTCAACTTCCTTCATTTCTTGTGGCGCGTGTTCACCATCGGTCCCTGGCCGTCGGGACCGGCATGGTTCATCTGGGTGCTCTTGGCGTTCGATACGGTCGTGGCGCTGCTGTGGAAGATCGCGCCAGGCGCGATCGAGGGGCTCGGCAGGGCGATTTGCGGATTGCGCTACCGTCCGGGCGTTGCCTTCGTCGCGTTCCTGGCCTTCTCGGTTATCGTCTATCTGCCGATGCGGCTTTGGGTCGGCGATGCCGCCTGGTTCGAGCCGGGCGGTTATCCCTTGCCGATCCAGACCAGCCGCATCTTCCTCTATTTCGGCTATTTCCTGGTCGGCGTCGGCATCGGTGCGACGGATCTTCGCTCAGGCGTCTTCGCGGAGAACGGCGAACTGGCGGCGCGCTGGAAGGTCTGGCTCGCGGTCGCGCTCGTTTTCTATGGTGGGATACTGGCCCTCGTTTACGCCAAGCACAATTTGTTGCCCGATCCCAACATGCAGCCGGTGTGGTGGCGCACGGCGTATGGACTTGCCTTCGCACTGTTCAGCGGCGCGATGGCTTTTGCCGAGCCGGGCTTCTTCCTGCGCGCCGCGAAATCGCCGATGCGCTTGCTCGATGCCATCCAGCCCTCCGCCTACGGCATCTTCCTGATCCACTACATCTTCATCATCTGGCTGCAATATGTGGTCTACGATCCGGCCTGGTCGCCATTCGCCAAATTCGCAATCGTGTTCGCGGGAACGCTGACGGGGAGCTGGGTGACGGTGATTTTGTTGCGCAAGATTCCGTTTGTGCGGCGGATGATCTAAGAGTGCCGTCATTGCGAGGAGCGTAAGCGACGAAGCAATCCAGCCTGTGGATGCATGCTGGATTGCTTCGCGTCGCTCGCAATGACGACGTGGCGGCGCTACGGCTTCAAGATCAATTTCTGCACCCGCCAATTCAGCAGCTCCGCGACATAGAGCGTGTTCTCCGAGGGGCATGCCATCGCGTGAATCCATCCGAACTGTTTGAGCTGCTTGCCGGACCGGCCGAGCACGCCCAGCACCTTGCCGTCGAGGCTGAGCTTGTAGATGCGGCCGGGAAAGGCGTCGGCCGAATAGAGAACCTGGTTCGGCGGCGGCGTGATGCAGATCGCCCAGGGCGAGCCCGGCGCCATCGTGCCGGCCGCGATCATCGCTTCATCCGGCTTCTTGCCGATCGCAGGTTTCGCGTCCGGCGGCACTGGCACGTCGATGGTGAACTGGCGCAGGAACTTGCCGTCGCCGTCGAATACCTGGATGCGGCGGTTGCCGCGGTCCGCGACATAGACATTGCCCTGCGCGTCGGTCGCGATCGAATGCGGGGTGTTGAACTGGCCGGGCTCCTTGCCGCGGTCGCCCCAGGACTTGATCCAGTTGCCGTCCTTGTCAACCTTGGCGACACGCGAATTGATGTAGCCGTCACTGATGAAGGTGTCGCCGGCCTTGTTCCAGGCGACATCCGTGACCTGACGGAAGCGGCCGTCCTCGGCGGGCAGCGGTGGCTTCGGATGCTTCAGCGGCCCGGTGTCTTCGTCGGAAGCCTCCTGCTTGCGGCCGAACACCATCAGCACGCGGCCTTCGGGATCGAACTTGATCACCATGTCGGAGCCCTTGTCGGTGACCCAGACATTGTCCTGCGGGTCCACCTTCACGGTGTGGGCGAACGACCAGGCGTAGAGGTTCTTGCCCATCTCGCCGATGAAATTGCCCTTGGCGTCGAACTCCAGCAGTTGCGTTGCCGCGGCGGCATAGGCCGGACCGGACGTGTTGCCGCGTGACAGCGCGAAGATGTGTCCCTTGGAGTTGACCGCGACGCCCGACACCTCGCCGAAATACATATTGTGCGGCAGCCGCACCGGATTGGGCACGGAATCGAAGGCGATGGTGGGCACCGACTGCTGAGCCAGCGCCGGCGACGCGGCAAGCAGCAATAATCCGAGCAGCGCATGCTTCATCGAAATCCTCCCAAAGGCTTCTTGGTTCTTGGTGGGGCGCGGATGCTAGTCTGGCGCCAGCATCATCGTCCATTGCCGCAAGCGCGCTACCGTCCATCGTCGGGCGCATGGCGAAAGGCACAAACACGCTTTATGAAGCCGTAGGTCTATGAAGTTCTGGCTCCATGAAGTTTTGGCTCTCCATTGATGGCGGTCACATGTTTCCGAAACTAAAGCCGATATTGTTCGCGCTTGCAGCATGCATGTTCTTTGTCGGCGGTGCGGCGCGCGCGGCCTATCCCGATCGTGTCATCAAGATCGTGGTGCCGTTTGCGCCAGGCGGCGGCACCGACCTGGTGGCTCGTACGCTGGCCCAGGAGATGTCCAAAGAGCTCGGCGTCTCCGTCATCATCGAGAACAAGCCGGGCGCAGGGACCATCATCGGCACCCAGGCGGTCGCAACCGCCGAGCCCGACGGCTACACGCTGCTGATGGGCACCTTCGCCAATGCGGTCAATCCGGGCCTCTACGCCCAGCTGCCTTACGACCAGCATCGTGACCTCACGCCCGTGGCGCTCATCGCACGCTCCTTCAGCATTGTCGTGGTCAATCCGAAATCCCAGATCAAGTCGATCGCGGATCTGATCGCCGCCGCCAAGGCCGATCCCGACAAATTGTCCTACGGCACCTATGGCACCGGCACCTCGGCGCATCTCGCCGGCGAACTGTTCAAGCACATGGCGAACGTCAATTTGACCACCGTCCCGTACAAGGGCTCGGCGCCGGCTATCACCGACCTGATCGGAGGTCAGATCCAGGTGATGTTCACGACGGTCGCGAGTGCCGCAGCGCTGGTCGAGGCCGGTCAGTTGCGCGCGCTCGCCGTAACCTCGGCGGAGCGCTCGCCGGCCTTCCCGAATCTGCCGACTGTCTCCGAAGCCGGTGTGCCCGGCTACGACGCCGAGGCCTGGTACGGCCTGTTCGCACCAGCCAAGACGCCGCCCGATATCATCGACCGCATCAACAAGGCGGCCGCGAACGCGGTCAAAGCGGAGCCCTTCAAGAAGCTCAGCGTGAACGAGGGCCTGATCCTGGTCGCGAGCCCGCCCTCCGAGCTCGACCGTTACTTTCGCGAGGAGGAAGACCGCTGGCGCAAGGTGATCCAGGACGCCGGCATCAAGGCCGACTAAGCGCCGGGGCGGGCGGGCCGGTTTCCAGGCGAAACATTCTTCGCTAGACTAGCCGGCCATGTATCTCGCTGCCGCAGAGAGCCGGGTGCTGGCGCACATCTTCGGGCTGTTGTCCGAGGACCTTGGCGAGCACGACGTGCGCGAAGCGATCGGACATTATCTGCTCGAGTTGCTGCACGCCGATTATTACGCCTCGTATGTCTGGCATGGGGTGTCGAAGAAGTTCGAAAAGGCCGTGTTCCTCAACATGGACCCCAAGAATCTCGCGAACTACGATCTGTATTACCAGTATCATGATCCCATCACGTTCAAGCTACAGGCCTGCCGCGAGCCGACGCTGGTGACGCAGGTGATGCCGCAACGCGACTTGATGCGGACCGAATTCTTCAACGACTTCCTGGCCCGCGACGGACTGCATTGGGGTGTCAACGCCTATGCCTATGCCGGCGATCGCAACATCGGCGATGTCAGGATCTGGCGCGGGCGGGGCAGCGAAAATTTCGACGCGCATACGCTCGAGCTGTTGCGACTGATCGAGCCGGCCTTTACCGGTGCGCTGTTGCGCGCGCAGGGAGCGCCAGCGCTATCCGAGGTTCACGCGCCCACGCCGACGCTGAAATTATCGGTGCGCGAATATGAGATTGCGCGAATGGTCGCCGATGATCTCAGCGACAAGGAGATTGCCTACCGCATCGGCGTCGAAATCTCCACCGTCCGCACCCATCTCAAGCGCGTCTTCGAAAAGCTCGGCGTACGCCGCCGCAGCGGCGTCGCAAGCCTGTTGTCGCGGCACCGCTAGTTGGGTCACCTCTCCCGGAGGGCTAAGGCATGCACACATCTCGAAAACCGACTCAAAAACAGGGACTTAGATGACCCCCGATTTTGAAACGGGTTTGATGTCAAAGTGTCAGCGCGCATTGAAAAGACTCATGATTCTCATCGATGCCGCTGGCCCGTCAAAAGATGTGTGTACGCCTTAGCCCGGAGGGAGAGGTGACCGGCGCCAGCGGACAAAGTGATCGAGCTACATTCAATTCATCGCGCTTTAATGAGCTGAAGGCGCCGGCAGCCGGCCGAACACCTTGTCCAGCGCCATGCCGATCGCGAGCAGCTTCCGGTCGCTGCCGGCCGGCCCGTCGAGCTCGAGGCCGACAGGCAATTTGCTGGACGCGCCGAGCGCCAGCGGGACCTGGATGCCGGGAACGCCGGCATTGCTGCCGGGATCGGTGTTCTGAATGAACAGCACAAAATTGGCGAGGCTGCTGGAATCCGGGTTCGCAGGGATGGCAACCTTCGGCACGGTCGGAAAGGCGATGGCATCCAGCCTGTTCTTGGCAAACGTATCGCGATAGAGCGCCTGCAGCGCCGGACGTGCCGTCTTGATCGCGGCATCATAGGCGGGCTTGGCGTCGACCACAGTGTTATCAGGCCCGGGAAGCTTGCGCGGAATGACGAGTCCGTCATAGGTGCCTTTCACGTCCGGGCTCGCAATCTGCTTCGCCAGCTCCTCGATGGTGATGCCGGAGCCGGTGCGCTTCAGATAGGCGACCATGTCGTCATAGGCCTCATAGAGCGCGACCGGAAAGCCCACCTGGTTGTTGAGCTCGCCAAGCTTTGGCATCTCGATGTCGACCACGGTGACGCCGGCGGCTTTCAGCTTGTCCAGGCCCGCGTGGAACGCGGCATCGGTATCGCCATCGAGATTGGCCAGCATGGTCTCCTCGACGCCAATGCGGACGCTCTTGAGATCGGCGCCTTCGATCGCGCCGCCGCCGGCGATGATGCGATCGAGCAGCGCAACGTCGGCCATGGTCGTTGCCATCGGGCCGGCAGTGTCGCGCGTATGAGAGATCGGCGCGATGCCTGCTTGCGGATAGCGCCCGACCGTCGGCCGCAGCGAGGCGCAGCCGTTAAGCGCGCAGGGGATCCGCACCGAGCCTCCGGTGTCGGTGCCAAGGCCCGCGGTGACGATCCGCGCGCCGATCGAGGCGGCCGTGCCAGAGGAGGAGCCGCCGGCGATTTTGGAATGATCATAGGCATTGCGGACGCCATACTCCGCGCCGGTCTTGAACGCCATATTGTAGCCGGAGATGCCGAAGGCGAGCTCATGCATGTTGGTCTTGCCGATGATGATGGCGCCAGCCTCGCGCAATTTCGCCACGACCGGAGCGTCCTGCTTGGGGACATAGGCTTTCAGCGCCGGCGTGCCGGCGGAGGCGGGGAGCCCTGCCACCGCGATATTGTCCTTGATGACGATGGGAACGCCGCCGAGTGGCTTGCAGGCGCCCCTCTTCTTGCGGACGGCATCGAAGGCGGCAGCGGCTTTCATGGCGCCAGCTTCGTCGAGGGTGATGAAGGCGTTGAGATCGGGGTTTGCCTTCGCCCGCGCCAGCGCCGCCGAGACCAGTGCGGTGCTCGTCATCTTGCCGGCGCAGATATCTGCGGCGGCTTGCCGGGCGGTTAAACCGTCGAGATCGGGTGCGGACGCGGCTCGCGACACGGCGGGGACGATCCAGGTTGCGAGGCCAGCGGCGGCAAGAAGCAATGCACGAGGACGGTGGCGCATGACACTCTCCTTTTCTTCAGCGGGCAACGGCGGGATTCCGCTCAAATTCTAGCGGCTGGCGGCACGCCTGCCTGTCCTCATTTGTGAGGACAGGGGCACGATCTTCGTCCCGGCTGCGAAGATACAAGCCGATGGCATCTTGCAGACGCCGCGGATTACCTCTGCTCGCAATAGCAAAGGACGTGCGTTCTGGCGACGGCGGGCCTCGGCGGATCAGTTGTTGAAGCAGTGCGCTGCAACAACCGTAAATCCGGTTGGAGAGCAACATTCCGGTTCCGAAAACGTTTCCAAGAAACAAGGCCGGCCGAGCAACGTCGGCGAGAACTGGAGCACGACCATGTGGGCTCTTTTGCTGATCCCGTTTGTCGGCCTGTTGTGGGTGCCGTTCTACAATTTCTTGGAGCCCTCGCTGTTCGGCTTTCCCTTCTTCTATTGGTACCAGTTCGCCTGGATACCGATCACCTCGCTGCTGATCTGGCTGGTCTATCGCAGCCGAGCGCCTGACGAGACCCAAGAGTAGAGCTGGGAGTAGCGTCATGGCCGCGATCGATTGGGTGGCACTTTGGATTTTCGTCTTCTTCTTCGCGCTTGTCACGGTGATGGGCTTCTTGGCCGCGCGCTGGAAGTCGGGTCCGGTGAGCGAGCATCTCGACGAATGGGGACTGGGCGGCCGGCAGTTCGGTGTCTGGATCACCTGGTTTCTGATCGGCGGCGATTTCTACACCGCTTACACCGTGATTGCGGTGCCGGCGCTGGTCTACGCCGTCGGCGCCTACGGCTTCTTCGCGCTGCCCTACACCATCATCGTCTATCCCTTCGTTTTTGCGATCATGCCGATGCTGTGGAAGGTCGCGCACAAGAACGGCTACGTCACCGCCGCCGACGTCGTGCACGGCACCTATCATTCGCGCGGGCTTGAGCTCGCGGTCGCGCTGACCGGCATGGTCGCGACCATGCCCTATATCGCGCTGCAGCTGATTGGCATGGGCGTGGTGATCAAGGCGATGGGCCTCGCCGGCGATTGGCCGATCATCGCGGCCTTCATCATCCTCGCGCTCTACACCTATAGTTCGGGTTTGCGCGCGCCGGCGCTGATCGCCTTCGTCAAGGACATCATGATCTATATCGTGGTGCTGGTTGCGGTGGTCATCGTGCCCTACAAGCTCGGCGGCTATGGCGCCGTGTTTTCGGCAGCCAACGATGCGTTCGATGCCAAGGGCGGCGCCACTGGCATCATCCTGAAGCCGGGCCAGTATTTGGCCTATGCGACGCTGGCCCTGGGATCAGCGTTCGCCGCCTTCATGTATCCGCATACGTTGACCGGCGTGTTCGCGTCCAAATCCGCCGATACGATCCGCAAGAACGCGATCCTGTTGCCGGCCTATACGTTACTGCTTGGGCTCATCGCCTTGCTTGGCTATATGGCCCATGCTGCCAAGCTGAAGCTGTCATCGCCGAATGATGCGGTGCCGATGTTGTTCCAGGCGCTGTTCCCGTCCTGGTTTGCGGGCTTTGCCTTTGCCGCGATCGCGATCGGCGCGCTGGTTCCGGCGGCGGTCATGAGCATCGGCGCGGCGAACCTGTTCACCCGCAATGTCTGGAAGTCTTACATCAATCCGGACATCACGCATGCGGGGGAGGCGGCGGTCGCGAAAATCACCTCGCTGGTGGTGAAGGTGGGCGCGCTCGCCTTCACCCTGTTCCTGCCGGTGCAATTTGCGCTCGACCTGCAACTGCTCGGCGGCCTCTGGATCCTGCAGACATTCCCCGCGCTGGTGTTCGGACTGTTCACGCGCTGGTTCCGCGCAGAAGGCCTCCTGCTTGGCTGGGTGGTCGGCATCGGCTGGGGCAGTTGGACCGCGTGGAGCAACGGCATGAAGCCGCTCGCCGGCCTGACGTTCGGTGGCGATACCTACACCTTCTTTGTCGGCCTCGGCGCGCTCATCCTCAACATCGTGGTCGCCATCATCGTAACCGGGATTGTGCGGATGGTGCTGCCGGAAAGGACCGCTACTGCTCGATCTTGATGTTGGACGCCTTCACCACCTCGCCCCAGCGGCTGATGTCGTCCTGAAGAATCCTCGTGAACTCCTCGGTCGAGGTGCCGACGGCATCGACGCCGATCGCTTTCAGGCGCGAGGCGACCTCGGGCAATTTGGCGATCTTCATGAACTCGCCTTCGAGCTTCTTGACGATCGCGGGCGGCGTCGCCTTCGGCGCGAACACGCCGGTCCAGATGATCGCGTCGAGGTCGGCGCCGGCCTCTTTCATGGTCGGCAGATCAGGAAAATCCGCAATCCGTTTCGGTGACGTGACCGCGAGAGCCCGCACGGCGCCGGCTTTCACCTGCGGCGACACCGGGCCGGCATCGGCGATCGTCGTGGTCACCTGGCCCGAGACCACGGCCAGCACCATCTCATGGGCGCTCTTGTAGGGGATCATCTGCATCGGCGCGCCGGTCTTCTGCTTGAACAGCTCGGTGACGAGCTGGAAGGTGGCGGACGAGCTCGAATAATTCATCTTGTCCGCATTAGCCTTGGCATAGGCCACGAGGTCGGCGACCGATTTGATCGGTGAGGAGGCATTGACGACCATGAGCAGCGGGAAGGAAGCGAGCTCAGAGATCGCGACGAAATCGCGGACCGAGTCATACGGCAGCTTGGCATAGAGGCTCTGGTTGATCGCCATGCCGGTGGCGCCGATCAGGAGCGTATAGCCGTCCGGGGCGGCCTTTGAAACATATTCGGCCGCGAGGATCGCGCCGGCGCCCGGCTTGTTCTCGACAATCACGGGCTGGCCGAGATCTTCCGACAATTTTTGCGCAAAGATGCGGGCGATGACGTCATTGCCGCCGCCGGCCGCAAAGCCGACGACGATGCGGATCGCGCGGCTCGGATATTTCGACGTGTCCTCCTGCGCCAGCGCTGCGCTTGCGGCGCATGCGGCGAGCACGACGGCAATCAGGCCGGAGCGGAAGAACATCGGCGTCTCCTCAAAGCCGGGTCACGTGAACATGCAGCACCGCGACCTTGCCGTCGTCGAGCGCGGCGAGGCAGCGGTCGATTGCGGCGGCAAGCCCGTCCGGCTCGCGCACGCATTCGCCATGGGCACCGAAGGCCTTTGCCACCTCCGAGAAATCGCGCCGCTCGCCCTGGCGCCCCGACATCAGCCGCGACTGGAAGTGGTCAGTCTCGACCGCGATGCCCTTCGGGTAAACCCGCTGGGTCGCGGACTTCACCGCCTGCCAGCCGCCATTGTCCAGCACGAGCGTGAGGATGGGGATCTGATACTGCTGCGCAGTCGCATAGACGCTGTCGGGCGAGGAGAAATGAAAGCCGCCGTCGCCGATCACCTGCACGACGCGCCGCTTCGGCTGGGCGAGCTTCAAGCCCAGCGCCATGCCGCCGGAAAAGCCGAGCCCGCCGCCGGCGAGCCCCACATAGCTCTGTGGCTTGGTGCGCTTGAGATGTGCTTGCAAGATCGGTCCATTGCGGATCGCTTCATTGAGCACGATGTCATCCTGCGAGAGTTTTGCGCTGAGCGTCGCAAACACGAAGGCCGGGTTGAGCGCACCGGAGACACCTTTATTGGCGCTGGCGTCCGCGCGGCGCTTGGCGGAGGCTTCGCGCGCCCCGCTCCAGCTTTCGATGCGCGCAGCGACGCGTTTACGATAGGCATCGTCGGCGCGCGCCTCGACCGCATCCAGCACCTGCTGAAGAATAATGCTGCTGTCACCCTGGACGCGCATGTCGGTGGCAAAGCCCCACATCGGAAAATCGGCCTTGAGCGGATCGATGTCGATCTGGATCCATTTCATCTCCCGTGCGCGCTTTGATTGAGGCACGAAGGGCACGTCGGTGTCGAGCAACAGCCCGAGATCGGCGTTTTCGAGCAGCACCAGCGGATCGCCACCGGCATAGCAGGGCGAGTCCTGTGGGATGTTGAGATCGATCGCGTTGAATTCGGCGACCCGGATGCCGCAGGCGCGCGCCAGTCTATCGAGCACCGCGACCGCGTGCGGCTTGCGGCCGAGATAGGCGGCAAAGGCCACCGGATTCTCGGCGGCCATCAGCTCTCTTGCGATCGCCTGCGCGCGCGCCGGCTCGATGCCGCCCGCGCGCACGCTGCCATAGCGCGACGGCGGATAGGACGGCATGACCGCTTCATCCCATTCTTCCGCGAGCGTCTCGCGTGGCAGCATCATGTAGACCGGGCCCGGCGGATCGCTATGGGCAAAGGCGCTGCCGCGGGCGAGCGCCTCCTTCACCACGATGCCGGAAGGCAGGGAATATTCCCATTTCACATAGGGGCGCACGATGCTGGCGATGTCGAAGGGGTCCTGCACGAAATGCACATAGGTGTCGCGCGATCCCGTCAGCTCGCCATGCAGCGTGTGCGGCGCGCGGCCGGCGAACAGCATCACGGGCAGGCGGTAGCGGAACAAATTCTGGATCGCCATGCAGGCGTTCGCGGTACCGGCATCGACATGTACCAGCACGGCCTGGCACCTGCCGGTGGCAAGCGCATAGCCGCCGGCCATGTGCACCGCGACCACCTCATGCGGGCACAGGATAAGTTCCGGATGCTTTCTACCTTCCTTGTCCCAGCGCGCGATCGCCTCGATGATCGAGACATGGTCGGTGCCGAGATTGGCGAAGATATAGTCGACACC
>Ga0105240_10004079_pt1 | contig 22469 bp, 25 predicted proteins | sample KBSC54metaG_FD_80426 | JGI IMG/M metagenome (GOLD analysis project Ga0105240, IMG submission 80426) | Corn rhizosphere microbial communities from Kellogg Biological Station, Michigan, USA - KBS C5-4 metaG | ecosystem: Host-associated > Plants > Roots > Rhizosphere > Soil | place: Michigan, USA... | reverse complement strand
CCCGCGGCGCGCACGAGCGCGAGGTATTGCGGCGCGGTCTTCTGCATCTCCATCGGGTGGCGGAACAGCAGGCGGATGATCCAGGAATGGATGTAGCGCCGCGTGGATTCCGCGAACAGCAGCTTGCCGCCCGGCTTGAGCACGCGGAAGAACTCCGCGATCGCGCGGTCCTGGTCGACGAGGTGGTGGAAGGTCTGGTGGCAGAACAGCAGGTCGACGCTCGCGTCGGCCAGCGGCAGCTTCGAGCTGTCGCCCTGGATCACCTCGGCGGCGCGGCCGTTGGCCAGCCGCACCCGTGCGGCCTCCTGCGCGGCCGCCGCCACCATCTTGGGCGCGATGTCGAAGCCGACGAGCCGCTCGGGCTCGAAGCGCTCGGCGAGCTTGCGCAGCGAGCCGCCCCAGCCGCAGCCCACATCGACCACCACGGGATGGTGCGCCCGCGGCGACGGGTCGAGGCGCGCGAGGTCGCGCAGCGCGACTTCGAGCACGTGCACGTCCCAGGTGCGCGTCTGGAGGAACCAGTCGCCAAAGGCGGTCTCGGGGATGTAGTCGGGCAGGGGCTTGGCAACGGTCATCGATCTTGCTTCGTCAATCTGTTCTATGCGGCAACGCCACGGCGGCGACATGCCAGGAGGCTTCGGCGACGATCGTCGGCAGGCCGTCGCAGCGCGCCCCGGCCAGGGCCACCGCATCGCCGCAGCACAGCGCCACGTGGACCGGCGTCGCGCGCCACGTGCGCACGTTCGCGCGCGCGTCGGCGGGCGCCCGGGGGCTCGCGTGCACTCGACGGAAATCCCAGGGCGCGGCCTGCGGCGGGCAGGACTTGAACCAGGCTTCCTTGGCAGTCCAGCGCGCAAGCAGCGCGGCCTCGCGCTCGCCGGCGGCCATGGCTCGCCACTCGATCAGTTCGCCCGGCGACAACATCAGCCCGGCACGCTCGCCGGGGTCGCTGCGAACGGGACGGTCGCATTCGACATCCACGCCCACCGCGGCGTCCGCCACCGCCGCGGCGATCCAGCCGAGCCGGTGCGACAGGCTGACATGCACGCCGGCCGGCGCGGCGGGCGACCTGGCCACCGGCGCGCTGCCCGCCTCGGCCGAGACGTCCCACGCCGCGGCGGGAACACCCGTGGCCGACTGCAGCAGCTCGCGCAGCAGCCCTCGGCTGGCGACGAACATCCGGCGCGTCGCGGGCGGTTGCGACTGCCAGCGCTGCTGCTCGGACGCCCCGAGCCATGCCGGCATCGCGGCGTCGGCATCGCCGGGCGACGACGCCAGTTGGGCGACCGCGAGCCGCAACATCTGGCGTTACTTGCCGCCGGTCTTGGCGTAGCTGCCCTTCAGTGCCACGCCGCTCAGGACCGCGCCGTCACGGCACTCGATGTCGGTCGGGCTGCTGACCGGGATGTGGTCGTTGTAGCTCACGAGCTCGACGACCGCGTCGGCGCCTTCACGCTTGGCGTGCTCCTGGAACTTGATCAACGCCGAGAGCACGTTCCAGCGGCACGCTTCCTCGGGCGTCTTGTTGAAGGCGTTGGTCTTCGCGTTGGCCACGTCCTCGCCGAGCTTCTTGACCTTGGGCGTCTTGGCGCCCGCCAGGTAGAACTTGACCGAGCCGTCCAGCCTGGCCTTGGCTTCGGGCATGTCGAGCACGGACTCCAGACTCACGTTGACCGAGGTGTTGCGGGCGTGCGCCGGAAATGCGGCGATGAGCGCGAGCAGCGCCGGGACGATGAGCTTGTTCATTTCGGTCTCCTTGGTGCCTGAGGGAAGGGGTCGGTCAGGGGTCACTTCGACGAGCCGGAGCCCGAGATGGCCGCGCTCAGGATGTCGGAGTTGAGGTCGGCCAGCCACTTGTTGACCTTGGGGTGGATCGTGATCGCATTGCCCGACTTCGACTCGTTCATGTTGTCGCTGCCCTTGTACTTCACCTGGAAGCCCTTCGCGTCGTACACGACGTCCACGGTCACCTCGTGCTGGCCCGTGGCGGCGGTCAGGGTCACGACGCCCGGCTGGTCGGCGACCGGCTTCCAGCCGTGGCGGGAGCCGCCGTCGATGATTGCGCGCCGCACGAGCGTGGGCGTCATGGCCTTGGCGCCATCCGCCGCTGCGATCTCGGTGCGCGGCGGCTGCTGCAGTTCGGTGGAGCGCGCCGATGCCGTCGCGGCGGCGAAAGAGAGCGCGGCCATCGCGAGGATGGCGCGAAGGGTGAGCTTGTTCATCTGGCTGTGTCCTCTCGACGTGGATGGAATCGCCGCCGCGGGGCGGCAACGCTCGACCGTGCATTGTCCGGCGCCACGGCGGCGCCGAGGCCCCCCGAAAGGGGGCCGGCACGCGACCGCGCGCTCAGAGCGACGCGCCGGACGCGGCGCTCGCCTCCGGCGCGGCGGCCGCCGCATCGATGCCATCCGCCCGGCGCCGTTGGGGCACGGCGCCGCTCGCCTGGCGCCGTATCTCGTTGCTGAGCGACGAGATCCAGTTGTTGTAGCGCGGATGGATCACGGGCCGGTCGCCCGCGGCCGCGTAGTCCAGGGCGGTGCTCGAGCGGTACTTGATCTGGAATCCCGCGGCGTCGTAGAGGACGTCGACGGTCGCGGAATGATCGCCCGCAGTCGCCTCCAGCGTGAGCACGCCGGGCCGATCCTGCGTCAGCCGCCACCTGCGGTGCAGCGCGGCCTGAAGGATGACGCGTCGCATCGCGCCGACATCGGCGGCGGACTCGGCCCCCCGCACCGACAGCTCGACGCGATCGGGCTCGATCATCGTCTGCGCGCTCGCGTGCGCCGCGACCGGCCCGATGGCCACTGCGAGCGACACCAGCACCGGCGCCAGCGCGTGCCGGGCGCGGACGACGCACAAGCGAGCGGGCGCGCCCGTCCCGTTCAGCGCGTCATTCGACATCGTCCTTCTCCCCCATCGCCTTGTCGTCGGTCTTGTAGCGCGCGTCCTTGATCCATGACGCCAGGTCCTTGCCAAGCTTCTTGGTGTGCTGGCGGAAGATGTGGCACGTGCCGCGGAACGGGTTGCCGCCTGTGTTGTAGCGATAGAGGTCGGTCTCGCGCTCGATCTTGCCGTCCACCAGCAGCGCCGCATGGATGCGCATCGACTTGGTGCCCGAGTAGACGCCGCCGGTCGCCCCCGAGACGTCCGTCACCGTCACGCGCAGCAGGCGTGCGTCGTTGCCCATCGGCTTGCCGCCGCCCAGGTGGTAGTGATGCAGCATCTTGCTGACGTCGACGCCGAGGATTTCCTCGAACTTGCAGTCCGCCTCGAGCTCGGGGGCGAGCTTGGCGTTCGGCGCCAGCGTCACAGGCTCCAGCGCGACGGCCAGGACGGTATACGCCGCCGGCTTCACGCGCTGCGGCGCCTCGCTGGTCGACGAGGCCTCGACCGGTACGGCCTCGGACGCCGGGGCGGGCCCCTGCGCGCAGGCGGCGCCCGCAATGAACAGGCCCGACATGACTTGAAGCGCGGCAAGCGCTCGATGGACTCGCATGAAACTCCCTCCAGAGTGAGACTGCATTCGAAAACCCGCGCGCCCGGCCTCGACGGGCCCGGGCGGTCAGGACCAGCGCCGGAAGATCAACGAGGTGTTGATCCCGCCGAATGCGAAATTGTTGGTCATCACGACGTCGGTCTCGATGACGCGGCCGTCGCCCGTGATGTAGTCCAGCGCGCCGCAGCGCGGGTCGACTTCCTCGAGGTTGAGCGTGGGCGCGAACCAGCCCTCGCGCATCATCTCGATCGTCATCCATGCCTCCAGCGCGCCGCAGGCGCCGAGCGTGTGGCCCATGTAGCTCTTGAGCGAGCTGATCGGCGCGTGCGTGCCCAGCACCTCGCTGGTGGCCTGCGATTCGGCCATGTCGCCTTGCTCGGTGGCGGTGCCGTGCGCGTTGACGTAGCCGATCGACTCGGGCGTCAGGCGCGCGTCGACCAGCGCCAGCCGCATGGCCTGCGCCATCGTGCCCGCGTTCGGGTGCGTGACGTGCGTGCCGTCGGAGTTGGTGCCCCAGCCCAGCAGCTCGGCGTGGATGCGCGCGCCGCGCGCCAGCGCGTGCTCGAGCTCCTCCAGCACGAGGGTGCAGGCGCCCTCGCCCAGCACCAGGCCGTCGCGCTTCGCGTCGAACGGGCGTGGCGTCAGCGCCGGCGCGTCGTTGCGCACGCTGGTGGCGAACAGCGTGTCGAACACGGCAGCCTCGGTGGCGTCGAGCTCCTCGGCGCCACCGGCCAGCATCGCGACCTGGCGCCCGCTCTGGATCGCCTCGAACGCGTAGCCGATGCCCTGGCTGCCCGAGGTGCAGGCGCTCGAGGTGGTGATGATGCGGCCCGTGAGCCCGAAGAACACGCCGATGTTGACCGCCGCGGTGTGCGACATCATCTTGATGTACGTGTTGGCGGTGATGCCCTCGGTCGACTTGTCGTGCATCATGCGGCCGAAGTCTCCCGTCGCCTGGGGTGTACCGGTCGACGAGCCGTACGACACGCCCATGCGCCCGCTCGTGACCAGCGGATCGCCCAGCAGCCCCGCATCGATCAGCGCGAGTTCGCTCGCGCGCGTGGCCATGATCGCGACCCGGCCCATGCTGCGCGTGGACTTGCGGTTGTAGTTCGCGGGCAGCTCGAACGGCTTCGCCGGCACGCCGAGGTTGGTGTTCAGGCCTTCGTACTGCGACCAGTCCGGCATCGCCTGGACGGCGTTCTTCATGCTCTTGAGGTGCGCGAGCACGGTGGGCCAGTCGTGGCCCAGCGGACTGATGGCGCCGAATCCGGTGACGACGACGCGCTTCATCCCAGCATGCCCCCGTTGACGGAGATGACCTGGCGCGTGATGTACGCCGCCTCGGGCTTGAGCAGGAACGCGACCAGCGCAGCCACTTCGTCCGGGGTTCCCACGCGACGCAGCGGGATGATCTTCATCGCTTCCTCCAGCACCTCGGGCGGCACCATCTCGGTGTCGATCAGCCCCGGTGCGACGCAATTGACGGTGATGTTGCGCTTGGCGAGCTCGATGGCGAGCGACTTCGTCGCCGCGATCACCCCCGCCTTGGCGGCACTGTAGTTGGTCTGCCCGCGGTTGCCCATCAGCGCCGACACCGATGCGAGCGTCACGATGCGGCCCGGCTTGCGGCGCTGGACCATGGGCATCACGACGGGATGCAGCACGTTGTAGAAGCCGTCGAGGTTGGTGCGGACGACGGCGTCCCATTCCTCGCCGCTCATCGCCGGGAACGCGTTGTCGCGCGCGATGCCGGCGTTGCAGACGACGCCGTAGTAGGCACCGTGGGCGGCGATGTCGGCCTGCAGCGCGGCGGCCGCGCCGGCGCGATCGGCGATGTCGAACGCCAGCACGCGCGCCCGCGCGCCGAGCGCGGCGGCCTCCGCGCACACCGCATTGGCCTGCTCCAGGCCCGTGCGGCAGTGCACCACGACGTCGTGGCCCTCGCGCGCGGCCGCGAGCGCGATCGCGCGCCCGATGCCCCGGCTCGCGCCGGTCACCAGCACGGTGGTGCGCCCTTGCCTGTTGTCGGTCTCGGTCATTGTTCTCATTCTCCCGTCGCCGCGGCGGGCGACGCTTGCTCTTGATTTTCCGGCGCCTGGAACACGCTCAGCCGGCCGCTCGCCACGACGCGGCCGTCGAGCTCGATGCGGCAGTCGAACATGCCCAGGCCGTTCTCGGCCATCAGCTCGCACTGCGCCAGCACGCGCAGCCGGGCGCCGACGGGAAACACGGGCACCGCGGCCTCGTAGCGCCGGCTGCCCAGCAGGTAGCCGATTTTCGGCGATCCCCCGGCGGACCGGGCACGGGCGCCCGACCAGGCCGCGACCGCCTGCGCCATGTACTCGATGCCCACCCATGCCGGCACGCCGTCGTCATCGCCGAACAGGCCTGCGGCAGGCACGCGCACCAGCGCCTCGACGCTCAGCTCGTCGCAGCGGGCGACGGTGTCGAGCAGGCTCAGCGGGCCGCGGTGGGGCACCCAGGCGTCCATCGCGTGCGGCGGCCATGGGCCGTCGTTGAGGCTGGAATGCGTCGTCATGGCTGCGAGAACAACAACGAGGCGTTGCTGCCTCCGAAGGCGAACGAGTTGCTCAGCACGTGGCGCACCGGCCGGCCGAGCGCGAAGCCCGGGACCACGGCGCGCAGCGCCGGCAGCGCGGGATCGGCCTCGCCGTCCCACCAGTGCACCGGCAGCCGGCCGGCGGGGTTGTCGACCAGCGCGTGCCACGCGAACACCGCCTCGATGGCGCCGGCCGCGGCCAGCGCATGGCCGGTCAGCGGCTTGGTGGAGCTCACCGGCACGGCCAGCCCCAGCACGCGCTCGACGGCCAGGCTTTCCATCGCGTCGTTCTGCTCGGTGGCGGTGCCGTGCAGGTTGACGTAGTCGATGTCGGCCGCCGCGAGGCCGGCCCGCGCCAGCGCGCGCTGCATGGCCTCGGCGGCGCCGCGGCCGCTCGGCTCGGGCGCGGACATGTGGTGTGCGTCGGCGCTCTCGCCCCAACCGGACAGCCGCACCGGCCCTGCCTCGCGTCCCATCAGGAACAGGGCGGCGCCCTCGCCGATGTTGATGCCGCGGCGATTGGCCGACAGCGGATTGCAGCGCTCGGCCGACACCGCGTCGAGTGCCGAGAAGCCCGCGATCGTGAAGGCCGACAGCGCGTCCGCCCCGCCGGCCACCACCGCGTCGACGTGGCCCGAGCGCAGCAGCCGCGCGCCGGTGGCCAGCGCCTTCGCGCCCGACGAGCACGCCGTCGAGATCGCATACGTCGGCCCGACGGTGCCCAGCTCGCGTGCGACGCACTGCGCGGCGTTGCCCATCTCCTGCAGCGCGTAGGCGTAGTTCGCCGGCCAGCCGAGGCCGCTGCGCACCTGGCGGATGGCCGCGACGCCCTCGTCCAGCCCCGCGGTGCTCACGCCCAGCACGACTGCGACGCGGGCCGGGCCGAAGCGGTCGACAGCGGCCCGCACAGGCTCGCGCAGCGGCGCCAGCGCGGCTAGCAGCAGCGCGTTGTTGCGGCTGCGATGCTCGTGCGGCAGCGCGTCGACCGAAGGCAGGGGCGTGTCGACGCAGCCGAGGTTCAGGACACGGCCCGGGGTATGCAGCTCGGTCGGCGCGACGCCCGACGGTGCGTCCGCCCACAGCCCCGCGCGGATGGCCTCGGGCGTGTCGCCGAGCGCGCAGACGCAGGACTGGGCCTGGAGGAAGATGGTGGTCATGGATTGCTGGATGCGGCCGCGGCGTCGCCGAGCTCGCGTGATTCGATCTTGAGCCTGAAACGGGCGCGCCGCTCGTCGAGCTCGACGAGCAGCGGGCTGGTGCGCGTGATCACCGTCACGATCTCGCCGTCCTGCGTCAGCGTGCGCACGTTGCCGTCCTCGGCCAGGTGCCAGCCGGCGGGCAGCGCGGCCTGGATCGCGGGGACGGGCCACAGCGTGAGCTGCAGGTCGCTGAGGATGCGCGCACCCGACACGGCCTCGGGCCACCACGGCGCCTTGCTCTCGGCCAGCGTCGTGCCATCCCAGTCCAGCCGCGCGGCGACCTGGCCCATCGCCATCACGCCCATCTGCACGTGCGTCGCGTCGGCCTCCAGCAGCACGTCGAGCTGCTGTTCGCGGCCCGGCGCCTGCAGCGTCAGGTGCTGCTGCAGGTTCAGCGGACGGCCCAGCAACGACGGCGCGAGGCGCAGCTGCGGCGTCGCGTGCGAGACCGCGGGCGCGGGCGTGGACGCGCAGCCCACGAGCCCGAGCGTCGCCACGGCGATCCCGATCAGGCGCTGCACAGTTCCTCCAGCACGCCCAGGCGGCGCTTGGCCTGCGAGACGTACGGATTGTTCTGGTCCCACGCGTAGCCGGCCAGGATCGACGAGATCATGCGGCGGATGTCGGGCGTGTGGCGCTCGTGGAAGATGATCTTCTGGAAGCCGCCGGCATACCACGCCTCGACGAAGGTGCGGAAGGTGTTGACGCCGAACTTGAGCGTGTCGGCGTAGTCGGCCTGCCAGTCCACCGTCTCGCCGGCGAACTCGCGCGCCAGGCACTGCGTGGCCAGCGAGGCCGACTTGAAGGCGACGGTGACACCGCTGGAGAACACCGGGTCGAGGAACTCGCCCGCGTTGCCCAGCAGCGCGAAGCCCTTGCCCCACAGCGACTTCACGTTGGCCGAGTAGCCCACGATCTGGCGCGCCGGGGTGTCCCACACGGCGTCGGCGAGCAGCTCCGACAGCCGCGGCTCCTCGGCCAGGATCGCACGCAGGCGCTCCATCTCGGTGCCCGGGTATCGAGCCAGGAAGTCCTGCGCCGCGACGACGCCCAGCGAGCAGCGGCCCTTCGAGAACGGGATCGTCCAGAACCAGACGTCGGGGTGCTGCGGATGCACCGCGACGCGGATCTTCTCGCGATCGAACGAGCTGTCGGCCGGGATGTGGTCGGCCACGTGCGTGAAGATCGCGCCGCGCACGGGGAAGTTCGACGGCGTCTCGAGATCGAGCAGGCGCGGCAGCGTGCGTCCGAAGCCGCTGGCGTCGAGCACGAAGCGCGCCTCGACGTCGAACGCGTTGCCGTCGGCATCGCGGGCCGAGACCCGCGGCTTGTCGCCCGCCAGGTCGATCGCGGTCACCTCGTGGCGGAAGCGGATCTCCGCGCCCATGCGCGCGGCCGCGTCGGCCAGCACCTTGTCGAAGCTGGCGCGCTGCACCTGGTAGGTGGTGGCCCAGCCCGGCGTGAACTTGTCGCGGAAGTCGAAGGCCGTGTACTTGTCGCCCCACGCGAAGGCGGCGCCGTTCTTGAACTGGAAGCCCGCCTCGACGACGTCGCGCAGCATGCCGGCCGCCTCGATGTATTCCATGCTCTGCGGCAGCAGGCTCTCGCCGATCGAGAAGCGCGGGAACTGCTCGCGTTCGAGCACCAGCACGCGGCGCCCCTGCTGGCGCAGGAAGCCGGCGGCGACGGAGCCGGCGGGGCCGGCGCCGACGATCAGGACATCGGTCGTTTCGAGGGTCATGGTGTTTCCGGAAGGGAGGGTGTCCGAGGACGGTACAGCGGCGTGGTCACGGCGACGATGAGGATGCCGAAGAGAAGCGTCAAGCCGAAGGAATGGAGGGCCGGCGTGCTGGACAGCGCCAGCAGGCCGAACGACAGCCAGGTGCTGGCCGCACCGAGCACGACCGACAGCCAGGCCGAGCCGGCCCCGGCGTCCTCGCGCTCCAGCAGGAAGATGCCGTAGTCGATGCCGATGCCCAGCAGCAGCGCGAGCGCCAGCACGTTGAACAGCTGCAGCGGCTGGCCGCACAGGCCCAGCAGCGCGAGCGTGCCCAGCGTCGCGAGCGCGGTGGGCATCCAGGCGCGCCACGCCCGGCGGCCGTAGCGCCACGCCAGCGCCAGCAGCACGGCGACGTGCCCGCCGGCAAGCAGCACGCCCATGGTGTGGCGATAGCGTCCGAGCAGCGCCGACACCGACTGCACCTGGTCCACCCAGCGCACGCCCGGCAGGCCGTCGGCGCTCTTCGCGATGTCGGGCAGCGCGGCGAGGTCGCGCACGCCGCGCAGCATCACGACGCTCGCGAACGCGGTGCCGTCGTCATGGCGCGGCACGTCGCCGATCCACAGCGCGCGCGCCGAGGCGGAGACGGGCGACGCGAGCCATCGGGCCAGCGTCAGCGGCGCGGAGTCGAACGCGGCGCGCTCCTGCGTCTCGCCGAGCACGTGGTCGACTCCGGCGATGACGCCGTCCTCGACCCGTTTCGTCAGCGCCGCGTCGGCGGCCTGGCGCGCGAGCGACGGCACCCAGTCGGAGACCGCGCGATAGCCCGCCAGCTCGCCGTCGGCGACCCGCGCGTCGAGCCGCGCCTTCAGCGCCTCCTCGCGCCCGAGCACGTCGTCGTCGCTGGTTCCGCGCACGACGAAGAACTGCGACGGGCTCGCGAGCCCGAGCAGGCGGCCGATCTCGCGCTGCGCCTCGATCAGCGCCGCCGGCGACGACTGCAGTTGGCGCAGGTCGTCGTTGACCTTGAGCTGCCGGACGCCCACGGCGCAGGCCACGAGCAGCAGCACGTGCACGGCCAGCGCCTTGCGGTCGGCGCGAAAGCGCGGCAGGCGGGCGTAGCCGTCGACGATCCAGGTCGAGAAGCGCGTGGCGCGCACGGCTCCGCGATCGACCCACGGGAACCAGACGACCGTCGTGACGAACGCGCCCAGGATGCCCACGACCGAGAAAAGGGCCATCTGGCGCAGGCCCGGGAACGGCGGCAGGCCGAGCGCGACGTAGCCCAGCACGCTGGTCAGCAGCGCCAGGGCCAGGCCCGGCAGCAGCGTGGCCATCAGCTTGAGCGGCGGCGCCTGCGGCGCACCCTGGCGGCTGGCGAAATAGTACAGGCCGTAGTCCTCGGCGCAGCCCACGAGGCTGGCGCCGAACACCGTGGTCAGCAGGTGCACGTGGCCGAACACCCACGACGTGACCGACAGCGCCATCGCCACGCCCGCCAGCAGCGACACGGTCATCAGGAGGCGCGGCCACAGCGAGCGGAAGGCGAGGAACACCAGCGCCAGCACGCCGGCCACCGAACCCCAGCCGATCGTGTTGACCTCGAGCTTGGCGCGCGAGGCGGCGTGCTCCGCGAACAGGGGGACGCCGCCGGACAGGACCTTCGCGTCCGGAACGCTGCGCGTCGCGGCGGCCTGTGCACGCGCGAGCGTCTCGGAGACCGTCGCGTCGCCGGACAACGAGAAGGCCGGGCCCGTGGTCTCGCGCAGCAGCACGATCCATTCGAGGCCGCCGTCATCGAGCGCCAGCCGGCCGTCGCGCGGCCGGGCGCGCGTGTCGCCCGCACGCGCGAGCCACCATTGCGGCCAGAGTGCCAGCGGGTCGGCGTTCCAGTCGGCCAGGCGCAAGCCGCCGCCCGGCTGCGCGAGCGCGGCCAGCGCGCCCTGCACGAGCGTGCCCGGCGCCGCGTGCTCGAGCTGCGCTCGCTGCGCCGGCGTGAGCAGGCGATCGCGGTAGGGGGCATAGAAGGCGAGCGTGTCGCGCAGGCGATCGTCGCCGGCCATCGCGCTGGCCTTCAGCGGCGCATGCGCGGCGGCGACGGACTCCTCCCACGCCACGGCCGCCTTCTGCGCGCTCGCCCAGTCGGGCGCGCCGATCGTCACGACGACCTGGCGCGTGATCTGGTCGGCCATCTGGCGCGTCGCCCGGCCCACCTCGGGCGCCTGCTCGTCCTGCGGCAGCAGCGCCATCACGTCGGTGTCGAAATGCGTCGAGCGCCAGAACGAGAACTGGTGCACCGCGACCACGAGGCAGAACGCGAGCCACGCCCACGCCGCCACCTGCCACGGCAGGCGGCGCACAGGCCGCGACGCGTCGCTCGGGCTCATTGGAAGCGCGCAGCCTCGTCGGCTGCCAGCGCCGCGGCGGGCTGCTGGTGCGAGAAGCGGATCAGCGTCGTGTCGCCGCGCGCCTCCTCGATGCGCACGGACTGCACGTCGCGCTCACCGGCGAGCGTGGCGCGCACGAGGAATTTCGCGAGGTTCGCGTCGCGCGGCGTCAGCACCAGCGACCAGCCGGCCGTGCTCACGGGCTGCGCGGCGATCGTGAACGTGTCGGCCAGCGCGTCGAGGTCGGCCGCCAGCAGCGAGAAGATCAGCTCGTTGACCTGCTTGACGCCCGGCTCGGCCTGCGCGTCCGCGAGGTTGCTCGTGCTGCCGTCGGGGTTGCGCGTGAACAGGCGCGTCTTCGTCACGACCAGCGTCGATTCGAACGGCTCGCGCGTGTGCCACCACACGCCCTGGCCGCGCGCGACCAGGAATTCGCCCTTCGAGACCAGCGCGTTCCGGAAACCCTTGAGCGTCTTGGTCTGCTCGAACTCGCCCTTGAGCGCCGGCCACAGCTTCAACCGCTCGCGCACGAGCCTGGCGGCGTCGCCCGCGAGTGCGGAGACGGCCGGCGCCGAGGCCGGCGTCGCGGCGAACGACGCCATGCCGGCGAATGCGACCAGGGCCAGTGCGGCCGCGCGGACGAAGCGGCTCACGGCGACACCCCCAGCCGTTCCCACAGCACGCGCGGGCAGACGTACTGCATCTCGCGGGTGGCCATGTCGACCGCGACCTGGATCGACATCGCCGTGTTGACCTTCTCGCCCGTGGCCTTGTCGCGGATCTCGTATTCGAACTTCAGGCGGTTCTCCCACTCGACGATCTCGGCGCGCACGACCAGCGGCTGGTTGAACACGGCCGGTCGCACGTACTTCAGGCGCAGGTCGACGATGGGCCAGCCGTAGCCGGACTCACGCATCCGGTTGTAGCCGTAGTCGAACTTTTCCAGCAGCGCGCAGCGCGCCAGTTCGAGGTACTTGACGTAGTGGCCGTGCCAGACGATGTCCATCGAGTCGATGTCGAAGAACGCTGGCACGACCTCGATCTCGTGCGACAGGTCCGGCGGCGCCGGCGCGCGGGTCTCACTCATCGCCGTACAGCGCCCACTCGCGGTTGCGCAGCGCGGCCAGCAGCGCGATCAGGTCGGTGTCGAGCGCGCGGTCCTCGGCCACGAACGGGATGCGGCGCTCGAGGTCGGCCTGGAACGATTGCAGCACCTTGCCCGGTACCACGTCGTCCTGGGCGCAGCGCAGTGCCACGCCCTGGCGCGCGGCCACCAGCATCGCGGCGCACACCTGCTCGGTGAGCTCCAGCACGCGCAGGCAGTCGCGCGCGGCGATCGTGCCCATGCTGACCTTGTCCTGGTTGTGGCACTCGGTGGAGCGCGAGAACACGCTCGCCGGCATCGTCTGCTTCAAGGCCTCGGCGGTCCAGGCGGACACGCTGATCTGCAGCGCCTTCAGCCCGTGGTTGATGCTGGCGCGCGCGCCGGTGGCGCCCGACAGGTTGGACGGCAGCCCGTGGTTGTAGCGCGTGTCCACCAGCAGAGCGAGCTGGCGGTCGAGCAGGTCCGCGACGTTGGCCACCGCGTTCTTCAGGCTGTCCATCGCGAACGCCACGTGGCCGCCGTAGAAGTGGCCGCCATGCAGCACCTGTTCGCGCTCGCCGTCGATGATGGGGTTGTCGTTGGCCGAGTTGAGCTCGTTCTCGATCAGCTGGCGCAGGAACGGCAGTGCGTCCTCGAGCACGCCGATGACGTGCGGCGCGCAGCGCAGCGAGTAGCGGTCCTGCAGGCGCTGTTCGTTGCGCGCGGCGGGCTTGTCGGTCTCGGCCGCGAGGTCGGCGCGCACGCGCGCGGCAACGCGCTGCTGGCCGGCGTGCGGCTTGACGGCGAACAACGCCTCGTCGAAATGGTGCGCGTTGCCGGCGCTGGCCAGCACGTTGCACGCGGTCAGGCGCGACGCCAGCTTGCAGACGTAGTCGGCGCGCTGCCAGGCCAGGCAGGCGAGCGCGGTCATCACGGCGGTGCCGTTCATGATCGCCAGGCCTTCCTTCGGGCGCAGGCGCAGCGGCTGGCGGCGCAGCGTCTCGAGCGCCTCGGCGGCGGGCTGGATGCGTCCCTGGAACAGCACGTTGCGCTCGCCGCAGAGCGCGGCGGCCACGTAGGACAGTGGCGTCAGGTCCCCGCTGGCGCCCACCGAGCCCTCGGCCGGGATCTGCGGCAGCACGTCATGCTCGAGGAAGGCGGCCAGCTGTTCCAGCAGCTCGACGCTGACACCCGAGACACCCTGTGACAGCGACTGCAGGCGCGCGGCCAGCACGGCGCGCGTCTCGGCCGGGTCGAGCGTGCGGCCCAGGCCCACGCCGTGGTAGGCGAACAGGTGGTGCGGCAGTTCCGCCACCAGCTCGGGCGGGATCACCACGGTGCACGAATCGCCGTAGCCGGTGGTGACGCCGTAGACGACGCCGTCCTCGCGCAGCAGGCGCTCGAGGAATTCCGAGCCGCGGCGGATGCGCGCGCGGAACCCGGGGTCGTCGGACAGCGCGGCGTCGGCCTTCTGCTCGGCGAGCCGGCAGACGTCCTCGATGGTCAGGGCGCCGCCGTCGAAGCGGATGGGGCGGGATTCAGTCATGGCGCGTTGGCGTGGGGCGGGCAGCGAGCGCGCCAGGTTGATTCCAGAAGGAAAAGAAATTGAACCATTCGTAGGGCGCGCGCGCCAGCAGTCGCTCCAGGCCGTTCGCGAAATCGCGCGCGTGGGCCTCGCAGGCCCCGAGACGGTCGCTGCGCGGCAGCACGACGCGATCGGTCATCTTGCGGAACTCCACCTCGTGCGCGCGACCCTGGCGGATGCAGCCGAGCGCGAACAGCGGGCACTTCAGCAGCGATGCCAGCATGTAGGCGCCCGTCGGGAACGGCGCGTCGTGGCCGAGGAACGGCACCTGCACCGCGCTCGCCCGGCCGGCCATGATCGGCACGCGGTCGCCGGCGATGGCCACGAACTCGCCGCGCTCCACGCGCTCGGCCAGCAGCACCGCGGTGGCCGGCGAGATCTCGGTGACCTGCATCAGCGAGATGCCGCGTCCCGGCGACAGCCGCTCCAGCATCCGATTGAACTGTTCGGCATGCACCGTGTGCACGAGCACCGTCAACTGCATGCCAGGCGTGGCCTCGGCCGAGGCCTGGCACATCTCGAGGCAGCCCACATGCGCCGTCACCAGCAGCCCGCCCTGCCTGGCGCGCACCATCGCGTCGATCTGCTCGCGGCCGATGAAGCGGATCGTGTTGAGCTTGTAGCGTCCGCCGACGGCCAGCATCTTGTCGAGGATCGTCTCGGCGAACGACAGGAAATGGCGCAGCGTGTCGCGCCAGCCGGGTTCGTGGCCGAGCGCACCGGTGCTCGCCTGAAGCCGCTGCAGGTATTCGAGCGAGGCCTCGCGCGCCGGGCGGTGGATCGCCCAGTACCAGATCACGACCGGGTACAACACGAGGCGGAACGGCAGCCGCCCGCCGACGCGAAACAGCACGTACAGCAGCCACATGCCGCCGGCGAAGGTCTCCTCGCCGATGGCCGCCCAGTGGCGCTGGCCTGTGCCGTTGGCACGTTGCGAAGTCGTGCTCATCGGGCCACCTTGCGCCACAGCAGCAGCGGCGCGCGCAGCAGCATGCCCACCGCCAGGCGCGCGTGCATCTTGGAGATGAGCCAGTTGTCCAGGCCCAGCCTGAAGTGCGACAGCCCGTCCTGGGGATACGTGACCCGCGTCGGGATGCTCACGATGCGCAGACCGCGCCAGTGCAGGCGCACCAGCACCTCGGGGTCGAAGTCCATGCGGCGGCCCAGGCGCGCCTCGTCGAACAACCGGACGACCGGCGCCAGCGGATAGACGCGGAAGCCGCACATCGAGTCGCGGATCTCCAGCGAGAGCGAGTTGATCCAGACCCAGATGTGCGTCGCGTAGCGGCCGACGAGCCGTCCCGTCGGCACGCTCTCGTCGTAGACCGGCACGCCGCAGATGACGGCCTCGGGGTGGTCGCCGGCGGCGGCTAGGAATTTCCAGATGTCGCCGGCGTCGTGCTGGCCGTCGGCGTCGATCTGCAGCGCGTGGGAATAACCGGCTGCTGCAGCGGCGCGCAGGCCGGCCATCATCGCGCCGCCCTTGCCCTGGTTCAGCGCCAGGCGCACCAGCGTCATGCCGGGCGCCTGCGTGAGCTCGTCCAGCACCGCGGCGCAGTCGGCCGAGCTGCCGTCGTCGACGAGGATGCAGTGCAGGCCGTTGGCGCGCACGTTGGCAGCCACGGCGCGGACGGCCTCGCCGTGGTCGTAGACCGGGATCACCGCGCAGCAACGGATCGTCATCACGCGCCCTCCACGGCGAAAACGACGCGGCCGCTCGAATGGCGACCGGCGGTGGAGCGGTACTCGAACTGCAGCGTCGCGGTGGCGGCGTTCCAGTTCAGCTCGACGTCCAGGTGCATGCCCGGCAACGCGGGCTGCGTGAACTTCAGGGCGTCGAGGCGGATGAACTTCGCCGGCATGTCGAAGCGCTCGCGCGCGAACGCGATCGCCCAGTCCACCTGGGCCACGCCCGGCAGGATGGGCGAGCCGGGGAAGTGGCCCTCGAAGGCCTGCAGCGCGGGATCGAGCGCGATCCCGGCCTGCGCGTGGGCGGGCTCCGTGATGCGCCACTTCGGTCGCGGGCGCACCGGCCGCGCGTCGACCGCCGGCGAGAACAGTGCTCCCAGCAGGGCCTCGGTGCTCTTGCCCTGCGCGTTGACGGGCAGCGCGTCGACGAGGCGCCAGCGGCGCGGCAGCGCCACGCGGTCGACCGCCGCCAGCAGCAGCGCGCGCAGCTCGCCCACCAGCGCCGGCTTGCCGATGCGCGCCAGCTTCGCGCGGCCGGCCTCGCCGAGCACGACCACCGCCGCCGGCCGTACCGCATGCGGCAGCACGACGCCCGCGGTGTCCACGACGGGACGCTCGTCGGCCAGCATCAGCACGCGGGCCTCGGCGACGTCGCCGCTGGTGGCCAGGCGCTGCTCCAGCGCGGTGAGCGACACGCGCTTCTCCTCGATCTTGACGATACGGTCGGCGCGGCCATGCAGCTCGAAGCCGTCCATGCCGTCGGCGGCGGGCGTGGCGCGGTCGGCCGTGTGGAACCACTCGAGGTCGGGAAGATGCGGCGAACGCACGGCGAGTTCGCCGCCGTCGACGCGGAACTCGACGGCCGGCAGCGGCTGCCAGGTGTCGCCGTGGCGCGCGCGCTGGCGCCACGCGACGCCGCCGGTCTCGGAGCTGCCGTAGACCTCCACCGGCGCCGCGCCCAGCAGCGTGAGCGTGGCGTCGGCGGCCTCGGGCGGCAGCGGGCCGCCCGACGAGAACACGGCGCGCAGGCCGGCGCGCACCGGCGACCAGTCGACCGCGTCGGGCAGCCGGCGCAGGTGCGCGGGGCTGGCCACCAGGACTGACGGGCCACACACGTTCAGCGCGATCTCCTCGTTGAACGCGAGGCGCTCGGCCGCGAACGGACGCCCCGCGGCCAGCGGCCACAGCACGCGGAACAGCAGGCCGTAGATGTGCTGGTGCGTGACCGTGGCCCAGATCACGGGCGTCTCGACGTCGTCGTCATCGTCGAAGCCGGCCATGGCCTCGGTGGCGAGGTTGACCGGCGCGAGCCCCGTGTCGCACAGCGCGCCGAAGCGCGCCTCCAGCGCATGGACTTCGGCATCCAGCTGCGCGAGGGACTTGCCGATGGCCAGCGGCTCGCCGTTGGTGCCCGAGGTGTAGACGACCAGCTGGGTCGCTGCGCGATCCAGCGGCGCGAACGCGGCCTCGCGCGCCGGCGCGGGACGCGTGAGCGCGCCCGGGAGGTCGCCCAGGAAGCCGTCGGCGACGCCGCGCAGGCGCGCGACGGTGTCATCCTGCATGTCGCCCGGCAGCACCACCGTCTTGCCGGCGTGCCAGGCACCGAACAGCGCGCAGGCGAAGTCGAAGGTGTCCTCGGTGAACAGTGCCCAGCGCATGCCGGCCTGCGTGGCGAGCAGGTCGCGCCAGGCGGCCGCCTGCGCGGCGAAGCCGGCGGCGGTCAGGGCCTCGCCGCCGCGCCAGGCCACCGTGATCGAAGTCGAGGAGGCGCTTCGGGGCAGGTCGGTCAGCGGGTGCCAGGCGGCATCACGCATGCGGGGCTCCGGAACGCTCGCGCACCGCGTCCTGCGCGGCGATGCGGGCGCGCACGCGCCGGCGCACCAGCCATTCGCCGCCCATCAGCGCGCCCATCGCCACGTACGACAGCAGGCCGTTGTAGATGGTCCAGATCGCCGTGCTGGCCCACAGCGCGGTGGACACCGCGATCAGGCCGTTGACGACGAAGAAGCCGCACCAGACCTGCGTCACGCGGCGCGTGTAGGCGACGGCGGCGGGCGGGAGGTTCGGTTCGCGCAGGCGCGCGAGGCGCTCGGCGACGCTGGGGCCACGCCAAAGGCTCATCGCGAACAGGCCGAACATCACGCCGTTGACGAGCGCCGGGTACAGCTTCAGCGGCGCCCAGAAATCGCCCAGGAAGCTGGCGGCCGCCAGCAGCGTCGCGAGCGCCGCGGTGCCCAGCCAGAACGACTCGCGCGTGACCCAGCCCCGCACGAGCGCGAGCACCACCAGCAGCAGCGCGATCCAGCGCGGGCTGACATGGCCCAGCGCGAGGTACACCACCACCGGGTAGGCCAGGCTCACCACGATCAGCACGGCCGCCAGCAGCGGCGGCGTCCTTCGGGCAGGGGCGGCAGGAGCCGGCATGGCGGTCGCCATCGAGGCAGTCACGCCGCCGGCGCCTCGTGCACGAGGCCGTACAGCGCGTCGACGACGTCCTGCACCGTGCGCACCGACTTGAACGCCTCGGGCTGCAGGCGCCTGCCCACCAGCGGCTTGAGCTGCACGATGAGGTCGACGGCGTCGATCGAGTCGATGTCGAGGTCCTCGCCGAGGCGCGACTCGCGCGTGATGCGCGCCGGCTCGATGTCGAACGTCTGGTTCAGGATCTCCACGATCCTGGCGAAGATGTCGTCCTTGGTCATATCGTCTCCCTTCAGGCCTTGCCTTGCGCAGTGACGAAGGCGGCGAGCGACTTGACGTTCGCGAAATGCGCGCGCACCTCCTCGGACTCGGCCGACAGGCTCACGCCGTACTTCTTCTGCAGCGCCAGGCCGAGCTCGAGCGCGTCGATGGAGTCCAGGCCCAGGCCGTCGACGAACAGCGGCGCCGAGGCGTCGATGTCCGCTGGCGTGATGTCCTCCAGCGCCAGGGAGGAGATGATGAGTTCCTTGATGTCGTTCTCAAGCTGCTGCATGGGGGGTCTCCGCGCCGAGACGGCGCGCCAGTTCGTCGTTGAGTCGGCGCGCGGCGAGCGCCTGGGCGCCCTCCGCGGCCAGGTGGTCGTCGATCGGCATGTCCTCGCCGACCTCGATCACGAAGTTGCCCGGAGTCGGCGGCACGCGCCACCACTTGATGCCCTTGCCGAGCATGCGCGGCTCGCACGTGATGCGCACCGGCGTGATGGGCAGCGCGCCGCGCACCGCGAGGTTGGCCGCGCCGCGCTGCAGGCGGCCGAGCGCCACGCCGGCGGGCGTGCGCGTGCCCTCGGGGAACACGATCAGGTTGTTGCCGGAGCGCACGGAGGCGACGCAGTCGTCGATCAGCCCCGGCCCGGAGTCGTTGAACACGTAGCCCGCGGCGCGCACCGGACCGCGCGTGAACAGGTTGCGCGCCAGCGCGGATTTCACGATGCAGTCGACATCGCGCACCAGCGCCATCAGGAACACCACGTCGATCAGCGACGGGTGGCTCGCGAGGATGAGCAGGCCGCGGCGATCGAGCCGCTCGCGACCGCGCACCTCGACGTGGCACAGCCCCAGCCCGCACATCATCGCGACGAAGGCGCGGAACAGGTGGCGGATGATGCCGCGCGCCAGCGCCGAGCGCCGGCGGTGGTGGCGGATGACGGCCAGCAGCAGCGGGAACACGACGACGCCCAGCAGCAGCCCGCCGAGCCCGAACAGCGCGAACGAGAAGCCCGTGCCCGCCACGCGCCACCAGCGGTTGGCCAGCGAGCTGCGCACGGGCGCGGATCCGGCCGTCAATGCCGCCTCACGCATCGCGGCTCCAGGTGCAGCGGCGGCCGGCATCGGACTGCGTCAGCGCGGCGGCGTCGGACAGGCCGAACCACAGCGCCTGCAGGCTGGACGGCAGGTGCGCATGCGCCGGCACGGCCGCGCCGGCGTCGGCGCTCCACTCGAGATGCAGCGCGCGCTCGCCGGCGCGCGGCCGGCGCAGCTTCCAGGCGAATGCGAAGTGCGCGGACGGCTCGTCCTCGAACTCGGCGTAGCCGATGGGCAAAGGCGAGTCGTAAGTAACGAGGTTGGCGCTGGACGCGCCGTCCTCCAGCAGCGCCAGCGCCTCGGACACGCCCGCCGCGGCGGTGGTGCGGCCGGCGGCGATGGCCGAGGAGTTGCGGCGGTCGCCACGGGTCAGCGCGATCATGGCGCCGATCGCGTTGTGCACCGACAGGCCGAAGGCCGTGGGTGACAGCGCCTCGCCCCGAGCCTGGTTGGCCAGCAGCTCGAGGCAGCGGGCCGTCTCGCCGTAGCGCGACGCGTAGACCGTGGGTTGGTCGTCGAGGTCGGCATCGGCGTCGACAGCGGACGAGCCGGCCAGGTCGATGGCGACCTGCGCGGCCAGGCGCCCCAGCGGCGCGAAACGGCGGCGCAGCATCGGCGCGACCGCCGCCAGCGCGGCTTGCGGCTCGCCCTCGGGCAGCCATGGAGCGGATGCCCACTGTGCCCAGCGCTGCGGCGTGTCCACGCCGGGCGCGCACGCCGCCCAGGACTCGATGACGAAAGCGAAACTCAATTGGCTAGCCCTGACGCCGACGTTCGCCGCATCTCGCGGCCCGTTTTTCGTATTGTCCACGGCTGACTGCCGCGTGACCTCCAGGTCCGCTGCACCACTCGCCCGGACACCTCCGGCGGGCATGACTCGCGGCCTCCCCTTCCAGCATCTCATTTTAGCCTGTGAGACGACCAGGCTTCCTGGGGGAAGTGTGGTGCGAACACTCGGTTTCATCGGGTGTCGCGACGCACTTCACGCGGGATTGACAGGCATGTGACGGCTTGCCTGAGGGTTCTCCCCAGGCCCGCTGCGCGACAGGCCCCGGAACGGGTGTTCCGGCGCGCCGCATCCCGCGCCGCCCCGCGGTCGTTTCGCGCCGCCGGCCGCCGTCCCGTCGCCCGGCGCTGGCCGGCGCCCGGCGGCGCCGCGACGATGCGAAGCATTCCAACCCGCATCCCGCCACCAAGGACATCGCCATGAACACCCTGATCGCCATCCTCGAGCACACCCCCACCGTCGTCTGGGCCGTGCTGGCCGGGCTCGTCGGAATCGGGCTGCGCCAGACGCGCACCCAGACGCTGTCGGGCGGCCGCGTCTGGCTGGTGCCGCTGGTGGCCGGCGCCGCATCGCTGGCCGGCGCCGTGCGCGGCTTCGGCGGCGCCGGCGAACTGCTCACCGGTGCCTGCTGGGCCGTCGGCACCGCCATCGGCTTCGCCGCGAACCGCTGGCTGGACCTGCCGCGGCGCGTGGCGGCCAACGCCGACGGCAGCTTCACGGTCGGCGGCAGCATCGCGCCGCTGTTCATCCTGGTGGCCATCTTCCTGGTGCGCTACGCCAGCAACGTCGCGCTCGCCATCGAGCCGGCGCTGGCCAACGATCCGCTGGCCGCGGCCGGGGTCGCCCAGGCCTATGGCCTGACCGCCGGCCTGCTGCTGGCCCGCGCGCGCAAGATCTGGTCGACCCGCGCCGGCCGGCCCGCGGCACTGGCCGCCTGAGGCGACAATCGCCGCCTTCCCTCCGCGCTCCTGCCCGCCGTGCCGCCTCCGACCGACCCCGCCCTCGAACCGCCGCGCGGCCTCGCCGACCTGCTGTTCCGCGGGGTGCAGGTGGCCCTCGTCAACGTCGCCATCGCCGGGCTGGTCGCCACGATCTCGGGCAACCGGTTCGGGCACACCGTGCTGTATGCGCAGTGCATCGGCCTGTCGATCTGGGCGATCATCGAGCTCGGCCGCCGCACGCGCCCGGGCGACGGCCGCGCCTGGCCTCCCGGCTGGCGCGGCCCGGCGCTCGTGGCGGCGGCCTGCGCACTCGGCTACGTGATCGGCGTCACCGTCGCCGACAGCCTGTTCGGCTACTCGAGCTGGCCCCGGTACCTGCACCAGCCGCAACAGCTGGCACGCGACTTCGGCCCGACCGTCGTCTTCTGCACCATCGTGGCCGGCGCCTTCTGGGCGCGCGGGCAGGCACGCCGGCAGCGCGCGCAGGTGGCCGCGGCCGCGCACGAGGCCACGCTGGCCCGCCTGGACATGCTGCAGTCGCAGCTCGAGCCGCACATGCTGTTCAACACGCTGGCCAATCTGCGCGCGCTGATCGCCGCCGACCCGCCGCGCGCGCAGGAGATGCTCGACCACCTGATCGCCTTCCTGCGCGCCACGCTGGCCGCCAGCCGGCAGTCCGAGCACCCGCTGTCGGAGGAATTCGCGCGGCTGGACGACTACCTCGCGCTGATGCGCGTGCGCATGGGCGATCGCCTGCGCACGAGCGCGTCGCTCCCACCGGAACTGGCCGCGCTGCCGGTGCCGCCGCTGCTGCTGCAGCCGCTGGTGGAGAACGCGATCAAGCACGGGCTGGAGCCGCAGCGCGGCCCCGGCGAGCTGCAGGTGCAGGCATGCCTCGACGGCGCGACCCTGGTGCTGCGCGTGGCCGACACCGGCCGCGGGCTGGACGCGGCCGCGCACGCCAAGGCGCGCGAGCCGGCGGCGCCGTCGTCCGGCTTCGGCCTGGTGCAGATCCGCGAACGCCTGCACACGCTGCACGGCGACGCCGCCCGCTTGACGCTCGCGCCGCGCGCCGGCGGCGGCACGCTCGCCGAGATCCGCCTGCCCGTCGCCGCGCCGCCGAATTCCTGACACCGACCGCCCATGACCACTGCCCTGATCGCCGAAGACGAGCCCCTGCTCGCGCAGGCCCTGCGCGCCGAGCTCGCGCGCGCCTGGCCCGACCTGCAACTGCTG
>Ga0105240_10004078_pt1 | contig 22471 bp, 14 predicted proteins | sample KBSC54metaG_FD_80426 | JGI IMG/M metagenome (GOLD analysis project Ga0105240, IMG submission 80426) | Corn rhizosphere microbial communities from Kellogg Biological Station, Michigan, USA - KBS C5-4 metaG | ecosystem: Host-associated > Plants > Roots > Rhizosphere > Soil | place: Michigan, USA... | reverse complement strand
TCGTGAATTATCCTTCCACAGCGACCCTGGTTAGCCTGTTCGAGCGGCAGGCGGCGCAAAAGCCCGATAGTATAGCTGTCGTCATGGATGGGGTCTCGCTCTCTTATGGACAGTTGAACATCCGGGCCAATAAGATCGCCCATAGGCTTAGATCCCGGGGAGCCGGTCCGAATGTCATCGTCGGACTGCTTATGGGCAGGTCCCTGGATACTGTAACCGGGGTGCTTGCCATCATCAAATCGGGTTCGGCCTATCTACCCATCGATGTGGATTACCCGGAGGAGAGGATACATTATTACCTGGAGAACAGCGAGGCGCAGCTTGTTCTAACGGAAAGCAGCCAGGCCGGCGTCGTAGGGCATATGTATGACGTGGTATTCATGGATGCGCCGGATGGGGAGGATTGGAGCCTGTCCGATCCAGACCCTGTAAATTCCCCGGACGATCTTTGTTATGTCATCTATACTTCGGGGACCACTGGTAATCCCAAGGGCGTAATGGTAAGCCACCGGAATGTGGTCCGGCTTCTTTTCAATGATGCCTTTTTATTTGATTTCACTGAAAAGGATGTTTGGACGATGTTTCACAGTCATTGTTTCGATTTCAGCGTTTGGGAGATGTATGGGGCCTTGTTATATGGAGGAAGGCTGGTGGTCGTATCCAGGGCGGATGCGATGAACCCTGCCAGGACCTTGAGCATATTACGGGAAGAGAAGGTCTCTGTTCTGAACCAGACCCCTACTGCCTTCTATAATCTTATACAGGCTGGGGAAGGGACAGATACCCGTCTGCCTTTCCTGCGGTATGTGATCTTTGGCGGAGAGGCCCTGAGCCCCGCCAAGCTTAAAAACTGGAAAGAGAGACACCCCGCAGTCAGGCTGATAAATATGTATGGCATTACGGAGACCACCGTGCACGTTACTTACAAAGAGATCGGGGCGCCGGACATCGAAAAAAACACATCGAATATAGGGCGACCTCTCCCTGATATGAGCATTTATTTGTTGGACAAGAGTATGCAACCTGTGCCCCAGGGCATCACCGGAGAGATATTCGTCGGAGGACGCGGGGTGACCAGCGGGTATTTAAATAAAAGAAGCCTCACGGATGAAAAATTCATCGTCAATCCATACCACAAGGAGGAGAAGCTTTATCGAAGCGGAGACCTGGGCAGGATGCTGCCTACCGGTGAGATCGAATATCTTGGCCGTGCTGATAACCAGGTGCAGCTAAGGGGATTTCGTATAGAACCCGGGGAAATAGAATATCACCTGACACAGTATGAACAGGTAGATGATGCTGTAGTGATGGTTCAGAGAAGTTACGACGGAGGCCACGAAGATCTATTTGCCTTCGTGACGGGCAGGGGGCCTGTTCCCATTCATGACCTGAGAGCTTTTCTGAAAAAGCGGCTGCCTTCGCATATGATACCGGCGAAATTTCTACAGATCCAGCGGATCCCCCTGACCTCCAATGGCAAGGTTGACAGAAAGGCATTGGCGGCAATGGCCGAAGAGGAGGTACAGGAAGATACCCGTACGCAGATGGAAAGGGTGGAACAGCAGCTGAAGACCTTACCCGGAGTCATAGAAGCAATGGTCACCTTCATACATACCCGCAGGCGGTCGGCCAAAGACGGAGACGTACAAGAGGTAAATGAGCTGGTAGCGGCTGTCATATGTCCTGAGGAAAATTTTAGACCGAGATACTATTACCAGGACCATCTGAGTACAACGGTGCCCGAGCATATGATACCTTCCCGGATCATTCAGCTGGATATGTCGGAGCTTTCAGGCAAGAACATTCCCGGGAAGAAGCTGCTGGAAGAGTATTTTGAGCGGGCCGGTTATATTTCTTCACCTGTTGATGGCCGTGAGCCGAATGAAAAGGAGCAGCGGATCATCGGGATATGGAAAAGCATTTTGGACACCGGTGAAGTAGGCATTCATGACCTCTTTTTTGACGTTGGGGGGCATTCCCTGCATGTCGTCCAGATGATGACCATTTTCAGGAACGATCTTGGCATAGACCTGGAGTTTGATGACATTATGTATATGACAGTGGAACAGCTGGCAGAAAAATATCTTAAATAGGCAATTATGGCATTATCCGGACTTATGAATGGCGGAGACTGTTGTGAATGGGAGAGTCGGGAATCTGTGCGATCCATTCTGATCCTGATCGATACCATCGACAGCGCGAGGATAGGCGATACCATCATCTGGTTGAGCCGGTTCAAATATATCCAGCATTATTTTCCTCATGCCGGACTGCATGTCAATGCGCCGTCGCCTTTCTGGAACGAACTGGCCCTATATTTACCACATATCAGACGTGTTTCCAATTTGCCGCCGGCAGAGCTTGATCTCAAAGGATATGACGTCGTATTGCTCATTGTCGATGACGAAGCGGCCTTCCTTGCCATGGTGGAGGCATATGTCCGACGGCATCCCGGCATCAGCTTATCGGTAGCCTTTATTTATCATCCCTTCGTAAAGAGCATGGAAGGAAAGAGGATCCCTTTTTTGAAGCGGTTGTTCGAATTTTCGTACCCGGGACTGCTGGTGGAGGATATAAACAGATGTGAGATATGCCTTTCGGAGGAAGAAATGCTCCAGGCAGGGAGGTTGTTACAGGAAAAGGCGCCCGAGGGTGGTCTGATCATTTACTTCGACCGGGCGTCCGAGTTCAGGAAGATGCTGAAGATGAGTGTAAATGTGCAGCTCATAAAATATTTGCAGTCCAGGGCTGGCTGCAGGCTTGTATTATTCGACCCCTTTGAAGAAAAAAAGGACGAATTTTACGGCCGTCTCGGAGTCGATATGGAAAAAACCGTTCTGCTGAAAGGGCTTTCCGTCCGGCAAGCCTGTGCCGTCATGGCCGACAAAAGAGTGGTGATGATCCTCGGGCCCTGTACAGGACTTATGCATGCCGCCTCGGGTGTTTATAATTTCCTGCTGAAAAAGAAGCTACGCGATGTGCTGCCTGCGATGATCGTGTTTACGGGCGTCTATGAGGACCTGGGCAATGCCGGGATATGGTGGGAAGGCAGGCTGGCAGATTGCATCATTATAAAGGCGACGAAAGAGGGCGATAAAAAGCTGTTCCGGCTGGACGAGGTAGACCCTTTGGAAATGAGACTTCAGAAGGACATATTGCCCTGCAAGGAATATACCTTCGACCTCATCCGGGAATATATTGAGTTACATTATGTTATCCCTGATATTGATAAAATCGGGCATCCCCTGTATCAAAACCGTACATTTAGCAGCTCTTCATCAAGATAGTTCATTAATTATTAGCTTCTTACGATCTGGCATTATCTTCGTGGCGACTTAAGGATCAAATATCTTATCTTATGTTTAGAAATTATCTAAAGATTGCTTTCCGTGCTCTTGCCAGGAACAAGACTTTTTCCGCTATTAATATTTTGGGATTGGCGCTGGGACTTGCTTGTAGCATGATGATCATACTATGGGTGGTGGACGAGCGGAGTGTGGATGGTTTTCATACAAATGGAAAGTATTTGTACCAGCTATATGAGGCGCAGTACAGCGATGGTAAAGCCGAAGCCAGCTACCTCACACAGGGGCTTCTGGCAGATGAGCTAAAGAAAAAGATACCTGAAATAAAGTATGCCAGCGGCCTGGAACAGGTGCATCCTTATACTTTTCAGGTGGGCGATAAAGCGCTCAAAATGGAAGGCAGCTATGCGGGAGAGGATTTTTTCCAGATGTTCAGCTATCCATTGTTGCGGGGCATTGCTTCGTCGGCGTTAAATACTCCCACGGGGATCGCTATTTCCCGGAAGATGGCTGAAGTGTTTTTCTCGTCCCCGGAAAATGCGATTGGGAAAAATATCCGCTTCGAGAACAAAGAGGATCTCCAGGTCACCGCGGTGTTTGAGGATTTGCCGGCCAATTCCTCCCAGCAGTTTGATTTCTTGCGAAGCTGGCGGGCATATGTGGAGCAGAATACCTGGGTAAGTAACTGGGGCAGCTCCAGCCCTTATACCCTGGTGCAGCTGGGTGAAAGCGCGGACCCGGCCCGGGTAGCGGCCAAAATACGTGGATTTGTCGATCTGTATAAAACGGAAGCACGGGGCGCTCGTACGGAATTGCTCATGCAGCCATTCCCCGAGAAATACCTGCATTCTACCTTTAAGAATGGGCACATCGACGGCGGCCGTATAGAATATGTCCGTATTTTCAGCTTTATCGCCGTATTTATTTTGCTAATCGCCTGTATCAATTTTATGAACCTCGCTACGGCCAGCTCGTCCAAACGGGCTAAAGAGGTAGGGATCCGCAAGGTCATCGGTGCATTCCGGGCGGCGCTAATGGGTCAGTTCCTGGGCGAGGCGCTGCTGCTGACTTTCTTTGCGATCATAGTGGCTATCGCCCTTGTGTTACTGATGCTTCCTACTTTCAATGGGCTTACAGGCAAACAGCTGACCCTGCCCGTTGGCCAACCGGTGTTCTGGGTTGGTTTGCTGGGTCTCCTTGCATTGACAGGAACCGTGGCAGGTAGCTATCCCGCTCTTTTTCTTTCTTCACTGAACCCCATCGGAGTATTAAAAGGCAACTTGAAATTCAGCAGCGGTTCGATCTTTTTGAGGAAAAGTCTCGTCGTCTTCCAGTTTACACTGGCAGTGATGCTGATCGTTGGTATGATCATAATTTATCAGCAGGTGGAGTATGTGCAGCATAAGAACCTTGGATATGATCGTGACAATCTCTTATATCTTCCGATAGAAGGGGACCTGATAAAAAAATATGATGTTTTCAAAGATGAGGCTGATAAGCTGCCCGGCGTGCTGGCCATCTCGAAGATGAAGGAGTCACCTACGGTGATCGCTCATACCAATGGGGACATTTCATGGCCGGGAAAAGACCCCAACCAGCCGGCTGTATTTTCGGACGCGGTTGTAGGGTACGATTATGTGAAGACCCTGCGGCTGCAACTGGCGTCCGGCCGGGATTTTTCCCGTGATTTTAACGACTCCGTCAGCTTCCTGGTGAATGAGATGGCTGCGCAGAAGATGGGCTACAAGGATGCTGTCGGACAACCCCTCTATTGGGGCAGCCGTCACGGGAAGATCATAGGGGTTTTAAAGGATTTCCATTTCAATTCCATGCACCAGAACATCGAACCCCTGGTTATCCGCCTGGCAGAAGACCAGCGGTGGGGTACGATCCTCATCCGGGTGAAAAATGATAATATCAAGGAAGTGGTCTCCGGGCTGGAACGCATTTACAGGGAATTGAACCCGAATTTTTCGTTCACTTACGCATTCGCGGACCAGGAATACAATAAATTATACAAAAGCGAGCAGCTTGTCAGCAAGCTTTCCGGCTATTTTGCATTCTTAGCAATATTTATATCCTCTCTTGGCTTGTTCGGGCTTGCTATATTCACCGGCGAGCAGCGTACAAAGGAGATAGGCATCCGGAAAGTGCTGGGTTCATCGGTGCCCAGGATCCTCTTTTTGTTATTATCGGAATTCCTTAAGCCGATCGTATTGGCTTTGCTGATAGCTTTCCCCCTTGCCTGGTTTATGATGTACCGCTGGCTGCAGGACTTTGCCTATAGGACTGCCATCGATTGGTGGGTCTTTGTTCTGGCTGCCGTAATTACCATTGTCATCGCGCTATTGACCGTGAGCTATCAGAGCATCAAGGCTGCATTGATGAATCCAGTAAAAAGCATCAGGACACAGTAAGCAATCATGAAAATTGTTCAAAGTTTCTGGACCAGGCCGTATATGCGGCCTGGTCCAGACCCCACGTATTCCGGGTTGAATGCGGGGTGGCATCATCGTATCCACAATTACTACAGTTGGGGTTTGAGCTGTCTTCAGCTGCGCAAGTTTTACGATCAGGTGGAACTGGTGACCGACGACCTGGGAAAGGAAATACTCATCGACAGGATGGCCCTGCCATATACCAGCGTTTCCGTTGCATTGAATGAACTGGCCGACTGTGATGCGGGAACCTGGAGTCTTGGCAAGCTGCATGCCTACCGGATACAAAAGGAGCCTTTTCTGCATGTCGATGGAGATATTTTCATTTTCGGAAAATTCGACCGGCGGATCGAAGAGGCTCCGCTAACGGCTCAAAATCCAGATTATAATTATCCCGGTTATAGAGATGTGGCCAGGACTATCTGGGAAGGATTCACATATCTGCCGGATTATTTTAAACCCGTGTATGAGGAGCAAAAAGGTGATTGCTGCAATATGGGTATTACCGGGGGCACCGATGTCGGATTTTTTCAACAGTGGGTAGACGAAGCATTTATATTTTTTCAAGAGAACAAAGATTTCATTGTCCGGGCGAATAAGGAGCTTGACCCCATCCTGGCTAATATAGTTTTGGAGCAGGGGCTGTACTATTATTATGCCAGACATCATCAGCGGGAAATAACTTACCTGTTCCCTAATGAAAGGAATAATCCAAGGGACATCGGTTTCTTTCATGCAGCCGCCGCTAACAACAATTACGTGCATTGTTATGGTTTTTATAAGGGCTTACGGACATCCTATGCTTCTCTTGAATGGAAATTAAAATCCGACTATCCCTGGTATCACCGGAGGATCAGGGACCTGGTCGCTTCCTTCCAAATCTAGTTCAGCATGCAGTTGCGAAAAGACAGTATTTTGAAGATGGGCCGCCGGATCTTGGCGCTCGGGCAGGATATGCCCCCCACTATAGAACTGGCCTCTTTCTATCTTGAGCTATTCAAGACTACTAAGGATGCTGGTTACCTGGATCGTGCTTTGAATATTACAAAAGACCTGTCGGAAAAAGACGCCCGGCGGTGGTGGATGTACGATCATAAAGACCTTGCGAACAGGCTGGCCGGCTACCTTTTATTGTGTCTTGCTCTTCACGAAGCCAGGGGTGAGGACTGGCAATACGATCTTATAAAACTATGTCTTGTTACGCTGACGGGAAGAGCGCGGCTTGCAGGATCGGGTATTTTTTGGGAAGGTAACGGCATCGCATATAGTCTGCTCGAGGCGGGAAAATACTTCAATGACCGGAAATTGACTTCTATTGCGGAAGCCGCGCTGAATTGTGAGGACGAATCTGCCGGACGGATGTCTTCGCGCAATGTATTGGAAGATGGATGGCGCTGTCTTATAAGAGCACATGCTTTCGGCGAGGACCGTTACCTGGATGATGTCGAACGTATATCTTCTGTGCTGATGCAAAGATTGGAAGCCATCGAAGGCGACCCGGAAAGAGAGGCGGAGTTTTTTGATGAAGCGCCGGCAATAGGGTGTTTTCTTCTAAAAGCCATGGATCGGGGTATTGCCCAAAAAATTACCGGGGAATGCCCTTACCCCTTTGGTCCTGCCGATGTGAACCGGCTGATACTACGAAATAACTTTCCATCGACGACTGCTTTCCTGGAAAAGAGATGTGCCGCGGAATTCGAACAGGCATTGACGCGACAGCCGTTGGTGAATATCAATTGGTTCAAACAATGGGCCGACACATTCGCCATGGAACATTTTGATCCCAGGGAAAGATCTGCCCTGGAGGAATGTATGGAACATGAGATGGCGTTGGTGACGCTCCGTGCGCAGCACCGAAATGCATCGTATCCCGAAGACTGCCGGTTTGCAGAAACCCTTGATCATGTCCTTCATCTTCCTGACGAACCCTTCCTTAAACTGACCCTGGTGGTCTCTCCATTTGTCATTTTTGTTCGGAAAGAAGCATGCATCGATCTGACCACGCCCTTTACGAAAGAGAGTTTAACGTGGCTTTTTACCGGCTATGGAAAAGGCGCGTATTTTCTGCGTCTCACGCGGTGGAACAAGATAGAAAAGGAAAACCTGGGGCTGTTGTTGTTTTTTGCGGACCTATTCAATTCCCCTGCGACAGTGGCTTCTGTGGACAGTCAGCTGCTTGATTTCGTACTTAGCCAGGACGAGGCCGTCATCTCTCTTTTTTATGGAGCGTACAATGTTGGAAGCTCCGCCGAATTGGAGATCAAATTAGGAGAAACCCTGACGTCCGCAGTCCGCCGGCTGTTGATACTGGGTGTTCTCGATCTTGTAGAAGAACCTGTTTTTTCATGAATACCAAGATCTTCCTTTTTTTCTGCTGCTGTCTCATGCAGATAGCTGCGAGGGCGCAGGCCGCAAATGAAATATTATGGGACAAGTATGGGGTACCGCATATATACGCTCAAAGCGCGGGCCGGATGTATTACGAGTTTGGATGGGCACAGATGCATAATCATGCCAATCTTCTATTGCGTCTGTATGGCCAGGCAAGGGGCCGGGCTGCAGAGTATTGGGGCGAAAAGTATCTGGCTTCCGACAAACAGGTGCATCTTTTTGATGTGCCTTCCCAGGCCGGGCGGAATTATGCTGCACAAAACCCTTTGTTCCGTGGCATGCTGGACTCGTTTGTCAATGGGATCAATGATTTTGCAAAAGCTCATCCGGATGCTATCAGCCAGGAGAACCACCAGGTCCTGCCTGTGACGGGGACAGATGTCCTTGCCCATGGCATACGGGTCATTTTTTTAACATTTGTCGCCGGAGGCGACCTTGGCGCGGCAAGCCGCAAGTCCGGTGCGGGTTCCAACTCCTATGCCGTGGGGCCGTCCAGGTCGGCGAACAGGGATGCCATGCTCGTAGCCAACCCCCATCTTCCCTGGGGGGATCTTTTTACTTTTTTCGAGGCACATTTGCAATCGCCGGGATTTAACGCTTATGGGGCTGCCGTCGTTGGCATTCCGGTGCTTTGCATTGCATTTAATGATCATCTTGGATGGACGCATACCGTCAATCCCATAGATGCCTGCGACAGGTATCAGCTGAGCACGCATGGAGATAGCTATATGCTGGACAGCGTTCCTATTCCTTTTGAAAAGCGTTCCGTCATATTGAAAATAAGGCAGAAGGATGGCAGCGTGACTGCAATGACACAGACGTTTACTTATTCCAGACACGGACCGGTACTGAATGTAAATGGAAAGCAGGATCAGGCTGTCCGTATTGCGGGATGGAATAACCCGGACGTTCTTTACCAATGGCATCGGATGGCACAGGCGCACGATCGGAAGGAGTTTGAAGACGCTTTAAAAATGATGCAATTGCCAATGTTCAATGTCATATATGCGGATGACGCCGGCAATATATCCTATTTGTTTGACGGAAATGTCCCTATGCGGGCGGAAGGGGATTGGAAATATTGGAATGGCATAGTGGATGGCAGCCACTCCAGGTACATCTGGCAGCAAACGCTGTCTTACGACAATCTGCCCAAGCTGTCAAATCCTCCCAGCGGATTTATTCAAAATGCCAACGACCCTCCCTGGACCTGCACCTATCCGCCCTTGCTGGATGCACATAAATTCCCCGCTTATCTATCACCACAAGGAATGTCGTTGCGTCCCCAGCGGGCAGTCAATCTGATCAGGAATAAATATGACATCACATTGGCCGGTTTGGTCCATCTCAAACTGAACACGGGAATGGAGGCCGCCGATCGTTTTTTAAAGGAATTGCTGGCCTATGTGGACAAATCTCCGGATACCATGGCATTGCAGGCGGCCCTTGTATTGAAAAAATGGGATGGGGCCACCGATACCAATAGTCGTGGCGCCGTGCTATTCGCCCGCTGGTATGATAAGATCAATGCAGATATGTTCAGACGGCCCTGGGATCCCTCTGACCCGGTGGCGACCCCTTGCGGGCTAAAAGATACAGGGAAAGCCGTGAGATTGCTGGCAGAAGCTGCCAGGGAGGTAATAAAAGAGTATGACAGCCTGAATGTGGCATGGGGCGATGTATACAGGTTCAGGATAGGTCATTTTAACTATCCAGCCAATGGAGGGTCCGAAAAGTATGGTATATACCGGACCATTTATTTTTCGGGAGACAGTTCGGGCAGGCAATGGGCTGTTGCAGGTGACAGCTATGTGGCAATAACTGAGTTTGGCAGACGTGTAAAAGCCCGGGTGCTGCTGAGCTATGGAAATGCTTCCGAGCCCGGAAGCAAGCATATGGGCGACCAGCTGCAGCTATTATCCCGTAAGGAGATGCGTATTGCGTGGCTATCGAAGAAGGAGATAAAAATGAATCTCGAACAGGTCGAAAAATTCTAAGGATATCAATGAAGACCGCATTTGTTTTACATCGCAAGACCAGGCAGATAAGAGAACTTGGGCGTTACCTGGCCGAATTGCATCGGAAATTGAAGATAGAAAAAGAGCGCTGGGAAAAGATCACCGGAAGACAGGATGATGTCCATGACGAAATGAAGTGTCATTACAGCTTCCTGGCAGGGCATATCAGAAGCCATATTTCCTGGCTGGAAGCAGAGATCCTTTCTTTTGAGCGACAGATGGATAAATTGGTCGCCCAAGCCCTGGAAAATGCGGACCTGACCATGCATCCGTATGCCGATAAGGTGCTGGCAAAAAAAATGACGATTGAGACGGGTATTGACAATTCGCCGCTCATATAAAACTGCCTCCTTTCCTCCCCAAAAGTGGTTTTCCATTTGCTTTTATTGAGAAAATCACCATCCTCCCCATTTTGACCTCCCGGCTCTCCATTTTTAATCTCATCTTAATCCATTTTTTAACCAATTGTTAATGGGCAGGCTCTATAACTGCCTGGAAATGATATTGTCCTTCCAAAATTCTCTCCCAATTGCCATTCATGGAAATACTTAGCCGATGATCCTATATGGAGTTTAAAACTCTATATATTTGGGGCTTTCAACCTAATTCGATCTATGCCCCGGCTACTACACGCATCGGCTCTGAGGAAGGGCAATGCCCTTATTTTTATAACCTTCTTTCTTTGTTCTTCCCTCGTCTTGTTTTCTTGTGGACAGAAGACGGATGCTGAAAAGATCAAGCCTCAAGGCAATCAGCCCGTGATCGTGGATGTGATCGTTGCCGGCTCCCGCAGCATACAAAATACCGTAGAGGCCAATGGCAGCGTCGTGGCCAATGAGTATGTGGAGCTGCACCCCGAGATCAGCGGACGTATCATTTATCTGAATGTTCCGGAAGGGGCGTTTGTGGAGAAGGGTACTGTCATTGCGCGTATCAACGATGCAGATCTGCAGGCAACGCTGGCAAAGGCCAAAGTACAGCTGGATCTTTATCAGAAGACCGAGGAGCGGGATCGCAAGCTACTGGAGATACAGGGTATCAACCAGGCCGACTATGATCTTGCTCTGAACAATGTCAACAGCACCAAGGCTGACATCGCCTATACCGAGGCGCAGATCGACAAGACCATCATAAGGGCTCCCTTCAGCGGCATCGTGGGTCTTCGCCAGGTGAGCCCTGGCGCCTATGCCACTCCGGCCACCATCATTGCCACCGTGCAGCAGCTGGATAAGATAAAAGTAGATTTCACGCTGCCCGAACAATATACTTCCATCATTCGAAAAGGTACTTTGGTAGACATAGAGATAGATGCTGCCGGCAAGACCCGCCGGAAAGGGCTGGTCATCGCCACCGAGCCGCAGATCAACCAGACCAGCCGTAACCTGAAGGTGAGGGCCATCCTGCAGGAGGGGAAGGGACATCCCGGCGCCTTTGTAAAGGTATATGTCAATGCCGGTGCGGACAAGCAGGCAATCATGGTGCCTACCAACTGTATCATTCCGGAGGACAGGAACAACCAGCTGATCCTTGTAAAAGGAGGTAAGGCTCAATTTGTAAATGTGGAGACAGGTGTCAGGGAAGCCGACAATGTAGAGATCACCAAAGGAGTCAACCCCGGCGATACCGTTGTCGTCACCGGGGTGCTTTTTGCCCGGCCTAAAGCTCAGCTGCGGATACGCAGTGTAAAGAACCTGGAAAAAATGTCTGACGCCAATCAGTAAGTATACGTATGAACATCTCTGAATTATCTCTCAAGCGGCCCGTACTGGCAACGGTGATGAACCTGATGATCATCCTGTTTGGTGTCGTGGGCTATAATTTCCTGGCCGTGCGGGATTACCCAGCCATCGATCCTCCCATTATCACTGTCAATACCAACTATACGGGTGCGAACCCCGATATTATCGAAAGCCAGATCACGGAGCCGTTGGAAAAGCAGATCAACGGTATTCCTGGCATACGCACCATTTCTTCCAACAGCAGCCTGGGGAGCAGCTACATCACCGTGGAGTTCAACCTGGGTGTGGACCTCGAAGCCGCGGCCAGCGACGTGCGGGATAAGGTGGGGCAGGCACAGCGCGGTCTTCCGCTGGACATCGATGCTCCTCCCGTCGTCACCAAGGCCGATGCGAACAGCGACTTTATCCTCATCCTGGCCGTGCAAAGCCATACCAAGAGCCTGATGGAGCTGTCCGACTATGCCGACAACGTATTGCAGCAGCAGCTGCAGACCATCCCCCAGGTGAGCTCTGTGAATGTATTCGGGGACAAGAGCTATTCCATGCGTATCTGGCTGGACCAGGACAGGATGAATGCATATGGCATCGCCTATAATGATATTTCCGCGGCCATGAATACGGAGAATGTGGAGCTGCCGCCGGGTAAGATCTATGGCAATAACACAGAGCTGACCATCAAGACCCTGGGCCGTCTGACCACGGAAAAGGATTTCCGGGACGTTATCCTGCGGGAGGACAGCAATGGTATCGTGCGATTGAGCGATGTTGCCAAGGTGGAGCTGGGTCCGCAGAATGAAGAGCAGAGCTGGAAATACAACGGCGTCAATGCCGTGGGACTGGCCGTCATACCGCAGCCCGGCGCCAATAATATCGCCATTGCGGATGAGTTCTACAAGCGGATGAATGAGATCAGGAACTCCAACAAGTCCGACATCGAGATGAGCGTGCTCATCGACAATACGAAGATCATCCGCCAGTCGCTGTCCGAAGTGAAGGAAACGCTGGTGATCGCCTTTGCCCTTGTGGTGCTTGTGATCTTTTTCTTTTTCCGCAACTGGCTCATCGCCCTGCGACCGCTCATCGATATTCCCATTTCTCTTATAGCCACCTTTTTTATCATGTACGTCGCCGGCTTTACCATCAATATCCTCACCCTGCTGGGGATCGTGCTGGCGACCGGCCTGGTCGTGGATGATGGGATCGTGGTGACGGAAAATATCTTTCGCAAGCTGGAGCAGGGCCTTCCCATTCGGAAGGCAGCGCTGGAGGGGAGTAAGGAAATATTCTTTGCCGTTATCAGCACCTCGCTGACATTGGCAGTGGTGTTCATGCCCGTGGTCTTTCTGCAGGGCTTTGTAGGGCGCCTGTTCCGGGAGTTCGGGGTGGTGCTGGCAGCCGCTGTATTGATATCCTCTTTTGTATCACTGACGATCACGCCTGTATTGAATGTATATCTGACGAGCAAGAAGACAGGACATGGCTGGTTCTATACCAAGACCGAGCCCTTTTTCGCCGGGATGGAGAGTGGCTATTTAAGGCTGTTGAAAGGATTTATGAAGGTGAGGTGGCTAGCCTGGGTGATCATTGTTGTCTGCGGCGCCATGATCTGGCTGATCATGGAAAATATGCAAAGCGAGATAGCGCCGCTGGAAGACAGGAGCAGTGTGCGTTTGTCCGTCACATTGCCCGAAGGGGCCAGCTATAGCTATACCCAGAATGTTACCGACCAGATAGCGAACTATCTGTACGACTCCGTACCGGAAAGGGATTTTGTCTTTGCCCGTACGCCTGGATATGGATCCACCAATACATCCCAGCCCCGTATCGGGCTGACCCCTCCCGATCAGCGGCATCGCAGCCAGAATGATATTGCCAGCGAGCTGCAGGGGAAGATGAGACGATTCAACGACGCCCGGGTGTTTGCCATCCAGGAACAGACCATTGCCGTAGGTTCGGGTTCCAAGACCAGTCTGCCCGTGCAGTTTGTATTGCAGAACCAGGACCTGGATAAGCTGAAAAAGGTGATCCCCGAGTTTTTGGATGCGGCGCGGAAGGATCCTACTTTCTCCAATGTGGATGTAAACCTGAAGTTCAACAAGCCCGAGCTGCAGATCAGTGTAGACAGGATGAAGATCAAGGATCTCGGTCTTTCCACCAACGATGTCATCTCTGCCATGCAGGCCGCCTTTAGCGGCGGCAGGCTGGCGTATTTTATCATGAATGGCTACCAGTATTATGTGATCGCACAGGTGGAGAGGGGAGACAGGAATAAGCCCACCGATATAAGCAAGGTATATGTCCGCAATAAGTACGGGGACAATATCCCATTGGATGCCGTGGTCCATATCGAGAACAACAGTAATCCCTCGACCCTGTTCCATTTCAATCGATATAAGGCTGCAACCATATCCGCCAGTCTGGCGGACGGCAAGACCATTGGGGATGGAATAGAGGCCATGCAGGGGATTGCCAACAAGCTGCTGGATCCCAGCTTCCAGAGCGCGCTTTCGGGCTCATCCCGCGACTATGCCGAGAGTTCGTCCAATATCGTATTTGCCTTTGTACTGGCGTTAGCCCTTATCTATCTGGTACTGTCCGCGCAGTTCGAGAGCTTTATCGACCCTATCACCATCATGCTGACCGTGCCGCTGGCGCTGGCCGGAGCGTTGTTGAGCCTATGGATCTTTCATCAGACCCTGAATATCTTTTCCGAGATAGGCATGATCATGCTGATCGGACTTGTGACAAAGAACGGGATCCTTATCGTGGAGTTCACCAATCAGAAGAGGGAGCATGGCATGCCCCGGATGGAGGCCGTGATCGAGGCGGCATCGCAACGTCTGCGTCCTATCCTGATGACCAGCCTGGCCACGTCGCTGGGCGCCCTGCCGATAGCGCTTAGCCTTGGGGCCGCGGCCACGAGCCGTATCCCGCTGGGGATCGTGGTGGTAGGAGGCATCATGTTCTCGCTGATATTGACCTTATTCGTTATCCCTGCCGTATATACGTTTGTATCCGGCAAGCATAAAGCACATTTGACCCAGGTCACCGATTAGGAGTATCCGATATCGACAAAATGAAACTATGATCAAGCACCGTCCGCTCATACTTTGGTTATTTGTTTTGCTGCCCGTGGTGTCACTGAGGGCGCAGACCCCTGGCAGGGTCAGCCTGACCGATGCCGTTACGATAGCGCTGAAGAACAATCTGGGTATTCAGATTGCAAAGAACAATGTATCCATTGCAGGTATCAATAACGATTATGGTGTTGCGGGCGGGCTGCCGTATGTCAATGGTTCGGCTGGGGATCAGGAACAGGCGCAGAGCATCCGACAGTCCTTTGCCAATGACAGTCTGAACAAGAGCACCAACAATGCTTTTTCCAACAGCCTGACGGCCAGCCTCAATGCCAATTTGCTCCTGTACAACGGCGAGAGGGTGGTGACCGCCAAGAAGAGGCTGGCGACTATCGAGGGTCAAAGCAGGCAGCAGTTGAGCTCCCGTGCGTTGATACTTGTCAACAATGTCATGTTGAAATATTACGACATCGTACGGCAGCAGGGCTATGCCAGGGCCCTGCAGCAATCCATCGACGTCACCCGTCAGCGGCTGGACATTGTGAAAGCGCAGCAGAGCATAGGTGTCGCCAACAATGCAGACCTTTTTCAATCCCAGGTCGACTTAAATACGGCTGTCCAGAACCTCCAGGCGCAGCAGCTGGTGGTGGATCAGGGCAAGACCGACCTGCTGACGCTGATGACCTTGAACCCCGACTCCGCCATTGTGGTGGAAGACACGATCATAGTGGACAGCACCATACGCCTGGGCACTATCCTGGAGGCCGTACAGACTGCGAATCCGGATGTGCTGGCTGCCGATGAGCAGATCACGATCAATAAATTCGTTGAAAAAGAGATAGGGGCGCAACGGTATCCTTCTCTATATGTCAATGCGGGGTATAATCTTACCAAGACGCATAATTCAAATGTCAACAAAGTTACGCCTTTGTCGAACCTGAACTATGGACCTTATGCCGGGCTGACCCTGAATGTGCCTATCTTTAATGGAGGTGTGTACCGGCGGCAGGAGGATGTGGCGGGTATCAACGTAAAGAATGCCCAGCTGCAAAAGGATACCCTGTTATTGAATTATACTTCCAATGCTGTCAAGAACTGGCAGGCCTATAATAATAATCTTAGCCAGCTGCAGACCGCCAAAGCCAACTATGAGCTTTCGCAGAAGCTGCTGGCCCTCGTGCTTCAGCGATTCCAATTGAGACAGGCTACGATCGTGGATGTAAGGAATGCGCAGCAGAGTAATGAGAATGCGTGGTATATACTGATCAATGTGAGCTTTGCCGCCAAGTCGGCCGAGGTGCAGCTGAGACGGTATGCCAACCAGCTGGTGCCTTAGAACAGGGTCTGTACTCCATAAAGGACCTTTGTCTCATGGTCCAACAGCCATTTTTTACGCCACAGTCCCCCTGCATAGCCTACCAGGTCCCTTTTAGATCCGATGACACGGTGACAGGGGACGACGATGGCTACATTGTTCCTGCCGTTGGCGCTGGCAGCGGCGCGGATGCTTTTGGGGTCTCCCAGCCTGCGTGCCATATCCAGGTAGCTGATGGTCTTGCCGTAGGGGATAGAGGTCAGCTCGTTCCAGACCCGCTCCTGGAAGGCCGTGCCCTCCTGGTAAACGGGGAATTCGAAGACCCGGCGCTGGCCCTGGAAATACTGTATCAGCTGTTCGATACATTGTATGATCATGGGAGGGACGGGGCCCCGCAGCTCGCCGGGCGCTTCGATGGCTTTGTCGAGGTTGTCGACATAGCTGATCTCACTGATATAGGAGTCGGTCCCACCAATGCGAAGAAGGCCCAGAGGCGACTTGTAATAGGTGCTTGTTATCTCCAAGGTCGTTGCCATTGTAAGGGGTTTTGGGGACTCGGATGACCGATCATCAACTGTCAGAGGCGCGGGGGTATTTAACCTATTTTCCAGCCATTGGCCACCGTCCGCTCCGGCTGTAATAAAACTACTTCTTTTTTGTCAGTATACACACCCAGGACGAGACATTCACTGAAAAAATTAGCGATCTGTTTGGGCGGGAAATTGACCACTGCAATGACTTGGCGGCCGACGAGCTGCTGAAGATCATAGAGATCGGTGACCTGGGCCGAGGACCTCTTCAGCCCCAGCTCCCCAAAGTCGATGGTCAGCTGGTAGGAGGGTCTGCGGGCCTTGGGGAATCCCTGGACTTCCAGGATGGTGCCGACACGTATATCAATTTTTTCAAAATCCTCCCATTGGATCGTGCTCATATTTTATCAAATTTTAGCTATGATTATCAAATGTGTTTGCTGTAAATTACCGGATAATTTTTTAACGCGAAATTGCTCAGCTTTTTTATGAAAGAAAATTCCAAAAACCAGCATTCCCGTCGTGAATTTCTGCGGGATGCTTCTCTGGCAGCTACCGGATTCTTTATCGTCCCCCGTCATGTATTAGGAAGAGGATTTGTTGCACCCAGCGACCGGCTGGCCATTGCCGCCATCGGCGCCGGCGGTAAGGGGGGAGATGACCTGAAGAATTTTTATGGCAGCGGTAAAGTAGATGTCATAGCCCTTTGTGATGTCGACGACCGTCAGGCCGCGAACTCCATCAAGAAGTATGACAAGGCAAAGTACTTTAAGGATTTTCGCGAGATGCTTTCCACGATGCACAAGAGCATCGATGCCGTATCTGTGTCCACTCCGGACAATACGCATGCGATTGCTGCGCTGACAGCTATGTCGATGGGGAAGCACGTGTATGTACAAAAGCCTATGACGCATGATATATTTGAGGCCCGCACGCTGACCGAGGCTGCCAAGCGGTATAAGGTGGTAACCCAGATGGGTAACCAGGGTTCTTCCAGCGATGGAGTGCGCCAGATGCAGGAATGGTATAATGCGGGTGTCATCGGGGATGCGGTTGCCATCCATGTATGGACCAACCGTCCCGTATGGCCGCAGGGGTTTGGGCGTCCCAAGAGCACGGATGCGCCGCCTGCCGAGCTGAACTGGGATCTCTGGCTCGGGCCAGCCAAATTCGAGGAATATCATAAGGAGTATGTGCCATTCAACTGGAGGGGCTTCTGGGCCTTTGGTACCGGTGCATTGGGGGATATGGGATGTCACCTGATAGATCCTGCCTTCAAGACCGTAGGACTGGGCTATCCTTCCGAGGTGGAGTGCAGCGTGGTGGATATTTATGAGCAGATGTGGAATCCCAGCTATTATCCGGAAAGCTGCCCGCCCGCCAGCTCTATCAAGATGAAGTTCCCTGGAAAGAGCGGGAAGCCGGATGTGGATCTGTACTGGATGGATGGCGGGTTGCGGCCCGAGCGTCCTGCCGAGCTGGGACCGGATGAAATGATGGGGGGAGATGACGGCGGCGGCGCCATTATCACGGGTACGAAAGGGAAGATCATGTGTGGAACATATGGCAGCAAGGCTACATTACTGCCTACCGCCCGAACCAAAGAAGTGAATGTGCCGAAGACGCTGGCCAGGGTTCCCGAAGGACACTATGTGCAGTGGGTAAATGCCTGTATCGCCGGCTATGGAAAGAATACGCTGAGCTCTCCCTTCGAATATGCAGGACCGCTGACCGAAACGATATTGATGGGAAATCTGGCGCTGCGCAGCTGGAATGTGAAGGATGGCAATAATTTCCCCGGAAGGAAGAAGCTGTTGTGGGATGCGCAGAATATGAAGATCACGAATTTCGATGCAGCCAATCAGTTTGTAAAGCGGGAATACCGTGAGGGCTGGAAACTCCCTGTATAATACTCATCGTTCGACAAGGACTTCCAACATTAGAGGGTGCCTCAGCTGAGGCACCCTTTTTCTTTTTTGCATTTTTAGTAGAACCCGCAATAAAAACTAGTACCAGTACTAAATAGCATATGTTTTTGATAAGTTAATTTGGTTTGGCTGTGTCCTTGATCATAACCTTTTCGCTATTAATATATAAAGTCATGAATGTAAAAAAATTTTTCAGTCAATCCGAATTGCTGACACTGATCAAATGCGTGATTGATAATTATAATCCTACTGATCTGAAAAATACCATTAATCTTGCGTGTGCAGGAGAATTGATTCAAAAGATCTCCGATCATTTCGAAAGTGAGTATGGTGTCCGGGTGAAATTCATCCAGTCTTTTATTTTTCTGGCCAGTTCTACAACTATGTCGTCAAAGGCAACATCCGCCGACCAGGGATGGCATACAGACGGTACCTGCCAGATCATCGACGGAGATTGTTATAATGCCTGGATACCTGTTTATAATGACTCGACCTGTACCGGCATCGAGGTTATACCCGAAAGTGAAAATAAGGATCTGTATGCAGCATTGGGCGACCCTACATATCCCCTGATGGTTTACGTACGCGATACTGCCCCATGGGTATTTGACATAATGAAGGGAAGAATTGCAAGCAATGCCGATATGATATTTGTAAAATCATACAATGGAACAATACTTCCCGTTTGTAAAAAGGACCTTCATATCGTTCGTTGTGAAGACCCCCAGCCAGGGGATATTTCAATTTTTAAACAATCGGAAATTCACAGGGGATTTCACAAAAATGGCATTCGCATACAATTAAGCTTGAAATTTCAAGCTATCGATGCCAGATTGAATTCCAATCCTTCCAATAATCTGTATAAATTGTTTGAAGCCTTTGCGAAGGGGAATGGAGGGTATGATGAGTATATGGAATTTACGAAATTGTTTACCCCCAAAACTCCGCTTAGCAAGCATGGGATACTTGAAAGAGATGCAATATTATCTCTGTTAAAAAATACGTGCAGAGAGCTGGAAAGAGAGCCCAATCGTCTTGAAAAAAGTGAAATTCTTTAATCATTCAGGAGCTTGGCCAACTCCAGCAGCTCCTTTTGTTTATAGGCATTGCGTTCGTCGTCGAAGCATTTGCTGAACTCTTCGAGGGTGGTCTGTATGATGCGATTGTGGGACAGCGGTTTGAAGTAGGAGGCCACCGGCGGGACGGAGACCCGTTTGAAATAGCTGTCCACGTCCTTGTGGGAGAATACCTGTCCGCTCATCGGGTCGATAAAAAATTCGATGCGCTGCTGCGGGCTTAGTCTTTCCGGATTCTCGTCGTAAGTGGGCTTGATATAGGCCAGCACGAACTGACGGGGAATATTGATCGCCTTGACCGGGATGTCGAGCAATTCGCCCAGGAGCAGGTAGAGGATGCCATTGGCAATGGAATTGCCTCTCTTGGTCTCGATGAGCTTGTTGATGAGGAATTCCTCCGGCTGCTGGTAGGCTACTTCTGTCCCTTTGAGGCCATAATAGCTGTACAGGATGCTGGTCAGTACGTTGACCTGTTCGAGGGGGGTGAGATAGCTGTTCAGTTCCAGCCAGATGTTGCGCCGGAGCTTTTCCACTTCCTGCAGGATAGGGGTGGTGATCAGGTCCGGGTATTGAAATTTGGCAACGAGGAGGGCGGCCGTCAGGAGGTCCTGGTAGCTGTTGTTCTTCCATCGTATAAAATCTTCTGTCAGATCGTGATAATGAAGTTTGTGTATCAGGATCTCGATACGCTCCTGCACTTCTCCGCTGATGGTATTCTCCCAAAGATTCTCCAGGTTGGGAATAATGCCTCTGCCATAGCTGACAATGCGGCTGCTTACTGAGTCAAACACTTCCTGGTCGGGGTCGTCGATCAGGTGAAAAAGGGCTTTTATTTCTTTGGTTTCTTGCATGTAGATGTTTCTTCCATGAAATACGGAATCAATTTCGTGGAAGTTTATAAGATTTTCATAAAATTCTTATCCACAAGCGGGCGCTAAGTGTTTATTACTAAACTCTTATTACCGGCGGGTAAGGGGCTTACGTATAGATAACGGCATTCCCTCGTCGGAAATTGTGAGGGCCTGATTACCCCTTCTTTTTGCGGGGAACACGTTTGGGGGGATTGGCCTTTACTTCTTCGATGATGGCTTTTACCTCCTCCAGGCTCAGATCGGCTGCAGTTTCCTGTTTTTCCTTTGGCAGCTTGTAATTCCTGAGTCCCTGTTTGATATAAGGACCATAGGGGCCGCGCAGCACCTGTATCTTTTCTTTTTCGAAGACCTTGATGGTGCGTTCTTCCTTGGCTGCCCTTTTTTCAACGACAATGGGGGTGGCTTCATCGAAGGTGATGCTATAGGGATCGTATTCTTTCCCCAGGGAGTAGAATTTCTTATCGTGTGCGATATAGGGACCGAATCTGCCGATGTTGACCACGACGTCGGAATCTTCGAACGGACCCAGGTTGCGGGGCAGGCGGAAGAGCTCCATGGCTTCGTCAAAGCTGATGGTCTCGATGCTTTGGGTATTCTTCAGCTTAGCAAACCGGGGCTTCTCTTCGTCATTGACATCCCCGATCTGCACCATGGGACCATAGCGGCCCATACGGGCGATGACCTTTTTGCCGCTGGCGGGATCGAGACCTAATTCCCTTTCTCCTTTGATCCTTTCCGCCTTCTCAATGGTGTTATCTACATCCTTTTTAAAAGGGTTGTAGAAATCATCGATCATTTTATTCCATAGGATCTTACCCTGCGCCACTTCATCGAACTCTTCTTCGATGCGGGCTGTAAAGTGGTAATCCATGATGTCGTCGAAATACTGTTTCAGGAAGTCGGTCACTACCAGACCCAGGTCGGTTGGGAACAGCTTTGACTTTTCGGCGCCTGTGTTCTCCTGCTCGAGAAGCTTTTCCACGTTGTTGTCTTTCAGCAGGAAGATCCTGAAATCTCTTTTTACGCCTTCCTTATCCCTTTTTTCCACATAGCCTCTTTTCAGGATGGTGGAGATCGTAGGAGCATAGGTAGAGGGGCGTCCGATGCCCAGCTCTTCTAATTTCTTTACCAGGGAGGCCTCTGTATAGCGGGGCTGCGGGCGGGTGAAGCGTTCGACCGCGCGCATTTCCCTCAGCGGCAGCTTCTGTTGTACGGCAAGAGGGGGAAGCATGCCTTCCTGTCCGTCTTCTTCGGAGATCTCGTCCTCGTCCCTGTCTTCCATATATACTTTCAGAAAGCCGTCGAATTTCAGTACTTCTCCGCTGGCCGTCAACTCTTCCTTATTGGTAGAGATCTGGATCTTTGCGATGGTCTTTTCCAGCTCTGCATCCGCCATCTGGCTGGCCATGGTCCTTTTCCAGATGAGTTCGTACAGCCGGCGGCAGTCGGCATCTTCCACGGTGAGGCTATCCATATATGTGGGGCGGATAGCTTCGTGCGCCTCCTGGGCGGATTCGTTCTTATTCTTGTATTTACGGGCCTGTATGTATTTTTTGCCGTACTGGCTGTCTATTTGTTTGGTGATCGCGTCCATGGCCGTCTCGCTGAGGTTGACGCTGTCCGTACGCATATAGGTGATCTTACCGCTCTCATACAGCTTTTGCGCCAGCAGCATGGTGCGACTGACGGAATAGCCCAGTTTACGGCTTGCTTCCTGTTGGAGGGTAGATGTTGTGAATGGTGCGGCGGGTGTTTTTTTGCCCGGCTTGATCTGGATATCTG
>Ga0105240_10004077_pt1 | contig 22478 bp, 18 predicted proteins | sample KBSC54metaG_FD_80426 | JGI IMG/M metagenome (GOLD analysis project Ga0105240, IMG submission 80426) | Corn rhizosphere microbial communities from Kellogg Biological Station, Michigan, USA - KBS C5-4 metaG | ecosystem: Host-associated > Plants > Roots > Rhizosphere > Soil | place: Michigan, USA... | reverse complement strand
TGCATTGGGCCGACTGCATCTATGAGTTCGACGGCCAGCCCATTCAGAGCATCCAGCACCTGCTGGAAATGATGCGGGCTGTCGCGGCCGGGCGCATGGTGGAGTTCAAAGCCCTGCACAATGGCCATTCAGTCACGCTTGAAGCTCAGTTCTAGGCGAGCGGCGTGGCTGGGGACCGACCCGGCCAACGCTGTCTGCCGACGTCCTGTTCGTCGGTTGACTTAGGCCTCACGCCAGACTGCAGTCGTCGCATGCGCCTGTCCCATTTCAGCGAGGCTCCCGGCATCGGGCTCTTCGAGCCGCGTCCGGTCAAGGTTCCCTCGGCCCGGCCCGCCGGGCAGGCCTGGCTGAACGGGCCGCTGGTCTGGGCCATCGACGAGGCCCACGAGCGCCTCTACCTCTTTCCGCGCGAGTGTCCGCGGATACTGCTCTGGCGCACGGCGGCCACGACGGCCTCGGACGCTGACGCCTGGTTCAGCGGATCGCCCGCCACGACCCTGGCGTTTGTGGAAAACGCGTGGTCCGAGCGCCTGAGCGCCACGACCATCTTCCGCTACGACTTCGAGCCGAGCGGGTTCGAAGACCTTCGCGATGTCGGCATGTGGGTCTCTCGAGTCGCCGTTCGACCCATCGGCGTGGAGGCCATCACGGACCTCCCGGGCGAGCTTTGCAAACGCCAGGTCGAACTGCGGATTGTCGACAGTCTGCTGCCCATGCGCGGCGTCTGGGGCGCCAGTCTGCATGCAAGCGGAATCCGGCTTCGCAACGCCCACGGATGGGGCGAGCCGGGATGGCCGCATTCGCGGCCCCTGTAAGCTTGTGTGAAGCGCACGCAGGTCCGGGCGCGTCTGCGCCCGGACCTGCGGTCACTCTAGGCGAGACTTAGCGGAACAGCCCCAGGAGCGCGGACGAAGACGAGTTCGCGATCGAGAGGGCCTGGATGCCGAGCTGCTGCTTGGTCTGCAGCGCGGAGAGGGTGGCGCTTTCCTTGGCGAGGTTGGCGTTCACCAGGTTGCCGATGCCGGTTTCCAGGGTGTCCTGGAGGCTCCCGACGAAGTCCAGCTGGTCGCCCAGGGCCTTCGACGAAGTGCCGAGCGTGGCAAGCGCATTGTCCACGGCGTTCAGCGAGGTGGCGACCGTATCGATCATCGCCTGCGCCGTGGTCACCGTGCCGATCGTGTCGGTCGAACCGACGCCAACGATCGTCCCCCCCAGAGAGAGGTCCTGGGATTTGGTGGTGATCACCGACGTGCCGTCGGCGTTGGCCAGCGACGTGATGCCGTTGGTCAGGGAGCCGTCGAGCAGGTTGACGCCATTGAAGGTCGCGTTCTGCACAACCGTCGATATCTGGTTGCGCAGGGCCACGAAGTCGGCGTTGAGCGCCGTGCGGCTGTTGGTGTCCAGGGAAGTGTCGGACGCGGCGAGCGCCTTTTCCTTCATCTGGATCAACAGGTCAGAGACGGTCTGACCCGCGGAGTTGGCCACGTCGATGATCGACTGGCCGGTTTGCAGCGAGTTTTTCACCGCGTCCAGCGACTGCTGCTGGCCACGTTCGTTCTGGGCGATGGCCCAGATGGCGCCGTTGTCCTTGGGAGACGACACCGCAAGACCCGTCGACACTTGGTTCTGGGCGGTTTGCAGTTGTGCGGCAGTGGAGTTGAGGTTCTGGAGCGCAATCAGCGCGCCGGGATTGGTATTGACGCTAAACATGGTGCTTTGACCCTTTCCATCACCGGGGCCAACAATGACCCCGTCGGCTTTTTGCCGTGGGCTGAATGATGCAAGGCGTGCGCCGTGTGATTTAGGATTCCATTATCCATATAACCGCTTGCAAGACTGCCGAATCTGGGCATTGCCCCGGGGCAAATAGTGCCCGTAGGCAGAGAATGGCGGCAGTTTTTGCCGAGCAGCCGATGCAGTTTCTGCCGACTTACCGCTTCGTAAATTCCCGCTAATTGCAATTCTATTCAATTGGTTAATGCTGGTCATGCGCCCGTCGAATATTTGGGTGGCAGAAGGCGATTTCTGGCATTGACACCCGCGCGGCGCGCCGGGGGTTTGCCAAATCAGCGCGCGGCCGCCATGGAAGGCGGATGACGGCGGCGGCGAGCATTGGCGTGGCCCAGGATTCGCGGGCGGCGGGCCTGCGCTTCCTGCTTGTCTGGATCGCGCCGCTGGCGCTGGCGGCGGCGGTAAGCTTCGCGCCGCAGATCCTCAACGACGGCGACACCTTCTGGCACCTGGCGACGGGACGCTGGATGCTGCAGCACGGCCAGGTCCCTGCGGTGGACCCCTTCTCCTACACCTACGCCGGCCGGCCCTGGGTGACGCACGAGTGGCTGAGCGAGGCGCTCATGGCCCTGGCCTGGCGCTTCGCCGGCTGGAGCGGCGTGATGCTGCTGACAGGGCTGGGCATCGGCGCGACGGCTGCGCTGATGGCGCGTTGGCTGCTGCGCTGGCTCTCGCCATTGTCGGCGACGGCCACCCTGGTGATCGGCCTGGCGTGTGTGGCGCCCAGCCTGCTGGCGCGTCCGCACATCCTGGCGCTGCCGGTGCTGGCCGCCTGGACCGTCGCCCTGCTGGAGGCGCGACGTCGCGGGAAGGCGCCCAGCATCTGGCTGCTGCCGCTGATGATCCTGTGGGCGAACCTACATTCCAGCTTCATCGTCGGCGTCGGACTGGCAGGCGCCCTGACGCTGGAGACGGCCCTCGACCTCAAGGTCTGGCGCTGGCGCCGGGTGCTGGCCTGGGCGGCGTTCACCGTCGGCGCGCTGCTGGCGGCGCTGGTGACACCCCACGGCGTCGACGGCCTCGCCTTCCCGCTGCAGGTGATGAACATGAAGTCCCTGCCGGCGATCAGCGAATGGCGGAGTCCCGACTTCATGAAGCTGGAGCCGGTGGAGATCGCCGTGCTGGCCGGCCTCTTCGCCCTGTTCTATCGCGGCGCGAAGCTGACCGCGGTGCGCGCCGTCATGGCGCTGCTGCTGGTGCACATGACCTTTCAGCATATCCGCCAGGAGGTGCTGCTGGGGGTCATGGCGCCGCTGCTGATCGCCGAGCCCTTCGGGGCGGCGCTGGGGCCGGCGCCGACCGAAGACCAGGGCTGGCGCCTGTCCCGGCCCCAGGCGGCGCTGGCGGCGGGCCTGTTCGCCGCGCTGGTGGCGCTGCGCATCGCCACGCCCGAGCGGCGGGCGGACGGGCCCACGGCGCCGATCACCGCCATGGCGCACGTGCCGGACGCGCTCGCCCGGCAGCCGGTGCTGAACGCCTACGACTTCGGCGGCTACCTGATCTTCGACGGGGTGAAGCCCTACATCGACGGTCGCGCCGACATGTACGGCGACGACTTCATCGCCGACCACAGCCAGATCATGGCCGCCAGCCAATCCGCCCTCGACCGGGCGATCTCGCAGTACGGCGTCCGCTGGGCGATCCTGCAGCCCGGCCAGCCTGCCGTCGCCGCCCTCGACCGCACGCCGGGCTGGCGGCGGCTCTATTCCGACAGCTACGCGGTCGTCCTGGCCAAGGACGGGCCTTAGGCGGCAGACCGCGCGAACCGCTCGCGCCAGTCCTCGCTCGCGGCCATCACGCCACTCACGGCATAGAGGTCCCGGTAGGGGATCCCCGCATCCGTCCCCAACGGCTTCTCACCGGCGACGTAGTCCCGCGCAGCCCCCGCCAGCAGGCGGCGCACCGCCTTGATCGCCCCGTCGCCGGAGCAGAGCATCTCCTTCGTGCGATCGGCGATGCGCCCCATGCTTATCTGCGCCGCCGTATCTTCAGCGAGCAGTCCGGCGTTGAATCCGGCGAACGAGGTCCCGTTGCGCATCGACTCGCGATCCTGGCCCCAATACTCGTCCGGGCCGCCCATGGGAGGCACCCAATCATCCAGGTCGGCGTCAGGTTTGGCCAGATGTCCGCGCCCCTCCGTGCCTTCGAGCGGCCGGTCCTTGTTCCAGCAGACGTAGATCCAGAGGGTGGTGACATTGTCGATGGGAACCAGGATCTGGTACGCGCCGAGCTCCGGTGAGCCCGGCGGCATGGACGCATGAAATGGCAGCACGAACTCGTTCATGCGCACGTGCACGGTCCCGTCTCTGGTGGTCCTGAGAGCTGCGCCCCTGAAGCCGTAGGAGGTGTCCTGGATCTCGAACCGGGGGGCGGTGTTCTCGATCGTCGCCGTGTAGGCGGCGCCCATGCCGCCCACCCAGTCGCGATGCAGGAAGGGGATGTGCGAAGAGTCGAGCGTCGCTTCCAGCCCCTGCAGATAGTTCACGGGAATCTTCGTGCTCGCCATGAACACGTGGTCGTCAGGGACATTGGTGAACGGCAGCTCCGGGAACCGCGCCGGCTCGCCTTCGCCCAACCAGACCCAGATCATCTTGCCCGCTTCGCGCACCGGATAGTGCCTCAGGCGCACCTTCGAGGCGAAGTCCGCCTGGTCTCCGCTGTGCGTCGGAACCTCGACGCAGCGACCGGACACGTCGAACTTCCAGCCATGGAAGATGCAGCGCAGCGCGCAGTCCTCGTTGCGGGCAAGCGCCAGCGACACGCCCCGGTGAGGGCACCCCTCGTCGAAGAAGCCGACCCGTCCGTCGGTGGCCCGGAAGGCCACATAATCCTCGCCGAACAGCCGCACGCGGATCGGCGCCCCGTCGGCCTCGAGCCGGGCCGCCCGAAGCGCTGGCATCCAATGGTTGGCCCGCATCATCCGCCCCATGGGGGCGTCCCCCTCCACGAGGGTGAGCAGCTCGTTTTCCTCCCGCGAGATCATCTGGCCGTCTCCCTGCGCCGATCTACGCCGGCGAAGGGCGAGATTGGCCTAGATCGGATCGTAGGGGAACACGGAGGCCGAGGCGCCGATGTCGGTGAAGTCGTTCTGCATGGCCGGGAAGGCGTGGCCGAGGATGCTTTCCGGAGTCCAGCCTTCCATCCGCGCCAGGGTGCGGACCGGGCGTGGCTGGCTGAACAGGATGATCTCGTTGCCGCGGGCGCCGAAGATCTGGCTGGTCACGTCCTTCGACTGAGGGCTGGCCAGGGCGATGGCGAGCTGGGCCACCTGGTCGGCGCGCATGCCCGAACGCATCCGCTCGACCCGCTGGGCAGAGGCCTCGTCCTTGACCGGGATGGTGGCGATCATCCGGGTCCAGGCGAAGGGCGCGATGATGTTGGAGCGCACCCCCTTGAGCGCGCCCTCCATCGCCAGCACCCGCGAAAGCCCGACGACGCCCATCTTGGCGGCGGCATAGTTGGTCTGGCCCAGGTTGCCGATCAGGCCGGAGGTGGAGGTGAAATGGACGAAGGAGCCTTCGCCCTGGTTGCGGAAGTGCTCGACCGCGGCGCGGCTGACGTTGAAGGCGCCGCGCAGGTGCACCGTGATCACCGCGTCCCAGTCCGCCTCGTTCATCCGGTGCAGCATGTAGTCGCGCAGGATGCCCGCCGGATTGATGATGGCATGCAGGCCGCCAAACGCATCGATCGCCTGCTTCACCATGCCCTCGGCCGCCTTCAGCGTGGCGACGCTGTCGGAGTTCGAGACGGCCTCGCCGCCGGCGGCGCGGATCTCGGCGGCGGTGGCCTCGGCCGGGCCCGCGGAGCCCTCGTCGTTGCCGGCAACGGCGCCGCCCAGGTCGTTGACCACCACCTTGGCGCCTTCGCGGGCCGCCAGCAGGGCGCACTCCTTGCCGATGCCGCCCGCGGCGCCCGTGACCAGCACCACCTTACCGTCCAACACGCCCATCCGGCCGTCTCCTTGTCTTGAGTTGCGGAGGCGGTAGCGAAAAAGGCGCCCCGGCTCAAGGCCAGGGTCAGGCGCGGCGGTCAGGCTGGGGGGCGGCGCGGCGGGTTGGCGGCTTGCGTGGCGGGATCGGCGATGACCACGAGCGGGGCATTGGCAAGCCACCGGCTCGCCTCCGCCTTCACCTCTGCGAGGGTGATCCCGGAATAGTCGCTCTGCCAGGTCCTGGCGGCCGCCAGCTGGTCGGGGTGCGACCAGGACCCGTCAAGCATGGTGATCCACCACGGATTTGATATTTCCCGGGTGGCGCCGTTGTCGAGCACCGGCCGGCGGGCGCGCTCCAGCATGTCGTCGGTGATCTGACCCGCCGCCAGGCTCTGGGCGATGCGACGAAGCTCGGCAACAACGACGTCGGTGGCCTGGGGCGAGGTGTCGATCGAGACGGTGAGCGAGCCCTGGTCCCCGCCGCGGCCCAGCGACACGTCCACCTGCGGCGAATAGGCCTTGCCGAGGCGTTGGCGGATGTCGTCGATCGCCTGCATCTGCACGATCAGGCTCAGCAGGTCGATGGTGCGCTGCTCGCGCACCCTGTCCGGCGTCCAGACGAACAGCGGCCAAGTGGCCAGCACGGTGGCCTTCTCGGGCGACCCTTCGTGGACGGCGCGCACCGGCTGGGGCGCGGCGGTCGCGTAGCGGATGCGCGGCGCATCGGGCCGGGCCGGGTTGCGCCAGACGCGCGGCGGCAGGGCGCCCAGGGTCTTGGCGACGGCCGCGACGGCGGTGTCCTCGTCGATATCGCCGACAATGGTCACCTCCAGCGCGTCGTTCCTCAGGGCCGGGCCCAGCACCCGCGCGAAGTCGGCGCTGCGGATCTTCGCCATCGTCTGCTCGTCGGGCAGATCGAGGATGCGCGGCGGCGGCAGCGCCCTGGCGCGGGCCAGGGCGGCGACGTAGCCGGAGTCGCTGCGGCTGACCTGATAGAGGGCTCGCACCGAGGTCGGGATGCGGGCGTCGACCTCGGGCCGGAACCCGGGATCGGCGAAGTAGGCGGTGATCAGCTGCAGCTCCACATCGAGGTCGGACGGGCGGGTGGCGCCGCCGACCTCGAACGCGTCGCGGCCGACGGCCAGGGCGATGTCGCAGGCATGGCCTTCGCACAGGCGCAGGGTGTCGCCGTAGTCGTTCTTTCCGAGCCCGCCTTCGCGCAGCAGCATGGCGCCAAGCCGCGCCACGGGGATGTCCCGCGACGTCAGTTCCTGCTGGCCCGCCCCGAAGCGGATGCGGATTTCCACCCGATCCTGGGCGTTGAGGCTGGACTTGAAGTTCAGCCGCACGCCGTTGCTGAAGGCGATCCGCACCGAACCGATGTCGCCCAGGGGCTCGCGGCTGACGACGGCGCCGGGCGGGCCGAAATCGGCATAGGCCCAGGCGTGGCCCTGGTGCTCGGCCGGCGGCGCGGGCGGCGGACCCGCTTCGGCGGTGTTCCAGGCGCCCAGCACCTGGGCGTCCGCCTGGGCGGTGGGGCTGATCAGCATCATCCGGGGCTGCCCGGCGTGGGTCCAGACGCGGGCGAACTCCTCGGAGACCTTCTCGCGGCTCATGCCGGCCAGCGCCAGCCGGCCGATCCGCTGGTCCTCCTCGGCAGTGGAGAAGGTGCCGTGGTTGGTCAGGTTCGAGACGATGCTCTGGGCGAGCTGCGCGCCCGTCATCGTCGGCGCGCCGCCGACCTCGGCCTCGACCGCGGCGTTGAGGGTCTTGATGTTGGCCTGGTATTCCTCGTCGGTAATCCCGTGCAGCGCCATGCGCCGGGTCTCAGCCGACACCGCCGCCATCGCCGACCGCCAATCCTGGTCGCGCAGCAGCACGGTGACGCAGGCCAGCTCGGCGGCCTCGAACATCTCGTCGCGGTCCACCTGGGCGGAAACGAAGGGAGGGTTGGCGCTGCTGGCCAGCGCCGACAGCCGCCGGTTCAGCACGTTCTGCCAGACCGCTTCGGTGAAATCGCGGGTGCGGGAGATGACGCCCTCCTGCAGGACCTCGTCTTCCGGCGCGGCGCGGCAGACCTGCAGCGTGGGCGGCACCTGGGTCTGCTGCTGGGTGATGGCCGCGCTCGGCAGGCTCGGATTGACGTGGCCCCAGTCCACCGGCGCCGGCGCCGGGGTGTCGTTGCGCCAGGATCCGAAGGTCGCAACGATGCGCGCCTTCAGTTCCTCGGGCGACATGTCGCCCACCGCCACCACGATCGCCGACTGCGGCCGGTACCAGCGGCGGTAGTAGCCGCGGATGGTGTCGGCGCTGACCGAATTGATGCTCTCGAGCAGGCCGATCGGAGCACGGCGGGGGCCCAGCAGGTCCGGCGCCAGGAAGGCGGCGCTGGTCTGGGCGACGTCGGTCATCGGGCTGCGACTGCCGACATACTCGGAGCGGATCACGCCGCGCTCGCGGTCCACCTCGCTCTGCTGGATGTCGAGGCCGTCGGCGACGTCGCGCAACCAGGAGAACGCCAGGTCGAGCCGGTCCGGCGTGACCTCCGAGAGATCCAGGCTGAAGGTGGTGCCGTCGTAGCCGGTCTCGGCGTTCTGGTCCCGACCGATGGAGACGCCGATGTCGGCGAACCGCTTCATCACGGTGCCCGGCGGGAAGTTGTGCGAGCCGTTGAAGGCCATGTGCTCGAGGAAGTGGGCGACGCCCCGCTCCTGGTCGGTCTCGGCGCCTGAACCGGCGTTGACCCGCAGAATGACCGACACCTGGCGCGTGCCGGCCCGGCGCATCACGCCATAGGTCAGGCCGTTGGGCAGCTTGCCGATCTCGGCGTCCGGATTGGGACGCGTGAACGGATAGGCCGGATCGGCCGCCGGCGGCTTGACCAGTTCGGCCAGAGGCGGCGCGGTTTCCTTGATCGCCCAGGCCGGCGCGCTGGCCGCCAGGCCGAAGACGACAAGAACAAGCGGAAGCACGGCCTTGAGCTTATTGAACATACTGGGTCCCCGACGGCGTCCCATATCTAACGTGCGGTGGCCCTCAGCCCAAGGCGCCCAAAGCGCACGGGCCGGCTAATGGCCATAAGCGGCGGCTTCATGGCGTCGCGCCTCCGTCATCGGTCCGGGGCGACAAAAGGGGGTCAACAGGATGCAGGCGCCGAAGATCCAGGCGCCCAGCCGGAAGACGTCGTCGAAGGCCAGCGTCAGGGCCTGGGCGGAAATGCCGCGGGCCATGGCGCCCATGGCCATCAGCTGGCCACGGCCAGGCTCGACCCCGCCGGCGCCGAACAGCTGGGTGAGGCCGGACAACGCGCGCACCGCCTCGTCGGGCGACTGGCTGACCGACCCGAGCAGGCCGACGAAATGGAGGTTGAAGTAGGCCAGCAGCCAGGTGTTGGCGAGCGCGATGCCCACCGCCCCGCCGACGTTGCGCATCAGGTTGCTGATGCCGGACGCGTCTCGCAGCTCGCTCGTCGGCAGGTCGCTCATCGCCAGCCCCACCACCGGCACCATGCTGAACAGCACGGCGACACCCCTCACCGCCTGCGGCCAGAACAGCTCGCGGAACCCCCAGTCGGGCCCGATGGCGGACATCATCAGGAACGACACCGCGTAGAGCGCCAGTCCGATCGCCAGCACGACGCGCTGGTCTATGCGGGTCGTCAGCCAGGCGGCCGGCCCCGCGGCGACGGTCATGAACACGCCGGTGACGAACACCGTCGAGCCGATATCCAGACTGGAATAATCGCGCACCTGGGCGAGGTAGACCGGCGTCAGGTAGACCCCGGTGTAGAGACCGAAGCCGACCACGAAGCTGAGGATCACCGCCGCCGTGAAGCCCCGGCGCCGGAAGGGCTCCAGGCGGACCAGCGGGCTTTTCGAGTAGACGCAGCGCTCGGCGAACACCGCCGCGCCGATCAGCGTCGCCCAGGCGACGGCGGCGAGGGTGCGGTCCTGCAGCCACTGCCGGCGCGGCCCCTCCTCGAGCACGTACTGCAGGCCGCCCAGGAACACGACCAGGCTGGCCGCATGCAGCCAGTCGATCCGGCCAAACAGGCGCACGTCCCCGCGGTCGATCGGACCCAGCGCGACCAGCGCCGCCGTCACCAGCAGACCCGGCGCCACATTGACGAAGAACAACCAGCGCCAGCTGAAGGAGTCGGTGATCCAGCCGCCGATCGTCGGGCCCAGCGTCGGGGCGAGCGTGGCGATCACGCCCAGCGCCGCCGTCGCCATGGCCGCCTTGGCGCCGTCGAAGAAGACGAAACCGGTGGCGAACACCAGGGGGATCATCGCGCCGCCCACGAACCCCTGGATGACCCGGAACGCAATCATCGACGGCAGGTCCCAGGCGAGGCCGCAGAGCAGGCTGGCGAGGGTGAAGGCGCCCGCCGAGGCCACGAACATCCAGCGCGTCGACATCGCCTTGGCCAGGAAGGCCGAGAGCGGGATCATCACCACCTCTGCCACCAGATAGGCGGTCTGCACCCAGTCGATCTCGTCCAGGCCCGCGGACAGGCCGGACTGGATCGAGCTCAGCGAGGCGACCACGATCTGGATGTCGAGCACGGCCATGAACTGGCCGATCGCCATGATCAGGAAGATCGCCAGCTTGCGCCGTTCGCTCAGCCGAGCCGTCGAGGCGTCGGCCCCGGCCATCGCCGCGGCCGCGCTCAATGATCCCTGCCCCTTGCGACCATGATCGTCATCGTAGCATCATCGAGGCCGCGCGGGGCAAGCGCGGGGGGTGTGCGGTTCAGATGGTTGGCGGTTCGGCTCGCGCGGCAGGCGGCGGCGCCATGCCCTGGCGAGCGCTGATCGTCGTGGCGGCGGCGATCCTGGCCCTGGCCGCGGGGCTGGCGTGGATATTCTCGGACAAGTCCGACACCACCACCGACGACGCCTATGTGCGCGCCGACCAGGTGATCGTGTCCCCCCGGGCCCGGGGCATGATCCTGGAGGTGGTGGCGCGGGAGAACCAGCCGGTGAAGGCCGGCGATCCGCTGGTCCGTCTGGACCCGGAGGAATACGACCTGCAGATCTCGGCCGCCGAGGGCGACCTGATGGCGGCCACCGCCGCCGAGAAGGCGGCCCGGGCGGGGATCGCCAGGCTCGACGCCGAGGAGAGCCTGGCCCGCAACCAGGTGAAGGCGGCCCAGGCGCTCGCCGGCGCCCGAGGCGCCGCGGACCCGGCCTTGCGCGGGGCGTTCGAGACCGCCCGCGGCCAGGCCCTGATCGCCGCGCGCAGCCGCGGCGAGATCCAGGCGGCGCTGGCCCAGGCCCAGGCGGCGCAGTTCCGGGCCCGCACCGGCCTGGAGGCCGCCAGGCGCCTGAAGGCGCACACGACGGTCACCGCCCCGGCCGCCGGCATCGTCGCCGACATCCAGGCGACGGTCGGGGCGATCGTGCAGCCGGGTGTCAAGCTGATGACCATCGTCAGCCGCAGCGCGCCGTACATCACCGCCAACTTCAAGGAGACCCAGACCGGCCGGATGCGGCCGGGCCAGCTCGCGACGATCAAGGTCGACGCCCTGCCGGGCGTGAGATTCACCGGCCGGATCGACAGCCTGTCGCCGGGCTCGGGCTCGGAGTTCGCCCTGCTGCCGTTCGAGCCGGGCAACGGCAACTTCACCAAGATCGTCCAGCGCGTGCCGGTGCGCATCCACCTGGACCCGGGGCAGCCTGGGCTGGACCAGCTGCGGCCGGGACTGTCGGCGGTGGTGACGGTGCAGCTGGGGCCGGCGAAGTAGCTGCGGCTTGCCCTCACCTCACCTCTCCCGCAAGCGGGAGAGGGTTACTGAGAGAGCAGCGGCAGCTTCACGATCCGCCGCGACCCCGGCCTTTCAGTAGCCATCTCCCATGCCAATGGGAGAGGTGAGGTGAGGGCAAGTCTCCGGCGGAGCCTCCTACAACGCCCCCGTCGCCGCCAGCACCCGATCCGGCGTGAGCGGATAGTCGCGGACCCGGGCGCCGCAGGCGTTATAGACGGCGTTGGCGATTGCGGCGCCGGCGCCGCAGATGCCGGCCTCGCCGACGCCCTTGATTCCGAGCGGGTTGGCCGTTTCGTCCACCTCGGGCAGGAAGATCGCGTCGATCTCGCCGATGTCGGCCTGGACGGGGGCGAGGTAGCCGCCGAGGTCCTGGCTGGTCAGGCTGCCGTAGCGCGGATCGATCCGGTTGCTCTCGGTCAGCGCGGCGCCCACGCCCCAGATCATGCCGCCGGTGATCTGGCTGCGGGCGGTCTTCTGATTGAGGATCCGCCCGCAGGCGAACACCCCCAGCATCCGCCGCATCCGCACCTCGCCGGTGACCGGATCGACCCCTACCTCGGCGAACTGCGCCCCGTGGGAAAAACTGGCGAACCCGGCGGCCTGCGGCGACGGCGCGCTGGCCCCCTCGGCCTCGATCCCTTCGGGCGACAGGCGGGAGACCAGGCCGGCCAGCGTCTCCGAGCGGTTCTCGGCCGCGATCAGGCCGTCGCGGAAGTCGACGGTCTCGGTCCGGGCGCCGTAGAGCGGCGAGGCGGCATCGGCGACGGCGAGTTCGGCCAGCCGGCCGCGCAGCGCCATGCCGCCGGCGAAGGCGCCCGAGCCGGCGCTGGCGGCCCCAAACTGGCCGCCGGAGCCGGGGGCGGGGGCGAAGCCGGAGTCGCCGATCTCCACCACCACTCGCTCCAGCGGCACGCCCATGGTCTCGGCGACGATCTGGGCCAGGATGGTGTAGCTGCCGGTGCCGATGTCGGTCATGCCCTGGCGCAGGCGGATCGTGCCGTCGGCCTCGGCGCGGACGGCGGCGCGGGCCGGCAGCAGGAAGTTGCCGCGGATGGCCGCCGCCATGCCCATGCCGACCTGCCAGGGCCCGTCACGGCGGCGGCCTGGCGTCGGATCGCGTTCATTCCACCCGAACCGGCGCGCTCCCTCCCGCATGCATTCCACCAGCTGGCGGGCCGAATAGGGCTTGCCGGTCTCCGGGTGCCGCTCCGGCTCGTTGCGGATGCGCAGCTCGATGGGATCGAGGCCGAGTTGCTCGGCCAGTTCGTCCATCGCGCACTCCAGGCTCAGCATCCCCACCGCCTCCCCGGGGGCGCGGGCCGCGCTGGCCACGGCGACGTCGAGCAGCTGAATGCGGTGGCTGGTCAGCCGGTTGGGGGCCGCATAGAGGGCGCGGGCGAAGGCGGCGGCGCGCTCCAGGAACGGGTCGCGGCGACCGGCGTGGGATGCGGACTCCAGCGCCAGCGCGGTCAGGCGGCCGTCGCGGGTCGCGCCCAGCCGAACCCGCTGCGCCGTCGCCGGGCGGCTGGTGGTGGCGTTGAACATCTGCTGGCGCGTGAACGCCACCTTCACCGGCCGCCCGAGCTCGCGCGCGGCGAGGGTGGCCGCGACGACGTCCTCATAGACAGAGCCTTTCGCGCCGAACCCGCCGCCGACATAGCGCGACAACACCTGGATCTGCTCTGGCGGGATCTGCAGCGCGTCGGCCACCGCCTGGCGCGGCCGGTTCACCATCTGGGTCGAGGTGTGCACCACCGCCTTGTCGCCCTCCCACCAGGCGGTAGTGGCGCAGGGCTCCATCGAGCAGTGGTTGTGGATCGGGGTCGAGTACGCCCTGTCGACCTGTAGCGGCGCCGCGGCAAACGCGCCCTCGAAGTCGCCGATCAGGGAGTCGCTGTCGGCCCGCGTGGGCTTGGCCAAGGCGGGATCAAAGCGATAGGCAGCCTCGCCTTCCTCGTAGGTGATCTCGAGCAGCGCCGCAGCGGCGGTGGCGGTCTCCAGGGTGTGGGCGACCACGCAGGCCATCGGCTGGCCGAAGTAGACCACATCCGGCGTCGCCAGGACCGGCGCGGACGGCTTGGTGCTCTGGACGTAGGACTTGCCGCCGCTGGGCGCGATGCCCGGGGGCGGCGCGAACGGGTGCCAGACCAGCAGCACGCCCGGCGCGGCGCGGGCGGCCCTGTCGTCCACCGCCACCACGCGGCCGCAGCCGATCCTCGCGCCGACCAGCACGCCGTAGGCGGGCGGCGCTGGCGTCCGGGCCTCGTAGGCGTATGGCGCGACGCCGCTGACCTTGAGCGGACCCTCGTAGCGGTCGACCGGCCGGCCGATGATGCCGGAGCGGTTGCGGGCGATGGGGTTGGGCGGCGGGGCCTCGGCTTCGTCGCTCATCCGGCATCTCCCGCCAGCGCCGCCGCAAGCACCCGGCGGGCCAGCACGGCCTTTAACGAACCGTCGCCGCCGCGCGCGCCGGCCAGCTCGGCGCGGGCGGCCTCGTCCGCCGAGGCGCCGGCCGCGAGGGCGGCCTCGACCAGGCGGGCGCGCCAGGGCTTCAGCGCCACCGCGCCCCAGGCGATGGCCGCTCCCGCGCGCGCCTGGCTGAACAGGCCGCCCGCATAGGAGGCGCGGTCGCGCACCTTGCGGTACGCCTGCGGCCCCTCGGGCGGCGGGGGCAGCACGACGGCGGTGACCAGTTCGCCGGCCTCCAGCGTCGTCTCCAGGTGCGGCGCATCGCCGGGCAGGCGGTGGACCTCGTCGAGGTCGAGCGATCGGGTCGCCCCCGTGGGCGTGACGGTCTCCACCCGCGCGCCGAGGGCGCTGAGCGCCACGGCCATGTCGGAGGGATTGACCGCGACGCACTCATCGCTGGCGCCCAGGATGGCGTGGCCCCGCGCCCCGCCGCCCAGGGCGCTGCAGCCGGCCCCGGGCTGGCGTTTGTTGCAGGGCTTGGCGGTATCGTAGAAATAGGGGCAGCGCGTCCGCTGCAGCAGGTTGCCGCCCACCGTCGCCTTGTTGCGCAGCTGGGCCGAGGCCCCCGCCAGGATCGCCTGGGCCAGCACCGGATAGCGGGTCCGCACCTGCCGGTCCGCCGCCACCGCCGAATTGGTCGCCATCGCCCCGAGGCGCAGGCCGCCCTCCGCCGTCGCCTCGATCGCGGCCAGGGGTAGTCGGCTGACGTCGACCAGATGCATCGGCTGCTCGATCTCCAGCTTCATCAGGTCGAGCAGGTTGGTGCCGCCGGCGATGAAGCGCGCGCCAGGCGTGTCGGCGGCGGCCCTGGCCGCGCCGGCGGGATCGGACGCCCGCTCGAAGGTGAAAGGCCTCACGCCGCGCCTGCCACGTCGCGGATCGCCTCGAGAATCTGCGGATAGGCCGAGCAGCGGCAGATGTTCCCGCTCATCCGTTCACGGATCTCCTCATCGGTGAGGGCGACGGCCTCCGCGGCCAGGTCCTCCGTCGCCTGACTCGGCTGGCCGGCCGCGGCCTCCGCCAGCATCCCGAGCGCCGAGCAGATCTGACCGGGCGTGCAGTAGCCGCACTGGTAGGCGTCGCGGGTCAGGAAGGCCTGCTGCAGGGGGTGCAGCGCGCCCGGCTGGCCGACGCCCTCGATGGTGGTCACCGATTGGCCCGCGCACATCACCGCCAGGGTCAGGCAGGCGTTGATCCGCACGCCGTCGAGCAGCACCGTGCAGGCGCCGCACTGCCCGTGGTCGCAGCCCTTCTTGGTCCCGAACAGGCCGAGGCCCTCGCGCAGCAGGTCGAGCAGGGTGATGCGCAGGTCCGCGTCCAACCGAAGCTGTGCGCCGTTCACGACGAGGTCGAAGGACGCCCTGGGCAATCCAGGGCCGGGATCATCCGGCATCAATCACCGACTCGGGCAATGTGGTTCGCAAAAAATCAGGGCATTGTCCTACACCGTGGCGCGCGACGCCAGAATGGGGACGACGGCATGAGCCCAGTGGGGACACCTGAGATCTTCGACATCGGCCGGGTCATGTCGCGCATGTTCGGCGTGCTCCAGCGCAACTTCGCGACCTTCCTGCCGCTGGCGATGATCCTGGCTGGCGCGCCCGCGGCCGTGGTCGGATTCGCCCAGGGGATGATCACGTCCAGCGGCACGCACGCCGGCGACGCCGGGATGGCCATCACCGGCCTGATCTTCCTCGGCGGCGCGGTGCTCGGCTGGATCACCAACGTCATCCTCCAGGGGGCGGTGATCCACGGCACGGTGAACGACCTCGCCGGCCGCGGGACCAACTTCGGCGACAGCTTCGGCGCGGGCGTGAGCCACATCCTGCCGCTGATCGGTGTCGGGATCGTCGCCGTGCTCGCCATCGGCTTCGGCTTCGTCCTGCTGATCGTGCCGGGCGTGCTGCTGGCGCTGGCGTGGACCGTGTCGGCGCCGGTGGTGGTGATGGAGCGCCGCGGCGTCTTCGGCGCTTTCGCCCGCAGCGCCGAGCTGACCCGCAACCACCGCGCGCCGATCTTCGGCCTCTGGCTGATCTTCAGCATCGCCGGCTTCATCCTGCAGATGATCATCGGCGTGTTCACGTTCGGGACCGCCGCGGTCGCCTCCTCGAACGCGATGCTCGTGGGCGTCGTGCAGGCGGCCAGCGCGCTGGTCCTGCAGACCATCACCAGCATGGTCGGTTCCGCGGGCGTCGCCTCGATCTACTACGAACTGCGGCAGATCAAGGAAGGCGTCGGGGCCGAACAGCTCGCGTCGCTGTTCGACTAGGCCTTGTCGAACTTGTCGCGGCGGCGGTGGCCGAACAGGAGGCGGGTCTCAAGGCGTGCGCGGAGCGCCGCGTAGTAGGCGGACAGGAAGGCCAGGTCGTTTTCGCCGGGGGTCGGCGTCCAGCCGATCTTGGCGCGGATGCGGGCGGCGACCGCGGCCATGGTGCGCGTGTCGCGCCGGCGCAGCACGTCTTCCAGCACGTGCAGTTCCTTGATCCCGTAGGCGCTGGCCTGGTCGGCGCTGAACACCAGCTGGCCGCGCGAGGCGTCGAGCGCGTCGAGCAGGTCGATGCTGAGCCGGTCGCGCGGGGCCTTGACCACCCAGGTGCCGGCCACGAAGTCGCCCACCCGCAGGCGGTCGGCGTTGAACAGCGGGAAGAGCGCGAATACCCCCGTCCAGCCCAGACCCAGCAGCACCAGCCAGCCGCTGATCGGGTCGACCACCGACGTGGCCGAGGCGAGGATGAAGCGCAGCGGCAGGAAGACCTCGATCTCGCGCATCGCGTTGCGGGCGAACACCGCCTCGGCGGTGAGCCGCCCGCCGTCCCGCGAGGCGACCCGCAGCCCCATGATCCGCTTGCCCGGCGTGGCGGCGCGCGCGGTCAGCTCGAACAGGATGAAGTAGGCGTTGGTCATCACGAACGAGCCGAGCATCCAGATCACGCCGGTGAACTCGGCCATCTCGCGGCTGGCGCTGACCATGAAGGCGATGGCGATCAGGAAGGCGATGAAGCTGAAGGCGATCTGGCCGCCGACGATGAACATCATGTCGAGCACGAAGGCGGCGGCGCGCTCGCCGGCCTCGCCGATGCGCAGACGCAGGTCGACGCCCTCCGGCGTCACGAACTCGCGCAGCGGCGAGGCGGGCGGCTTGACGCGCGGCTTCTGGGCGGCGCTGCCGGTCGCGGTCATGAGGCGGTCCTCGGCGGGCGCGGCAGGTAGAAGTAGGCGAGCCAGGTGAGCAGCATCCCGGTCGCAATCGCGTAGCGCAGCAGGTCGTCGGTGATCAGCTGGCGCCCGAAGCCCTCGAGCAGGCCGGCGAAGAACAGCATCACCACCACGCCCACCAGCACGGGAGCGGCGGAGCGTCCGGCGGAGGCGGCGGACTCCAGCCGGGTCCGATCGCCGGGGAAGATCACCCGCCAGCCGATCCGAAGGCCCGCCGCGCCGCCGAGCACGATGGCGAAGAGTTCGGTGGTGCCATGGATCATCAGCCAGCCGCCCAGCTGAAAGCCTAGGCCGCGCGAGGCGTAGAGCGCGAAGAAAGCCCCGAGCATCAGGCCATTCTGGATCAGCAGGAACAGCGTCGGGATGCAGAAGGCGAACCCGAGCGCGAAGGCGAAGATGGCAATCCCGCTGTTGTGGGTGAACAAGAAGCTCGCGAGCAGGCCCAGCATGTGCTCCTTGCCGCCGTCGTAGAGCCCGTCGTGCAGGAACTTGGTGGTGGCGGCGGGATCGCGGCCCTCCGACATGCCGCCGACGAAGGCCATGAACCAGTTGGGGTCCTGCGCCACCAGGATGTAGCCCACCAGCGTCGCCAGGGCCGAGACGCCCAGCGACACCAGGGTCTCGGCCCAGAGATCCTTGACCGCCGCGGGCCAGGTCTCGGTGAAGAACCGCGCGAGCCGTTCCCGCAACGACGCGCGGGCGCCGTAGACGAAGAAGTAGCCGCGGGTCGAGAGGCTCTCGAGGTAGTCGACAAGGCTGTGGTCCAGGGAGGTTGCCCGGGCCACCGACAGCGACGAAAGCGCCGAGCGGTAGAGCACCGGGATCGCCAGCAGTTCGTCCTCGGTCAGCTTGGCCGCCGCCTTGGCCTCGCCCTTGCGCAGCAGGTCGTCCAGGCGCCGCCAGTCGGCCTCGCGCTCGGCGCGGAAGCGCTGGCTCTTCAGCTGCAGGTCCTTCACGGCCGCCATCAGAGCAAATCCCGGCGTTTTAGGTCGATGTACGCCTGCAGCAGGGCCGAACCCATGGCCTGGGCCGGAGCGTCGACGATCAGGGCGCCCATGCGGGTCAGGCGGGCGATCACCACCTCGCGCTCGCGCAGCAGGGAGTCGGCGGTGACCGCGCGCGAGACGGCTTCGGGATCGATCGGCTCGCGACGGGCGATGCCCTCCAGCTCCTCGTCGCGGAACACCACGAACAGCACCAGGTGCCGCTTCAGCAGCCGGCCGACATTTTCCAGCATCAGCTCGGCGCTGGTGGTGTCCGCGAAGTCGGTGAACACGACGATGAGCGAGCGCCGCTCCAGGGCCGCGTTCAGCTGGGTCAGGGCCAGGGTGTAGTTGGTCTCCTCGTTGGAATAGTCCATCCGCGCGGCCTGCCGCTGCAGCAGCGGAAAGGCGTGGGCGCCGGAGACCGCCCCTGAGAACAGCCGGGGGCGGATATCGAACCCGAACAGGCCCACCCGGTCGCCCAGCTTCAACGACACGAAGGCCATCAGCAAGCTGGCGTTGATCGCCCTGTCGAGCCGCGGCGCACCCTGCAGCGGCTCGCACATCAGCCGACCGGTATCGATGGCGAAGATCACCGGATGGTTGCGCTCGGTGCGGAACTCCTTGGCCAGCAACTTCATGTGCCGGGCCGACTGCTTCCAGTCGATGGTGCGCCGGTCCATGCCGGTCACGAGCTCACGCAGGGCGTTGAACTCGGACCCCTCGCCGGTTTCCAGCTGCAGCTTCTGGCCGAACAGAGCCTCGCGCGAGAACAGCCGGATCGCCTCGTCCTTCACCGCCCGGACGTTGGGGGTGATCGGGATGATCCGCTTCGGCGCCTCGGCGATCTGCTTCCAGACCAAGCCGAACGGCCCGCGCCAGCGCAGCCAGAGCCGCTCGATCTCCCCCTCGCCGCGGCGGATCGGGGTCAGCTCGAAGTGAGCCTCGCCGGACGCGCCCTGCACGGGCGCGGCGATCCGGTCCGGGGTGACCGTCAGGCGCGCGTTGGTCTGCAGCGCGGCTTCGAAGCTCGGCGGCGCTCGGCGCTCGAAATTGACCCTGACGCTCATCGGCTCGACGCCGGCGGTGGGCAGGGCGCCGGGCGCCTCGAGCTCCCAGGTGGTCAGGTCGCGCGGCGCGCCCAGCAGCGCGTCGGCCAGGCAAAGGCCACCGATCAGCACCACCCAGGCCGCGGCGGCCAGCCACCAGGCCGGCTGGATCAGGCCGACCGCCAGCGCCAGTGGGGCGCCAGCGGCCATGGCCAGGATCGCTCGCTGGGTGGGATAGATCACCTGGGGGCTTCCACCCGGTCGATCAGGCCCTTCAGGGTGTCGTCCACCAGCCGGCCCTCGATCTCCGCCGCGGGCGACGGGATCACCCGGTGGCGCAGCGCCGGCAGGGCGAGCGCCTTGACGTCGTCGGGGATCACGTAGTCGCGGCCCTGCAACACCGCCCGCGCCCGGGCGGCGGTGGCCAGCATCGCACCCGACCTGGGGCTCGCGCCGGTCTCGAGGTCGCCGCTCTCACGGGTGGCGCGGATCAGGTTGACGACGTAGGTGACGATCTCGTCGGCAAGGCGGATGGCGGCCACGGTGTCGGTGGCGGCGGCGATCTCCTCCCGGGTCACGGCCGCCTCGACGCCCATGCTGCTCGGCTCGGGACTGCCGCTGCGCTGGCCGTGCGCGGCGACAATGGCCCGCTCCTCCTCCACCGTGGGGTACTTCAGCACCTGCTTGAACAGGAACCGGTCCAGCTGGGCCTCGGGCAGAGGGTAGGTGCCCTGCTGCTCCAAGGGGTTCTGGGTCGCCACCACCATGAACCGCGGGCTCAGCGCATAGGCCTGGCCGTCGATGGTGACGTTGCGCTCCTGCATCGCCTCCAGCAGCGCCGCCTGGGTCTTGGGCGGCGTGCGGTTGATCTCGTCGGCGAGCAGCAGCTCGCAGAAGATCGGGCCCCGGGTCAGGCTGAAGGTCGAAGTCTGGAAGTTGAACAGGTTGGTGCCCAGGATGTCGCCCGGCATCAGGTCCGGCGTGAACTGGATACGACCGTACTGAAGCGTCAGGGTGTGGGCGAAGCACCGGGCCAGGAAGGTCTTGGCAATGCCCGGCGGGCCTTCCAGCAGGATGTGGCCGCCGGCCAGCAGGGTGATCAGCATCAGGTCGACCGTGTCCGACTGCCCGATCACAGCCTTGCCGATCTGGGCGCGCATGCGGTCGGCGAGCGCCCTAACTTCAGTGACGTTCACGCGTCATCTCCAGTCTCCATCGGTAGAGTTTCTGCGCCAGGGCGGTAAGGCCAGGGCGATCGCTGACCCGGTCCGCCTCGGCGACGAGGTCGGTGAGCCGCCCTTGGGCGCCGCGCTGGGCGCCCATGCGGTCGAGGAAGGCGTCGAGCTGGGGCCCGGCCAGGTCACGTGGGGCGGCCACCGCCTTGGTGGCGATGGCCCGGGTCAGGGCGGCGTAGCGCGGCGCCATCTTGGGCTCGCGCTTGGCGAGGCGGATCAGCTGCGCGGAATTGTCGGTCAGGGCTTCCTTGCCGAGGGCGAAGACGCGGCCGGCGCGGCGCACGGCGCCGAACCGCACCAGCGCCTGCAGCCCGGCCAGCACCATGGCCGCGACGATGCACAGGGTCACGGCCACGAACGGGGGGTCGAACATCAGCTTCAGCGCGCTGCGGTCGACCTTGTAGCCGTTCAGGGTGACGTCGAAGATCACCGGCCCCTCCCCGGCCCGCAGCTGACGGAGGAGGGAGACGGCGGCGCCGAAGGTGTCGACGTTCGCCAGGCCCTGGGTGTTCAGCAGGTCGGGGTCGGAGAGGACGTAGATGTCCGAGTTGGGCGGCCGGGCGATCAAGACCTGCCCGGCCTCGTCGGTGACGTCCGCGCGCCAGCCGTCGGGCAGGGTCATGGTCTGCAGGGAGTCGATCGGGCCGGGCGTCAGCGGCTCGCGGCCCAGCAGGGAGCCGGGATCGGCGGTCAGCCTGGGCTGGGCGACGCCGGATCGCCGCCCGATCCGCAAGCCGGCCACCAGGTCCTTCTGCGGCATGTCGGAGGGATCGAGCAGGCCCACCTTGCGGCCCCAGCTGATGCGCAACGGATCGGGCTGCACGTTCCACTTGGGCAGCACCACCAGCACCGGGCCGCCGAAGCCCAGGCCGGCGACGTCGGCGTCGCCCCCGGGCTCGAGGGTCACGACGAGCAGGCCCTCGGTGTGGTTCGCCGGCAGCTTGGCGCGGCTGACAAGCGTGGGCGTCCCCTCGTCCCGCACCAGGGCGGCGAGCCCTGCGTAGCCGATGGCGCAGACCGAATAGACATTGGCGCGGCAGCGGACATCCCGCTGCACGTCGGGCGCATAGGCCAGCAGGGTCAGGAAGGCCGAGAAGGCCACCACGCCCACCACGATCAGCGCGATGACGTTGCGCGGCGAGAAGACCTGGCGGCTACCGGTCTGGACGTCGGCGTCGCTCACGCCCAGGCTCCCGGGAAGGCGAATTCCTCATAGGCCTTGCGGCATTCGGCAAAGCCGGCCGCGTCCACCTGGCGCCCGCCGAAGAAGCTGTGCTCCACCACCTGGGCGATGTGGGAGAAGGTCGAGCGCGCCGCCGCCGGCAGGTCGTCCAGGGCGCCGATCTCTCGGCTGGTGTAGGCCGGGCGCACCAGGCGGGGGCGCCGGCTCTCGATGTCCGCGATGCTGCGGTGGAGCAGGACGTGCACGGCGGCCTCGTAGCGGCCGGCGGCGGCCAGGCGGTCGGCCTCGTCCAGCAGGGCGCGCGCCGTGGCCGCGTCGGGCCGCCAGTCCGCCGGCGCCTGCCTGGGCGCGGCCTTGCGCTTGAACAGGTGCGGCCAGCGCGTGCGGACGATCTCGCGGACGATGAAGAAGAGGATCAGCGCCAGCGCGACGCCGAGGCCCGCGATGAAGATCCACTTGAGCACCTCGCCGACACCGCTGAGGCCGTGGCCGAGGAACTTCAGCAGGTTCAGCAGCCAATCGGGCGGCGGGTGCGGGGCGGGCGGCGGCGGGGCGTGCTCGAAGGTGAACTGCAGCGACGGGTCGTGCATCAGCCGCGCCTGGGCGGCCTGCAAGGCCTCCCGCGACGGCGGCTCGCCCGGCGCGAACACCCCCCCTTGCGCGGCCAAAGCCCGGCACTCCCTCTCAGGCTGACAACCCCCGGCCCGACATTACGGGAATTCGCGCCGGGGGCCACTGGGGGATGTGAAGACCTAGCGCGGCAGGAGGCTTTCGCCCATCAGGAACTCGTCGACGGCGCGGGCGCACTGGCGGCCTTCGCGGATGGCCCAGACGACCAGGGACTGGCCGCGGCG
>Ga0105240_10004072_pt1 | contig 22482 bp, 20 predicted proteins | sample KBSC54metaG_FD_80426 | JGI IMG/M metagenome (GOLD analysis project Ga0105240, IMG submission 80426) | Corn rhizosphere microbial communities from Kellogg Biological Station, Michigan, USA - KBS C5-4 metaG | ecosystem: Host-associated > Plants > Roots > Rhizosphere > Soil | place: Michigan, USA... | reverse complement strand
GCCCGGGAAACACGGGGCAGGCCTGGTCGGCGTTGCCGCAAACCGTGATTACCGTTTCTACCGGTTGTTTCAAAAACTCCTCCAGGTGCTTGGAATGGTGGTCGGTAATATCAATGCCGATCTCCTGCATAACGCGTATGGCCAGGGGATGCACATACCCGGCGGGCTTTGACCCCGCGCTTCGCACGTGGTACGCCTCGCCCAGCGCCTTTTGTAGAATGCCCTCAGCCAAATGGCTGCGACAGGAATTGCCGGTGCAGAGAATCAGAATAGTTGGCTTGTTCATTTGCAGCATTGCTTCTTGCAGATATCGCTGGGGTCCAGCTTCATAATTTTCTTGAGCAGATTCGAATCTTCCTGGATGCGGGGTTCTTCTTCGGCAGCCGTACAAATCCAGTCGATCGCCTTCTTAACCGTGCCGGGCGCCTCCCCATTGGGCAGCCGGAAGTAGATCCACCGTCCCTCCTTGCGGGAGTCCACCAACCCGGCCTGGTAAAGAATCGACATGTGTTTCGACATGGTCGAGGGAGCCAATCCGAAGAGCTCGGTGATTTGGCAGGCGCACAATTCGCCCCCACGCAAAGCGAGCAGGACGCGGACGCGATTTTCATCGGCCAGGGCCTTGGTAATCTTCATCAGGTCGCGCATACCGTTGTTTGTTATTTCGCCACTAAACGAAGTATGGATGCCCCACTTGAAGCAACCTGTCAACCCCTGCTCGCGGTTTTGGTCGGTATTCATGGTCCACGGGTCTAAGGAGCGCTGTAGATGAGCCAGACCCCGCCGAGGAGTACGAGCACACCGCAAACGCATTTCAGGACCGTGACTCCTTTCGACTGCACGGAGGGGGAAAGTTGTAGCCGAGGTGGTGGGAGCGGCGAGGCTGGAAGTGGCGGCACCAAAGGCGGCGGGAACCCCGAAACCGCAAAGTGCACGGTATTCCCTAAGCCGTCAGTGCAAATTGCAATGAAGTGGCAGTCTCGGAACGACCTTCCGAGAACCCAGAATCTACGTAAGCTGCTAACCACGAGCAGGTTGCTATTCATACCCTGCCCGTGGCACCCCCTCTGCTCTGAGGTGTTCGGATGACATTGAACATTAGACCGATCGGCGACCGAATTCTTGTCGAAGCCGTCGAAGAAAAAGAAGTGACCAAAGGGGGAATTGTAATTCCCGACAGCGCCAAGGAAAAGCCCATGGAAAGCAGGGTTGTGGCGCTGGGCACCGGAAAAACGGATGACAACGGCAAGAAGGTCCCCTTTGAAATGAAAAAGGGCGACCGCTTGCTCGTCGCCAGATACGGGGGGACGGAAGTAAAACTGGCAGGCAAGGAATACAAAATCCTCAATTCGGACGATGTGCTTGCGGTTCTGGAATAAGGGCGACCTCCCAACCGGCCGGAGACAAAACCTCAACAATCACTACCTAATTTATTATGGCTGCAAAACAATTATTATTCGACGAAAACGCACGTCAGACGCTGCTCAAAGGTGTTTCCAAACTGTCCAAAGCTGTCGCCGCGACGCTTGGCCCTCGGGGCCGGAACGTGGTGATCGACCGGAAGTTCGGTTCACCGACCGTGACCAAAGACGGTGTGACGGTCGCCAAAGAAATTGAACTGGAGAATTCCTGTGAGAACATGGGTGCCCAGATGGTGCGCGAGGTCGCCAGCAAAACCAGCGACAATGCCGGCGACGGCACCACCACAGCCACCGTGTTGGCGGAGTCGATCTTTCGCGAGGGATTGAAATACGTTACTTCCGGGGCCAACCCCATCGGCATTCAGCGCGGCATCAACAAGGCCGTCGCCGCCGCGGTCGAACACCTCGACAAAATCGCGAAGAAGGTAAAGGACAAAGAGGAAATCAAGCAGGTCGCAACGGTCTCTTCCAACTGGGATACGGAGATTGGCGGGATCATCGCCGACGCGATGGACAAGGTCGGCAAAGACGGAACCATCACCGTTGAGCAAGCAAAGTCGATCGACACGACTTTCGAAGTGGTTGAAGGCATGCAGTTCGACAAAGGATACCTGTCGCCCTACTTCGTCACGGATGCCGAGACGATGGAGGCTCACCTGCAGGATTGCTATGTCCTCAATTGTGAAAAAAAGCTCAGCAGCTCGAAAGATTTGCTCCCGTTGCTCGAAAAAGTGGCGAAAGCGGCCAAACCGCTTCTAATCATCGCTGAAGATATCGACGGCGAAGCCCTGGCGACCATCGTGGTGAATAAACTTCGTGGGACGATTACCGCTTGCGCCGTAAAAGCCCCTGGCTTTGGTGATCGCCGCAAAGCCCTTTGTGAAGACATCGCGATCCTCACCGGTGGCAAGTTCATCAGCGAAGACCTCGGCCTAAAGCTCGAAAGCCTGAACCTGGAAGACCTGGGTCGCGTCAAAAACGTCACCGTAACTAAGGAGAACACCGCTTTGGTCGGAGGTGGCGGCAAGACTTCGGAAATTCAAGGCCGGATAAGCCAGATTCGCCGCCAGATCGAAGAAACCACTTCCGATTACGACAAAGAGAAGCTGCAGGAACGTCTGGCCAAGCTCGCCGGGGGTGTCGCCATCATTAATGTCGGCGCTGCGACCGAGACCGAGATGAAGGAAAAGAAAGCCCGGGTGGAAGATGCTTTGCATGCAACTCGCGCGGCTGTTGAAGAAGGAATTGTTCCTGGAGGCGGTGTGGCCTTGTTGCGTTGCCTCGCGGCGATGGACACGGTCAAACCGGAGAACGATGACGAGCGCATCGGGATTGATATCGTCAAGCGAGCGGTCGAATCTCCAACGCGCGTCCTGGCCGACAATGCGGGCGAGGAAGGCTCGGTGATCGTGCAGGAAGTCAAGAGGCGCAAAGGCAACGAGGGTTACAACGTCTCGACCGGAGTCTATGAAGACCTGGTTAAAGCCGGTGTGGTCGACCCGAAGAAGGTCACCCGCACAGCATTGCAGAACGCGGCCTCGATTGCCGGACTTTTTCTGACGACCGAATGCCTGGTCACCGAGCTCCCCAAGGCAAACCAATCCAGCCCGGTTCCTAACGGCCCGGGGGGCATGGATTACTGAGCGCGGGCCCTCAAAAAAGCTGAACCCAATCACATCCGATTGAGCCAGCACCACCAAATCGACACCGCCAAAATTAAAATATTATGAACCCCATTCTGGTCAAAAAGGCCTTGGAAATCGTCGTGAATGCGAATGTCCTGGTTAACATGGTTTCACAACGTGTCCGACAATTAAATTCCGGCCATGGAGGCAAGTGCAGGCCCCTGGTGTCCCACAGCGGCACGATGTGTGTCTCGGACATTGCCCTGACTGAAATCATCGAAGAAAAAATGAGCTTTGAGATGCCCGAGATCATTGCCCTCACTCGTCCGACGGGGAAAAATCGTCGGCGCCCTCAGCACTGGACAAAGGCTTAGCAAAAACGAAAAGCCTGTATGCGTCGTCCCAAAGGAATTCGAACCAGGAAAGCCGTGGCGAAGCGTTTCAAGATCACCGCCAGGGGGAAGGTGGTTTTTCACGGGGCGGGGCGGCGTCATTTGCTGCAAGGCAAGAGCCCCAAACGGCGCCGGTCCTTGCGAAAGGTCTCAGTTCTAGGAGCGACAGATATTTATCGCGTCTTGCAGAATTTGCCATTCAGCCACTAACCTATCGGGCCCGGTTGCGCAAAGTTGAGCAACCGGGTCTTTTGCTGGACGCTATCGGTGTTCGTTTGTTTTTGGGTAGCGTGCTTGCTTACTGCTCGCAAACTCAGCGGAGATGTTTTTAGGATCCTCAATCGAGTTCTTGGCGATCTCCGAGCGGGCTCCAGCCTTGCCAATCAGCTAACTCGCAGTTCCACCGAATGCTCTTGGTGGTCGTCGACCAGGGGGATTTTATTCCCAGCAACTGCTTGGCCATCGAGGGATAGTTGGTTGCCGCCAGAAGACTCAACCGGGAGCCTGGTGATGCGAATGCGGTAATGGGTCTGCCGATAGCGATAGTGGATGGTGAAGGCTCCCCACTTCTTAGGGAGCCGGGGCGTCAGGGCCAGATGATTGCCGGCCAGATGCACGCCGAGCATGGTTTCGAGCAGAAGCCGATACATCCATCCGGCAGAGCCTGTGTACCAGGTCCAACCTCCACGACCGGTATGGGGCGCCACCGCATACACGTCCGCTGCCATGACGTAAGGCTCCACTTTGTAAGTGGAGATGTCGCTGGGTGTCCCACCGTGGTGAACTGGATTGATCAGGGAGAAGAGCTCCCAGGCCCGGTCAGTTTCTCCCATGAGGGCAAAGGCCATGACAGCCCAAATGGCGCCATGAGTATATTGGCCGCCATTTTCGCGCACGCCGGGGATGTAACCTTTAATGTAGCCAGGATCGAGAGCCGATCGGTCGAACGGAGGGTCGAACAACTGGATTAACCGCGCGTCGTGGCGAATTAGACGTTGCCCAACGGCTTGCATGGCCTGGCGAGCGCGCTCGGGATTACCGGCGCGGCTGATGATTGACCAGCTTTGTGGCAGAGAATCGATCTGACACTCAGGATTGGCGCTGGAACCAAGCGGTTCTCCGTTATCGAAGTACGCGCGGCGATACCATTGCCCGTCCCACGCATGTTGCTCGATGTTCTGTTGCAACTCACGGGCTTGGGCGAGGCACTGCTCCGCAACGGCCGTGTCGTGGCGGCCGCGCGCCAGCTCTGCGAATTGGGTCAGCACGTCGTAGAGAAAGAACGCGAGCCAGACACTTTCTCCATGCCCGTCTTTTCCGACGAGATTCATCCCGTCGTTCCAGTCTCCACAACCCATGAGCGGCAGACCATGCTCGCCGAATTTTAGCCCGCGCTCGATGGCGCGGAGGCAGTGTTGATAGAGAGTGGCTGAGGTTTCGGAGCGATTGGGCAAGTCATAGTAGGATTCCTCCTCTGGCTTGAGGGGGCGGCCATCGAGGAAGGGGACCGGCTCGTCCAGCACTCCCGTGTCGGCAACGCATGCGACATACCGGCAGGTGGCGTACGCCAGCCACAGAAAATCGTCTGAGAAATGGGTCCGGACGCCGCGACCTGCCGGAGGGTGCCACCAATGCTGCGCATCGCCTTCATTGAACTGACGCGCCGCCGAGCGCAAAAGATGCTCCCGCGCGAGGGCTGGTTCGGCATGCACCAGGGCCATCACATCCTGCAATTGGTCTCGAAAACCAAATGCTCCGCCGGATTGATAAAACCCGGTGCGAGCCCATAAACGGCTGCTCAAGGTCTGATACAACAGCCAGCCGTTGGCCAACACGTTAACGGAGTCATCGGGTGTTTCAACCTGCACCGCCCCGAGCGTCCGATTCCAATATTGCCATACCCCTTCGAGGGCCCCACGAGTGGCTTCACTCGGTCGAAAACGGCGGACCAGGGTTTGCACATCAGCCAAATTTACCCCGACGCCGAGCCGGAAACTGATCTCTTTTTGCTGGCCGGCGGGCAACTCAAAGATTACTTGCAACGCGGCGCACGGGTCCAAGCCTGCTCCGGTCTTTCCGGAAAGCCGCTTTCGCTTGAGGGCGCTGGGACTGGAAAGATTCCCGTTCCGACCCAGAAACTCCCTCCGATCACCCGTCAAGGTTCGCGTGGGATCACTTACGTCCACGAACGCGATACGCTCTGCGAACTCCGTATTGAAGGGATTGCGCGCGAGCAGTGCCCCGGTTTTGAGGTCCACCTCCGTCTGCACGTGTAGGTGGTTCTTTTGGCGCAACTCGCCCAGCACCCACTCCCAGTAGCCGGTAACAGACAACGTGCACGCCCGTCCGGAAAGATTGCGTAATTTCAGTACCGCGAACTTCACAGGGGCGTCCATGGCCACGTAAACAGTCAGCTCCGAGGCGACGCCGTTCTCGGTGTGTTCGAAGACCGAATAGCCGAAACCGTGACGGATGACGTAAGGTGTCGTCCCACGCGTTGGCTGCGGCGTCGGTGACCAGAACTGCCCCGTCTGCTCATCGCGGAGATAAATGGCTTCGCCGGTGGTGTCGGTGACCGGGTCATTGTTCCAGGGCGTCAGCCTAAACTCGTGGCTATTTTCGATCCAGGTATACGCGCTGCCGCTCTCTGCAACGACCGTTCCGAAATGGGGATTGGCCAGCACGTTAACCCAGGGAGCGGGCGTCACCTTGTCCGCTGATAAGGTAATAACATATTCGCGACCGTCGCGGGTGAAACCGCCCAGCCCATTATTAAAGATCAGGTCCCTTTGCGCAGGCGGCTTGGGCGACTCGCGCGGCGGGGGACGGGAAGCATTCAGTAAAGGAATTATGGGATCTGGTGACGCCGGCCGTTCCAATTGCTCGCTCAAAGTTCCATTTTCATCCGCTAAGACGAGGCGCGCGACCGATTGGAGCAACACGCGGTCTTCCGCGGAGAATTGCTCCAGGCGGCGGACAAAGATGCCGCCCGGCTTGTCGATCATTTGGGCTTCGATCCCGGAGGCAATCAAACTGAGGACCTGGTCCTGCAAGGGCTGGCGATACACCGAGAGGTCTTCATTAAGAATTACGAGGTCAACCGGCAGTCCTTTCATCCGCCAGTAAGAGTGAGCCTGGAGGAGTTTTTGAACGATCTCGATTTTCGCGGGGTCGCTAATGCGGAGCAGAACGATCGGAATGTCGCCGGAAATGCCATAGGCCCAAAGCCCGTTTTGACCTCGACGATTATTGAGCAACACACTGGACGCGGCGCGCCGAGCGGAATTCGCATAGATCAGACCGCCAGCCAGGCGAGAATAGAGTTGGGCATCGGCTTCCGAGGCATTCAGGTGGCGCAGAGTGACCTGGCCATGAGTCCACGCCAGATCCAAAGCCCGGTCGGCCATGCGCGGGTTACAGTATTTTTCAACGAGCGCCAGCGCCGCCTCCCGGCTCTCCGCCATGCCCATGACCAGATCGATGCGGGCAGTTTCCTGCGGCGCCAAAGTCACCCTGCGTCGCAACGAGCTGATGGGATCCAAAACCGACCCCGTGGTGTTGGAGAGTGGCGCGTCACTCTGCAAAGCGGCCGGTGCGACGAGACTATGGCCGCGCCCGACGAACTTACTGCGGTCCGTTTCACAGGAAACTTCACCCTGCTCGCCGCCCAAGCCCATCATTAAATTAAGCATCCAGGGTGGGTTTTCGTCCTTGGAACGGGGGCGACGAGTGCAGAGAACGGCGGGGCGCGGACTCAGGAATTCCGTTTGCACGAACAGATTGCTAAACGCAGGATGGGAAGCATCCGCCCCTGGGAGCGCAAGCACGACTTCGGCGTAACTGGTCAGTTCGATGGTGCGTGGTGCGTGCGAACGGTTCGTGAGAGTCACGCGTCGCAGTTCGACGTCGTCCTCGGGCGAGACACTGATCTCGGTGTGAATCTCCAGGTTGGCATGGTGTTGTCGAAACTCAGCGCGCGCTTGCGTGAAAATGGCTTCATAGCGTTTGGTTGCGCACAGGCAAGGTTGGTGTGTAGCCGACCAGAACTCGCCGGTAGCCACATCCCGCAAATAAATAAAAGTACCCCAGCAATCGCGCGTAGCGTCCTCACGCCAACGGGTAACGGCCAGATCGCGCCAACGGCTGTAGCCACCGCCCGCGCTGCTGACCACGACATGATAGCGGCCATTGGACAAGAGCTGAACTTCGGGCGCGGCCAGATCGGGGTTGGTGAACAGGCGCATGAGGCCCTCGCCCTCCCCGACAAACTTCCGGGCTTTAATCAACTCATATTCTTCCGAGAGGATCTTGGCGTGGGTGTTGGGTACCCGCTCTTGTAAGAGGAGGTCCGCGGCTCTGAAAGAAGGGTTCGACCCAAAGCGCCGTTGCATCGGCCGATCCAACAGCCGATACGCCAGGGCGAGCAGGCTCATCCCCTGATGATGAGCCATAAACGACCGAATGGTGACGCTGGATTGTCCGGGGGGCAGGCGCGAAGGGGTATAGTCCACCGCCTCGTAAAATCCGTAAGCCCCTTCGCGACCTTCGGCGGCCAGTTGTTGCAGGTTGTCGCAGGCCTCCCGGGGCGCCACCATCAGCGCCATTGCAGTGGCATAAGGAGCGATCACCAGGTCCTCAGCCAACCCCCGCTTCAAACCCAGCCCGGGCACCCCAAAGGCGCGATATTGGTAGTTCAGATGAACGTCGGTCCAGTTGTATCCTGATTCGGATATACCCCACGGGACGTCGCGCATGCGGCCGTATTCGATTTGCTGCCGGACGGCTCCTTTGCAGGTTTCATCCAATAAAGTGTTCTCGTAACTCGGCATGACCAGCAGTGGCATCAAATATTCAAACATCGATCCGCTCCACGAAGCCAGCACTGGATCCCCTCGTAGAGAAACCAGAAGACGCCCTAGCGAAAACCAGTGGTCCTGCGAAACCTGTCCCTGGGCGACGGCAACGTAACTGCACAAGCGCGCCTCCGACGCCAGCAAATCATAGAAACTGGCGTCCTTGCGGCGTTCGGTGACGTTGAAGCCGATTGAAAAAAGTTCGCGCGGCGAATCGAACAAAAAACTGAAATCCATCTCGGCTAACTTCGCGCTTTGATCGGCCAAGGTCTGCAGCGCGAGAATGCGCTGGCCCGCGCGACCGCTGGCTTCCCGCACACAGCGCAGGCATTCGGCAAGAAATGCTTCCTCCTCTGACTTCCGGACGGAAGCAGGTCCCGTGGAGCGAGCCTGCAGGGCAGCTTCGAGCTCTGGACAGAGCGATTGATTGAAATCTGATACCTCGCGCAAGGTGGGTCCCTGGTCGAGTGCGGCGAGCGTTGCGGCGAAATTACCCGAGGCGCCGGAGCCATTGCCATCCGGGCTGGTTCGAATTTCCAAGCTGCCGTCTCGCCGAAGTCCGGCCGCGAGGGGATCGGTGGAACCCGACGGCCACGACTCGGCCGACGCCTCCCCGGTTGGAAGCCGGCCAGAAACCAGGCTGGAAAGCTGTGTAACGGAGTGCGACGCCAGGGCCAGCCACGGAGCCAGGAAGAGCAGATCGTCTAAATGGTCCCGGCAGTTACGCTCGAGGGCCTGGGTCCACCATTTCAATTCACCATCAGCGCCTTCGGGGAGCGAGGCCACCAAGGCCGCGGCCCGCCGGGTCACTGCGTGCAACAAGCCAAATCTTGCACGCAGCGTTAATGGTGGTTTCGCCAGTTCAAACTCCAGGTTCTCTAACTCGGAATTTTTGCCGGCCAGCCCGTGGAGAATCCTGATTGTGTCGGACAAGCCTTGGAAAAGTTGACCCGCAAAGATGGGTTGGTCGGCCAATTCGACCAAGCCAGGGCCCAGAGTAAGCAGATGCCCGGCGAGGTTGCCGCTATCCACGGTGGAAACATAGAGGGGCAGCAAAGGCTTGAGCGTCCGAGTGTCGTACCAATTGAAGAAGTGTCCGTGGTGTCGTTCGAGGCGCTGCATGGTATCGAGAGCCGCTTGGGTGCGCCCCAGCAACTGGCCAACTGAGAGATATCCAAAGTCGCAGGCGGCCAGGTTAGAGAGCATCGCCAGTCCCATGTTGGTGGGCGAGGTGCGGGAGGCCACCACTCGCACGGGTTCTTCCTGAAAATTATCCGGCGGAAGCCAGTGTTCCTCTTCGGTGACGAAGGTTTCAAAAAAACGCCAGGTCTTGCGCGCGGTTTGGCGCAGAAAAGCTAATTGCTTCGGCCTCAACTCCGGCAGGACCGAAGGTCCGATCGGCTGGCTGATGCGCCAGGCGATCCAGGGACAGGCCAACCAGAGGGCCAGGATGGGCGCGGCAGTCGGCAACGCGGAGGGGTGGACCAGGGCCAGGGATAACCCGCAAGCCACAGCGACTGCCGGGGCGCTCCACATTGTCGCATAAAAAGCCAAGGGCCCGCCACGGACGAGGCGTTCAGCGTCGCTGGCGGTTCGCCATTCCAGGAGTCGCTTGCGGGTAATCAACAAACGCAGCAGCGTACGGACGATGGCATCGAGGCTGATCCGAGCGTCGTACGGTAGAAATACGAAAGTGAGCAAGGCCTGCCCCAGCTGGCGGCTCGAGGAGCCCACTAGTCCGCGCATGTGCAATCGCATCGAAATCTCCGGCGGCTTGCGGAAGAGGTCGACCAGGGCGGACAACGCCGCCGGGAGAAGAATGATTCCGAAGACCACCCGTGCTCCGGCCATGCCGGAGCCTTTGAGGAATATCCAATTGTCTATCAGCAAGAGCAACAACGCCGCGGGGACCAGGCTGCGCCTGAGGTTGTCCAGGATTTTCCATTGCGACAGAGCAGACAGCGGATTAACGATGCGCCGAACATCAGGTCCCGGCACCCGGGGCAAAAGCCACTGGGCGATTTGCCAATCACCGCGTATCCAACGGTGGCGGCGGCTCACGTCCGTGTTGTAACGGGAGGGGTATTCTTCGTACAGCTCGACATCGCTGACCAGGGCCGAGCGGGCATGGCAGGCCTCGATGAGGTCATGGCTGAGGATCGCATTTTCCGGGAATCGGCCGGAAACCGCCTGCTCAAACGCATCCACATCATAGATGCCCTTGCCAATAAAGGATCCCTCCTGGAATAGATCCTGATAAACGTCCGAAACCGCTCGCGTGTATGGGTCAATCCCCACATCGCCGGCAAACAGTTTCACGAACCAGGATCGGCCGGCGCTCGGCAAGCTCACCCCCACGCGCGGCTGTAAAATGCCGTAGCCTTCGGCAACCACCCCTTTTACGGGGTCGAACCGCGGCCGATTCAGCGGGTGAGCCATCGTTCCAGCGAGCCGCCGGGCGGTGTCTCGCGGAAGCTGCGTGTCGGTGTCCAGTGTGATGACAAACTTGATGGCCGGGAGGATCGACGTATCACCAAGGATATGAGAAAAACAGTTCTTTGCCCCTCCCCGCAGCAACGCGTTGAACTCACTTAGCTTTCCTCGTTTGCGCTCATAACCCATCCAGAGGCCTTCGACCTCGTTCCACCGGCGTGGTCGGTGAAATAGAAAGAAGAGATTGGACCGGTCTGGTTGGTATTTCGCGTTGAGCATCTCTATGCCTATCAACGCTCGTTGAATCAAAACGCTGTCTGTCGATTGGACTTCTTCCGGCGCATCCTGGAAATCCGTCAATAACGCGAAGTGAAGATTCTGGTCTCGATTCGCCAGGTAGTGAATCTCCAGGCTCTCGACCAGCCGTGCGACTGCGGCAGAACTGGTCAACATCGTCGGCACCACAACCATGGTCCGGCACTCGAGCGCGATCCCGGCCGTATAATCCAGACGCGGCAGAAGCCGGGGCTTGACTAAAAAGGTGGAAATCCAATTCATCAACGCGACGGCCAATTGACTGGAACAAAGCAGGAACACGGGCACGAAGAAAGCCAGCGTCCAACCCCGGGCCTCGAGCCTCTGCGCTTGTTGAGTTAAGAAAAGGGTCCACAGAGCGGTCAGCAAACAAACGCCGCCGGCATAGAACGTCAGGGGAAAGTGGCGAATGCTCCGCTCGAGGGCGGTTCGCCAAGGCTGGCGCATTTGGGTTGCGCGTTCCAACTCGGCCAGGCCTTTGTCGATCAGGTAAAAGCCCACATGCGCACTTCGATCTTGAATTCCTTTTTCTCGAGCGCTGACTTCCGTCAATTGGATCGCTTTTTGCGCCACCTCCAACTCCTGGAGTTGGCAGTGGCGGGCGAGGGCCTCAACCGAATGGCGATAGCGATCGCGCGTGAGGAAATCCATTTTCGCATAAACCCCGGCTGGATCCAGGCGCAGGGTCTGATCTACCTGACTCATCGCCTCGACAAACTCGCGCCAGTCCAAAGCACTCAGGAATCGCAGACTGTTAATGGTATGACTGACCGAGACCTGGTCGGCCGCCTGGTTCTGGCTTTCCAAGTGGACCAGTTGGTCGATGTAAAGTCCCTGAGCGATCAGGGATTGCTCGAGCCAGGTCCGCGCCAGGTGCATCGCCGGGCTTTGGCGAGACAAGCGCTGGGTGAACTCCGCCACGAAGGCGCTCGACAACGGCAAGGTGGACTTCGCCATATCGGCCACCACCACGACGAGGTGCGCCGGGTTCCTTTCCACCATCTCCTGCAAGCGGTCCACCCAAAGATCCGCCAGATCCCGGTCGTGCCGGGCAACCATCAGGCGCGAGGTGACCCGCCGCAAGTTCTCGATCAAGGCTAGGCGGAGCATGATCGGAATGGCCCACAACTCCCCTAGTTTCAATGGGGAGACGGTTTGGTAAGCCGCGATAAAGGCGCGCAATGGCTCAGCATCAATCTGCGCATCGACGTGGGAAATCAGTTCGAGAACCAGATCATAAACACGCGGCAGGCCGCCGGAGTCCCCCCCCAGCAGGCGGGGCAGTTCACGGCTGTAACCGCGAGGCAAATGCCGCCGGGCCATTTGAATTTGCTCCTCGATCAGGTAAAAATTGTCGAGCAACCACTCCGCAGCGTGGGTGACCCGCCGGGTCTGATTGACCGCTTGGGTGGCGCGGTTATAGGCTCTTAAAATCTGTTCGTTTTCCCCCAGACGTGCCAGTAATCGGTTGGCGGCGCGCTGCGTAACAAGCTGGTGGGTTTCGGCGAGAGTTTTGGCATGGCTGACCAGTTGTTCGACACTGAACACCTCGGCCCGCAAGGGTGATTCGTTGGACCAGGCGCGCGCCTGTACATACTCCTTGACTCGGCTGAGCAGGGTTTCCACGCTGATTTCTTTCCCGCGGGATTACCTCCCGGGCGCGAGGACCAGCCTGGCGATCGACCGCCATACCCGGCGGCCTGCTCCGGGTGGCCGCGTTTTAATGGCAGCGAACCCGACCAGCTTGCGGTGCTGTTCGTCCCAAAGGCGAAAGGTCAGCGCTTTGAAACTCGCTAACAGCGTCACGGGTCTAACGGTCTGGAACAAGGGCTCGGCCCGGTGGCACTTCTCCAGGTTGTAATTCGGAATGCGCGGGCTGAGATGATGAATATGATGGAACCCGATGTTGCCTGAAAACCATTGGAGAATTTTGGGCAGCTTGTAGAACGAGCTGCCTTGCAGCGCTGCAGTACAGTAATCCCAGTCCGGCCGGCGCTCCCAATACACGCCCTCGAATTGATGCTGGACGTAAAACAACCACACGCCGGCGGAGCCGGCCACGCTAAAGACTCCCACCTGGAGCAGGAGGTAGGTTTTGAGGCCAAGCAGACAACTCAGCCCCGTCGCCATCGCCAGGAGCGCCAGGTTGGTCCACCAGACCGAACGCCGCTCTCGCCGGGGAGCCTTGGAGGAAGCGAACCGTTGCTTGACCGCAAACAGGAACACCGGCGCGAGCACGAATAAAATGAGGGGATTGCGCGCCAGCCGATAGGCAAAGCGCTGCCACTTCGAGGCCTCGAGGTATTCCTGCACGGTCAGGGTCCACATATCGCCGGCGCCACGCCGATCCAGGTCGCCTGCGGTGGCGTGGTGGAGGGCATGCTCCCAGCGCCAATGATAGTAGGGAGTGAAACTCAGCACGCCGGTAATGAAGCCCAGGATGTGATTTGCCCTCCTTGACTTGAAAAACGAGCCGTGCCCGCAATCGTGAAAGATAATAAAGACCCGCACCTGGAAGCCCGCGGCAACTAACGCCAACGCCCCCGTGAGCCAATACGATACGCCCAAGCTCAGATACATCAGATACCACAGCAACCCGTAAGGGACCACGGTGTTGATCAGTTGCCAAAGACTGTGCCGGAGCCCGGGTTCCTCGTAGCGGGTCACAATTTGTTTCCACCTGGAACTGGTCGTGGAGGGTTCATTGTTGGCCGATTTGGAATGAATTGTCATAAACTTACGCCTAAATTTCTGCGGGAGAATCAAAAGATGGAAGCACCCGACCTTAGAAGCTCGCCGTGAAGTATACCCTAATCTCACGCGCCACGCAAACGCTGCGGCAAACACGGTTGGCGCTGTGGTTCATACCCACGATGATCGCCGGCGCCTGCTAGGCTTTCCCCTTCAGGAACGGCGAGAATAGATCAATAGGAACCGGCAGAAAGATGGTGGTGTTATGCTCGCGCGCGATCTCACGCATGGTCTGAAGGAAGCGCAATTGGAGCGCGATGGGCTCTTTACTGATCAGCGCGGCGGCCTGAACCATTTTCTCTGCCGCCTGAAACTCACCCCCCGCGTTGACAATTTTGGCCCGCCGTTCGCGTTTGGATAATCCGGATAGGTCTGGCATAGGTTTCCGGCTTATTCAACTTTCCACGAAACGCACGACTCTGAAGAAGGCCCGAATCGGCCACAATTTCACCTTTGCGACTCGCGCATCAACCGGCGTCGGGTCAGCCGAGTTGCACTTCAGCGCCTCATGGCACTGTGGACAGGCGTGGGCGTACAGATAATTCCCAAGCTTGGCGCCGCAGTGAGGACATTTTTTTTCGAACATAATTTACCAAAAGCACATGAGGTGCCTGCTTAAGACCAGAATGCTCAACCACTTGGACTACAATAGCCTACCTATTCAGTCCCTTAGCAAACCCCTGCCCGCCTCCGTTGGAATCATGCAAAATGCCCGAACCTGTTTCATGTATACAATGCAACTTGCACGTTCATCGGGCTCCTCTCCGGCCCGAAATGAAATTGACCAACACCATGACCAGCGCAATCACCAGCAGGACATGGATTACCCCTCCGATCGTGTAACTGGTCACCAGACCAAGCAGCCACAGAATAATCAGACACCCCAAACCGCCTTGCCAGCAACGAACATCCATCCGCAATTCCGGCAGGAAATGCGCAGCTCCGAGGCCCGGCTTCAGCGAACTGTTGGAGCCAGACAGGCGGACCCCCAAGCAAGCGCAATATGTCCGGGCTATTCGTGACAGCGGCTCGGCAGGATGAAGGTCCCGGCTTTAGCGAAACCGATAAAACGGGCATGTTCCGCCGCTATGGCCGCTTATCGGCCCGGCCCACTGGAGGCGAGAGCGCATATTCGTAAGGTTCTCGAACGAACCGCCAACCTCGCCGAAGCGGCTCAAGTCTTGGGAATCGATCAAGCCACGCTCTATCGGAAGCGCAAAAAAATCGGATTGGAATAACTCATCGGTCCAGGGTTGGTTCGGTAAGCGCACGATGGCGAATTGCCGCATAGGCGCGAGCAATTGCCGGATTTTGGCGTAGCTTCATGGCACTCTCATTCCAGCTCAGGGAGCTGATTTGGCGCATTCTCGTTGGGCTGAAAACAGTTTTCCGAGCGCATCGTGCAGTTCACCCACGTTGAAGGGTTTGCTCAGTACAGCGTCCACCGGGTTCCTGGCGTCGGGGCGTGCTCTCCCGGAGCCGGTGACCATCAGGACCGGCAGCGACGGACTCAAAAGCTTGATTCTGACCGCAAGTTCATCGCCCTGCATCACTGGCATTTCAAAGTCGGTGATGACGAGGTCGAACTCACCTGACTTGAATAAGTTCAGCGCCTCGGCGCCGTTCGTGGCCTCGGTGACCAGATGGCCTTCCAGCTCCAGCATCATGCGCAGACACGCGCGGAGGAGCTCCTCGTCGTCAGCGACGAGTATCCGCTTGCCGCCAGATTCAACTTGTTCGAAGCTTAATTCTCCCCCAGCCCAAGACGCCTCGGCCCCATGTTTCGGGATTGGTTCGAAGCCTGCCGAAACGAACTGTCTATTCTCAATCATTTGTCTGAATTTCTCCTCGGGTTGTAGGCGCCTTGCTTGGCTCCGCGCCGTTATTGGCCCTGCCTTCTTCACCCCCCTCGGTCGCCATGGCAGCGGAGATGGTTTGGCGGTGAACTCCAAGCTTTTGCGCCGCCAGCGAAATGTTATTGCCCACCAGTTGAACTACATGCCGGATGTAGCTGTACTTGACCTCGTCCAGCAGGAGGATGTCGTCCTCGCGTTGAGGGAGGAAGACATCGGGAGTCGATTCCAATCGGCCAACCCAACGCTTGACACGCTTTGCTAAAGTGCTGCCTCCCAAGGTCTTTTCCAAAAACTCGTCCGCGTCAGCTAACAGGGCGTCCATTTTCACATTATAGGACTTGCCGCTCATGACGATAATCGGCAGGGCCGCAGATATGGACCGCGCAGTCCGAACTACCTCAGTTGCAACGCGGTCCAGGAACCAATCCACCAGCACGACGGAAACCTTGTTTCGGGCCAGGGCCTCCAACGCTTCCGAAACCGAAGCAGCGGTAATGCAGGCAATACCCTCGGCTTCGATACAATCAGTCACATACCGCCGGAAGTCCTGATCGGCGTCAACCACGAGCACGCGCTTTCTGGTGTCGGGTTTTGTCTCTTTCACATTCATCGACGTCTAATTGTGAAAAAAACAGCCGCATATATTATGCCATTGTCGATTTTTTCACTTAGAGTATTAAATACCTGTGGAAAAACCACCAACCCCGGTAGCAAGCTCCTCCTCGGCTTTTGGACCAATGTCCGGTTGATGGACATGTCCAATCCAATTACAGGACACTCCGAGAGGTTTCCCATGTCAACGGACTGGCACCCCAGCCTCACGCCATCCAAGGCCATCCAAACCCGGCTTATTGGGTTGAACTGATTCAAACTCGCCATACCCCGCCCGCAGGTGTTCGAAAACTCAACGCCGAAAAGGTCGACGGTGCCATCGAAACAGGCGGACGCTACCGACCTGATGTGCCGTTCTGTTTAGGCTATTGGGAGTTACACCTGCTCAGATTATATTGGTTCTGCAAGCCGCAAGGCCAGGACAGGTAACCCATGGCACACTTGCGTGCTCAGGAGCGGTGCAGCTTCCGCGCAGGCACCGGCTACCTCGCCAAACCCACCGCGCCTTTTCAGGTATTCCGTTTGACAAACGTCGACAATTATGTAAATTCTGAATAGACAGAAATGCTTGAAATATGAAACTCAGCCCGGTCCAACAGAAATTCGTCCTCCACTGGGGCGAGATGGGGACGCGCTGGGGCATCAATCGCACCGTGGCCCAAATCCACGCGCTGCTTTATATCACGCCCAAACCGCTCAACGCGGAGGAGATCGCCGAGACGTTGGACGTGGCCCGCTCGAACGTGAGCAACAGCCTACGGGAGCTCCAAGGCTGGAGAATTGTCAAATTGGTCCATGTTTTGGGCGACAAACGGGACCATTTCGAGTCCATGAAAAATGTCTGGGAGATGTTCCGCATCGTCCTGGATGAGCGAAAACGCCGCGAAATTGACCCCACTATGGCTATCCTCGAGGAATGCATCGCCGACGCCGGCAAGGAGAAGGATACCGACAAAAACACTGAGGAGCGCCTGCGTGAACTGCACCGCTTTTTTCAAACGACCACCGCCTGGTATAGTCAGGTGGCCAAGCTGCCAGCTTCGGCACTGGTGAAGTTCCTGAGCACAGGGGACAAGCTGCTCAAGAGCATTGGCATTGGGTCGTAGGTTCTCTTTTTTTGGAAACCTATTTCTGTGAATACAGAAATTACAGATAACAAGAACGACAACGGCTGGGTTTGCTTCGATGCTGAATGCAACCTGTGCTCAACCCTGGCCCACCGTTTCGAACCGCTGCTTCTTCGGCACCGGTTTGCATTGCTGCCACTGCAAACACCTTGGGTGAAGGAGCGCTTGGCTAAGGGCGATAAGGAACTTTTGGCGGAAATGCGATTGCTTACCTCCACGGGTGTCGTTTATGGAGGAGTTGAAGCGCTGGCTGAAATCGCGGGCCATATTTGGTGGGCAAAGCCCGTTTATTGGGTTTCTCGTGTTCCCCTCGCCCGACGCGCTTTGGGTCAGGCGTACGGATGGGTCGGCCGCAATCGAACCTGCCTTGGCGGCAGCTGTCTCGCAGGGTCGCGGCCGAGGCGTTCTCCGGTGGGTCCGCTTGGCTGGCTTTCTGCACACGTGCCGGCCGCTTTAGCCGTCAGCCTGGGGAGAGCCCTGCCCGCTTGGGTATGGATGTGGGTGATGTCCCTGGCGCTTTTTTTCGGAGCGAAATGGATCACCATCCTACGTTTTCTGCGCTCGGGGAATAGCTCGGGCCCTCGGCGATTGCTTGCGTATGCGCTCCTCTGGCCGGGTATGGATCCGCGCGCATTTTGTGGTAGGACGGTTGTCCCAAAGCCCTTTGCTCGAGAGTGGGCGCTTGCGGCAGCAAAAACACTTTTAGGCGCTGCGATAATATGGTTCGGCGGGCCCCTCACGCGAGCGGCAACATCATCTTGCCGATGCTTCACGCCATCGGCGCAACCTGAGGAAATCATCATGAACAAAAACACAATGACCCTGCTCCTCCAAAGCGCCGGCATTCTGCACCTGGGTTTGCTCTGCGCCGGTTTGATGATGCCGGGGGTGGTTGGCTTGCGGACACACCTGGCAACACTGCCGAGCTTCATCCGACGATTGTTCTGGGTTTACTACGCCTTTATCGGTCTATGCCTGGTGAGTTTTGGGCTTCTGACTTTTACGCTGGCCGGCACGCTGGCTGAAGGCAGCACGTTGGCCAGAGCGGTATGCCTCTTCTTCGCCGCGTTTTGGACGCTCAGGCTAATCGCCGCGAGCTTCATTTTCGAGTTGGGCCCGTACCTGACCAGCACCTATAGGCGCATTGGCTATCACGCCATCAACGTGGTTTTCGCTTTTCTCCCGGTGCTCTATTTGGTGGCTGCGTGGAAAGGGGCGCGACCATGACAATCGCGATTACTGGCGGAACCGGCTTTGTCGGACGAAACATCGCCCGCCTGCTCGCAGCGGAAGGCCATGAACTCGTCCTGATTGCCCGTGGACTGGACAGAACCGATTCGAACATCCGCAGCCTGGCCAGTTTCGTTTCGCTGGGTCTGGACAGCACGGCCGCACTCGCCCAAGCGATGGCCGGATGTGAAGCGGTGGTCCATTGTGCCGGGATTAACCGTGAAACAGCGGAGCAAACGTTCAATAACGTTCATATCGAAGGCACGCGGCACGTCGTCGAGGCCGCTCAACGGGTTGGCGCCAGGAAACTCGTGCTCATCAGCTTTCTCCGCGCGAGGCCTAACTGCGGCTCGCCTTATCATGAATCCAAGTGGGCAGCGGAGGAAATCGTGCGCCAAAGCGGGATGGATTATACGGTTTTAAAATGCGGCGTTATCTACGGCCCAGGCGACCACATGCTCAATCACCTCAGCCGGGCGTTTCACACGTTTCCACTATTCGCGTTTGTAGGCTTTCGGGATAGACCCATTCGGCCCAACGCCGTGGAGGATGTGGCACGAATTGTCAGTAACTGTGTCGTGGATGGCGCGCTGGCTCGGAAGACGGTGGCCGTGCTGGGCCCGGAGGAACTGACCTTACGTCAAGCGGTTCGCCGCGTGGCCGAAGTCGTCGATCGCCATCCGGTCATGTTCCCGATGCCGGTTTGGTTTCATCGGGTCCTCGGCTGGTGCCTTGAGCGGACAATGAAGGTGCCCATGGTTTCCAGCGCGCAGGTTCGAATGCTCCACGAAGGTTTGGCGGAGCCGGCGCCTGCGTGCGACCCGATGCCGTCGGATCTCGCGCCTCGAATCGGATTTACCCCAGAACAGATCCGTAAAGGCTTACCCCAACCCGGCCCTTTCACCTGGCGGGACCTGCGCTGTTGCACTCCGCATCAAGCTGACCCAGGAGCCAGGCACCCCAAACGCGTGTTTTTCGAAATGCCATGAAAGAGAATACCAAACGGATTGTGATCGCCGGCGGCTCCGGTTTCCTTGGCCAAGCCCTGGCTACTCATTTTCTTAATGCCCAGTGGGACGTCGTAATTCTGACCCGGACCCCTGGCCAAGCCAGGTTGACTGGTCGGCAGGTCGGCTGGGATGGTGGCACCCTGGGCGATTGGATAAAGGAACTGAACGGATCTGCCGCCCTGATTAACCTCACCGGCAAATCGGTCAATTGCCGCTACCACGCCCGGAATCGGGCGGAGATTCTGGAGTCGCGCGTTGACTCGACCCGGGTGCTGGGCGAGGCAATCGGGAAGTGTGCGCAACCACCCCAGGTTTGGCTCAATGCCAGCACCGCCACAGTTTACCGTCATACTTTTGGCGAGCCCTGGGATGAAAGCGGCGTGACCGAGCCATCGGCTGAGGCCAAGGACCAGTTCTCGGTGGAAGTTGCCCAGGCCTGGGAACGAGCCCTCAACGAAGCCTCCACCTCGCACACGCGGAAGGTCACGATGCGTATGGCAATGGTTCTGGGCTTGGGAAAGAACAGTGTTTTCCCGGTGCTGCGCCGTTTGACGCGGTTTGGCCTCGGCGGTCGAATGGGCAGTGGCCGGCAATTCGTGTCCTGGATTCACGCGACCGACTACTGTCGGGCGGTGGAGTGGTTGATCAATCACGACAATCTCCAAGGCTCCGTGAACCTCACCGCACCCAATCCCATCCCGAACGGCGAGATGATGCGAACCCTGCGAAAGGTTTGTGGTGTGCCCCTGGGCTTACCGGCAGCCGAGTGGATGCTCGAAATCGGCGCTTTTGTGCTGCGCACCGAGACTGAGTTGCTCATCAAGAGCCGACGCGTGATCCCCCGGCGCTTGCTCGAATCCGGCTTTGAGTTCCAGTTTCCGACAATTCAAGAGGCATTTAAGGACCTCACGAACCACCCGAGGACCAATGCACTTCTGCTTTGAACATGTCGTGCCCGTAACGCGTGAACAGGTGTTTGGGTTCTTCGCTAACCCGGAACGGCTCGAGCTGCTTCACGGGGGTTGGTCAAGAATCCGGCTGCTGAAGCATGAAATCCAGGTCCATGTCGGGGCAGAAACCTGGGTTGAAGTATCGGTTGCGGGGTTTGTTCCGATGGTGCTGGGATTCCAGCATACGCAGTTCGAGCCTCCAACTCGGTTTGGCGAGGAGGCCATTCACGGCCCGTTCTCCAAGTTCAGCCATATACATGAATTCATCGCGCAGGACGAGAGTACCTTGGTGCGCGATCTCCTGCAGGTTTGCTTGCCGTGGCACTCCGGCGGAGAAACGGGTATGCGGCTCGTGGCCCCAACGATCCGACGAATGTTTCACGATCGGGCCGAAGCGCTCATTCGCCTGGCCCGGAATGGCGCTGTGACGAGCTGTTCATTGCAGCTCGTTCCGCCGCAAAACGAGATTTGAAATATGGAAATGCCGACTTATATCCTCTTCGCGCTGGGCTGCCTCGGAGCAGCCGATATTGCATTGTTCCATTCTCTGGCCCATGGCATCCGATCTCACCCGGATTCAGCGGCAGAGCTTGTGACCCACAGCTTGCGCGGGCCGACCTACGCCGCCCTGTTTCTCTTCATCCCCAACTTTGAGATGCACGGCCTTTTCGCTTGGGGGTTGCTGGCCCTGTTCGTCTTCGATGTGGGAATCTCGATCTGGGATTTTTCGCTGGAGCAGGCCAGCAGGCGGTTTCTCGGCGGGCTCCCCAGCGGCGAATATGTCCTGCACATGCTCATGGCCATGGCGTTCGGAGCCCTCGTGGCAACATTCCTCGGTGGTGCCAGCCTGTGGTTTGAGGCGCCGACCCGTTTGATTTACGCACCGCCCGCAGTCCCCATCACTTTACGCTGCACGCTATTTATTATGGCCATTTGCGTGCTTGTCTCTGGAATCCAGGATGCCCGGTGCGCGTTCTCATTCATCCGCACAAGTCGGAGTTCGCTGAAATGATCGATCGCCTCACATTTGAATCTCCGCTCGGCGTACTGGGAACGATGGCGGATCAGATCTTCTTGTGCCGATACATGCGCCGATTCCTCATTCAACGCAACCGCTTGTTAAAGCAGTTGGCCGAGTCGGAGGAATGGCGGAAATTCGTCAGGACCGCTCCCGAAGAGCAACAGCTTTGATCCCATGAAAATCGCAGTCACAGGAGCCTTTGGCTACTCCGGCCGGTACATTGCCAAACGCCTGCTCGAAGCCGGACACGAGGTGATCACTTTGACCAACTCCTTCCGCCGCCCAAACCCTTTCGGCGACAGCGTGAAGGCGTTTCCCTTCCACTTCGAGGAACCCACACTCCTGAAGGAATCGCTCCAGGGGACCGATGTCCTCATCAATACTTACTGGGTTCGGTTCGATCATCGACAATTCACCCATGACGAAGCGGTCGCGAACACGAAAACTTTGTTTCACGCGGCGAAAGGGGCCGGGGTGCGCCGAATCGTCCATGTCAGCATTACCAACCCGGACATTCACTCGGACCTGCCGTACTTTCGGGGCAAGGCCGAATTGGAATCGGCGCTCCAGGCGCTTGGGCTCTCTCATTGCATCCTGCGACCGACTGTGCTCTTTGGAAAGGAGGACGTCCTGATCAACAATATCGCCTGGTCCCTGCGGCACTTGCCGGTTTTTGGGGTCTTCGGGACCGGAGACTACAAGCTCCAGCCCATCCACGTGGATGATCTAGCCGCGGCTGCGGTTACGAAGGCCACCGGCCAGGCCAACGAAATCATTGACGCCATCGGCCCTGAGACCTTTACCTACCGTGAACTCGTGGCCACAGTCGGACGCCTCCTGGGCTTGCGCCGGCTCATCATTCCCGTTCCGCCGGAGCTTGGCTATT